>Ga0214917_10003976_pt1 | contig 16757 bp, 39 predicted proteins | sample LL_1208_BB_MetaG_FD_177983 | JGI IMG/M metagenome (GOLD analysis project Ga0214917, IMG submission 177983) | Freshwater microbial communities from Lake Lanier, Atlanta, Georgia, United States - LL_1208_BB | ecosystem: Environmental > Aquatic > Freshwater > Lake | place: USA: Georgia | collected... | reverse complement strand
GAATAGATTTTGAGGGAGGTATAAATACCTCCTTTTTATTGTGAATAAATAAAAAAAAAAAGAAATGTATTAAAACAAGAAGGCACAACAAATGAAAACATTTCAAGAATTTATTTCACTTGCCGAAAGATATTACGGACCAGATGAAAAGTTACCGTCTGGTAGAACTCCTTATGAAAATGCGAACAGATCGAGGGTTAGACAAACTGAAAAATATTATTCTAAACCAGAAAATGAAAGATCGTTAAAAGATATTAACAGACTCGCAAAACATTCTGAAAGAATTAATCAAAAAGTTAGACACGGATCAGATAATCCAAATTTCAATCTTCATAGAGATCTGAGTGGTGAAGTTCATGTGAGTGGGCATGATGACAGTTATATGAAAGTTAAACATCCAAAATCTGGTGTGACTTTTAGTGTCAGTAATACTGGAAAGAAAACCAAAGATGGAAAACCAGTGCATGACATTGAATGGTATCATAACAAAGGGAATACTCTTGAACTGGATGATGATGAGAGAAAAGATATCATTCGTTCGGCAAGAGATGTTTGGACAAATCATATTTCACATCGCCTTCCACATGGAAGTGTGATTAGAAGTTTCCCAATATCAAATTATGGTAGTAATAATGGCAAACCAAGATATACGAGAGCAAAACTGTACTCTAGAGTTGCTGGATTTGGTAAGCGTAATGATAGAACTGGTTATCAGTTCGCTGGAGTAGGTAGAGAACCATCACCAAAACAAAAGGAAAAGGGTAGGAAAAGAACATATCCAATGAATTCAAATACTGAAACAAGTTCTGTATTTGAAGAGTTTATTGAACTTGCCGAAAGATATTATGAACCTGATGAAAAGTTGCCATCAGGAGATACACCACTCGGCAGAGCACTCAAAAAACTAGAAAAAGATAGATCCGAAATTGGACCAAATTCGAATATTGTTCGTATGAGAAGACATTCTAGAAAAATTGAAACAAAAGTCAAACACGGCGCAGATAATCCCAAATATAATTCAAGAGTCGATAGTAGAGATGATGATGAAATTCGTGTGGATTCGGATGGCGACAATTATATGACCGTACATCACAAACCATCCAAAGTTACCTATAACGTAGTAAGGCAACCTGGTCCTGGTAATATTCATAGTATTGAATGGGGTCATGAAAGAGGATCGTCTTTTATGCTTGGGAGAAGTCAAAAAGACAGTATTTCCAGAGATGCAAGAAGAGTATGGGATCAGCATGTTTCGCACAGATTACCTCATGGTGCAACTTTACATAATCAACCAGCAAAAGAAAAACTGGGTAAAATTTATACAAGATCAGGTTTTGGTGATGTAGATTCTGATAATGATCAATTTGCAAAAGTTGGTAGAGAAAAATCGCCAAAACAAAAGGCAAGGGGTAAGAAGAGTCGATTGACTCCACTCGATTCCAAAAAAGTAAAAAGAGATGCTGGTTGGGATAAAAATTAAAACAGTAAAGAATCATGAAAACATTCTCAGAATTTATTGATGAAGCACGAAGAATGAGAGTTCTTCGCACGGCACACTATAACGATTCCAGTGCAGTAAGAGACATTCATGATACGGGATTTAGACAAGGAACTCGTCGTGATGGTACTTATCATGATAAAGGAATGAATGTGGTTTATACTACACCATCATCTAGAGTTGGTGCAGACTATGGACCAAAAAGAGTTCATTTTAAACTGGTAAATCCTAAGATTACTAATATAGATTCACCAAAAAATTATGGCAAAAGAATTAAAGATTGGATGAGAGATTCTTCAGATGATGATTTGGTAAATGATCGAAATCGCCCAAAAGATTCTTTCAAACAATCAAGAGAAGCAATTCGTGGTGGATCAAAAGTGATTCGCGTTCCTGATGCTCATGGTGGACATGATGAACCGAAAAAAGGAAATCAAGGATCTTATATTCTTTTGGACAAAGAAGTTGCAAATAAGTCAATTGATCGTAATCCTCAACCTACAATCAGATCAAAAGATAAAAAAAGAAGAACTCAAACACAACCAAAGAAAAGACAATGAAAACATTCTCTCAGTTTCTACAAGAAGCAAAAGAAGCAAAACCACCAAAGGAAGTTCTGAATAAGATTTCCCGTGCTTATGGAAGAAAATATCGTGGTGTAAATGTGGATGTTTCTCATGATGACATGTCAGGTAATATTCGTGTTAATCAACTTTGGGTTCCTCCACATCTTCAAGGTGGAGGAATTGGCACAAGAGTAATGAAAGGACTTGGAAAGTATGCTGATAAAACAGGTAAAAATATTACACTAAATCAGGAACCAGATCCTGGAAAGAAAGGAAAGTTAGCAAAATTTTATAAGTCTCATGGGTTTAGACCAAATAGAGGCAAAAAAAGAGACTTTTCAACAACAGACACATATATTCGGAATCCAAACACTTGATGTGACACTTGAAGAACTGTCACAAGACCCCTCTCCCTGCCCCTGCAGCACCCTTATAATATGAGAGTAATCAGTTATCACCTCTGATGATCTCCGACACTGCTCAAGACGCACAGATTCGCCGCACCATTCAGAAAAAGATTGAGAATGAAATGCCTCTTCAACTTCTGAAGCGAATTGTCTATGAAGTGCGATGCGAAGAGTTGGGTATTCGCCCTGATTCCTGGAAACTCTATCCCGAAGACTGATTTTAATTTACATTACACAAAGGAGAAATTCTCATGGGTCTTGACATGTATCTGTATGCGAAGCAATTTGTCGCTTCTTCCTCTTACTCTAAAGAAGAGGATTGTAAGAAGGTGAAATCTATCGCTCGTCTGATGAAAGGAACTAAGTTTCTTAAGAAAGATGCTCTGCAATTTGCTGAAGTGAAATTGCAAATTGCATACTGGCGTAAAGCAAATCAAATTCACAAGTATTTTGTGAATAGGTGTGGTAATGGTAAAGATGAATGTCAAGACATCTATGTGCCTCAAGATGCTCTGGTAGATCTTCTGTGGCGATGTGAAACTGTGCTGAAGGATAAAGATCGTGCAGAAGAACTGCTACCTGCTCAATCTGGATTCTTCTTCGGGAGTGTGGATTATGATGAGTGGTATTATAAGAATCTTGAGGATACCATTCCTGTTCTTCAGAAGATTTTGAAAGATGCTTCTGAAGATTGGGAGTTTGAATATAAGGCATCTTGGTGATTTCTGATGATTCGCTTTCTTTTGAATCTCATTCCTGTCAGGCACGGATCTTATACCACCAAAGGTAATCAGATTCATCGCACATTCTTTAATGGATTCAGTTACATTGCTGCTGAATGTCAATCATCAGCAGAAGCACAACGCATCATAAACGATCTTAATCAACTGACAAACAAATGACTAAAACCTATCCCTATCTCAAATACATTCCACATTTGGTTGCACTTCGGTTGATCGTGCTTGGTCCATTTGCGATTGCACAAGCAACTGCAGAATTTATCTCCAACTCTTTGGATAAAGTCTGCCATAAGATTGATAAATTTCTTCCATCACCTTATATTGAAAAGCAAGTAGAATGGGATCAGTTGCCCAAACGCAATCAAAAAGCAATTGAACAACTTGCCAAAGCACGGGATACCACCAAAGAACGGATTCTCATTCAAACTGTAAGACCATGATTGATTCACTCAAGGAAGGATTCTATTATGTTGAATACACTCATATGAATCGTACTCTGAAGGCAGTATATTTTGAATTAGAATCAGCACAGGAAGCAATGATTAAGATGATGAAGAGAGGTGTTGAGTGTAAAGGTTTGTTTGAATTTAAATCATAGATAATACCACTTGTATCCAAAAGCATAGCACCAAGTTTCACCACTTGAAATACGTTTAATGTTTCTCATAATGTTTCCGGTTGCACTACGATCTCCTTCACCTTTAATAAAGTATGATGCTTCACTGATACTATTGAACTGAATAATCTCTCCTGTTTTTATATTCACTCCTTTTACTGGACGTTTTTTAATTTCTGCACTTTTAGCAGCAATTTTTTTATAGTATTCATTACCTCTATTTTTAGTTGTTGGAATCCAATTACTTAGAGCATCCTTTTTCTTTCTGAATAAGTACCATCCTTTTACTTGTAGTTTTGCCTTATTCGGACTCTCTAATGATTTTTGTATTGAATCATTTTGTTTACGATTTTTATTAATTTCTTCAGCGGCATCGGCAGCAGACTTCCACATTTTTTTACGTCCAGTTTTTAATTCTACACCATAGATTTCACCACGACGATTAATTCTTTTTGTAATTAACTTTGGTTGTTCTCCTTTCCATGCCCATCTATATCCAAGTGCTTGAAATGTAGTTCCATTGATACAAGTACGGATGCAACTTTTTTGCTTTTTATTTCCTAATGTATCAGCAGCAACTCCACAAGTTTCATAATCTCTTACCCATTCACCTTCTAATGTATAGCAACTGACTGCTTTTGAATGTGGATGATTTGCCCAATGTTTACGTGGTTTTTTAACTCCCTCATCACCTAAAGTAACATTGTATCCATTCTTACCACAGGCATTCAATCGTTCTATCCAATAGGTCTCACGTTCATTTACTTTATCATCATTACATTCTTCTAATACTCTAAACTTAAAATTGTCTGCTCCATACTTACTAATCGCACGAACAATCGGCATAGAGTGTATTGAATTGTTTTCTGCTAAATTATCCTTACTTCGAGCTGCTTGTAAGTGTTGTTTCCATCTATCGTATGGATTAGGTTGAGTGGTTTTACCAACATAAAGTTTTTGATTTTCAAGATTGGTAATTGAATAGATATATGCCATGATATTATGAGAAATATACTTCCGTATTATATCTATATTTTTGATGGTCTTTATGAGAAGATTGTATAATGATAGTGTTATATGATTATTTTTACTATAATACTTATAAATGCCTCTGAGTCTTGTGTTCTCTAAATGCTTGTAAATGCTTATAAATGCCCGATTCTTATGCAAGTTTGGCGAGCGCATTATAACACACGCACTTCGCAAAGTCAACCCCCCCCCGCGCCACTATAAGAACTGGCACACTCTTATAAGATCTTAAGATCATCATATAACACTACCATTATATGTGAGTATTTCAATATATTTTTATCTTATAAGTGCTATATATTCTTATGAATCTCGACGAGACTCTGCACTTGCATCTCGTCGAGTCTTATGCTATAATACACAAGTCACTCACAGGATCTCGACGAGTTATGTACGACGACTACGATTTCGATTATACATACACCAACGATTACGCAGATCTCGACGAGTATACACAAGATCTCGACGAGGATTATGCACGAGACGGGCAAGATTACGAAACGCTTGCATATCGTCACTATGCATGATAGAATACCATTAAATTGCACGAGACCTCATGATTGCACAAAAACGACAGGTAAGGGTTGTTCTGGACATCGAGTGTTATGATGATCTAGATGTAGAGCATATGGATTGGAAAGAATTATTGAATCTTGAAGGAGATGAAAAGATTCTGCATTGTAGTGTAAAAGAATACGATCCATTCTAATGCCAGTTGAAAAACTGTCTGAGAGGCGCCTAGAAGACTCAGGAAGGCGCCTATAATCATCAAGTAACCTGATACACCACAATGTTCACCGACAAGGAACTGAATGTGATTTATGACATTCTGGATTTTCAAAAAAACTACATTGACAATGATGTAGATCTTGAGGAGACAATTCGCAACATTCTTGATAAGATTCATGAGGATGTGTCAGTCAAGTAACTGGCACAAGGCCCCTTGCCTTCTGCCTGAATCCGTTCTACATTACATTCGTACCTGAGAAACCCACCAAATGCAAACCACATATCGTGTCATCGGTTTCAGTAAGACTGAACACGGTTTCTTTAATGAACCTGCTTACTGTTCCACAATTGGTTATGCCTGCGGAATCTATAATGCTCATCTGCAGGATCCTGAAATGGATGGTGCCGTGATCATTCGGGTGAATCATGAAACCTGGGAAGTGATTCAAGAGTTTAATCGGGAATTCTATCCTATTAGCATTGAGTACAGTGCTCTGGGAGTTCTTCGTGTGAAACAATCTCCTGAACTCATTATGGTGTGACAGTCTGAGAACTGGCACAAACCCCCTAGACAACTGCCTCAAACCCTGTTAAATTACATTCGTTCCTGAAACAACCACCATGTCCGTGACCTTCACCGCCAACTACAAAGAAGTGTTTGCTGCTGAGACTGTTGAGTTCATCGACGGTCTGCTGGAGGACAACTATGCTCTGGATGACATTCTGGAGTTCGTTGATCAATACTCCGAACACGATCTTGTTTCCCATTACGTTGAGTATGTGGAGCAGGGTGAGAATCTGGGTTATGATGTTGTGGATGCATTCGTAGGTTATCACGGCATCTCTTATGCTGAGTACACTGCTGAAGCATACCGTGGAACTTATGATTCTGAGGCAGACTTTGCTGAGGAATTCACTAATGAAATCTACGGTGATGTTCCTTCGTATGTGGTGGTAGATTGGCAGGCAACCTGGGATAAGAATCTCCGTTATGATTTTAATTTCGTGGATGGGTTCGTGTTTCATTCTAACTTCTAAATAAAATCTCGTCGAGATTGTGTGTATTATCATTCAATCTCGTCGAGATACACGTAATCATATGAGGAATGGGTTTGCCTCAGCATTCAGTAAAGTTACCCTGCGCGTCGAGATAATCATATAACATACGATAGAGTGGGTGCTTGAGGCAGGGAGTGGTGTCCCTGCCTTTTTTCTTTTATAAATAAAACTACATTGAATTCTACATAAGCTCTTGAACTCTTCCTACGGGACCAAGAGGTAACAATCTTATAAAGAATTAATATAATATAAATCAATATTACATTATAAATGAGGGAGTTAGAACACGGTCTCCGGCATAATAAAATCGTTAGATGATTCTCTCATCTAGAAAGGAAACAAGCGATACAATCTATTAAAAAGCAGGACGATTCCTGATAAGATCTTATGTTTTAATCTTATCACTTAGGAGTCATATCTTTGTATCTTAGAGTATATAATTTGATCTTCATCCTTAGCAAAGCGATTCTAGCAAGATTATAAGGACTTGTCAACCCCCCTGTGCCAGTTGAACAAGTGGCACAAGACCCCTTGTGTTCGTGCTGATCCCGTGCCATACTACGTTTGTTCCTGAGGGATTTCGATGACTCCCAATTGGCAGCACAACTCCGGTAAGCATAAGCGAACCAAGGGTATGTGTAAGGGAAAGATTAAATCCCGTAAGCAAGCACTTCAAGCACTCCTGAAGAAACACAAATGACCGTTACACTTCGTGGATCCTGTGTTCGTATGGCACTGATGGATCGTCGCACAGAATTGATGCGTTGTGCATCTATCACCAAAGATGCAACCTTTGATCGTATGATTCAAGAACTGGATGATGCACTGTTTCAACTCTGGGACTGGAAGACTATTGAACTGAAAGAGACACTCTGACAAGTGCCCCTTGACAAGGGGCACTTGATTTCCTCTGGTGCCCTGTTAAATTACATTCGTTCCTGAGGTTCCTGATGACTCAACCCGAACTCTACGATGCAATCTCTATTGCATTCTATAACCTTTCCCAGGTGAATCAGATGCTTTACGATTACTGGTTGACGGAACTTTATGACGAGGAAGGTGAAATCATTGCAGAGCAATGGAATGAAGAAAACCTGAATCTGATGGAGAAAGATGTAATGAATCAGACTCTTGCAGTGGACAATTTCTGAACTGTCCACTGGGAACGGCAGCGCCCTAAAGACTGCCCTATACTAAACTCGTTCAACACCTGAACTCTCATGTCCATCTACACCGACAACGGATACGCCAACCGCAAAGAGTATCTGCGGGAACTTGCCGATGAATACGGTAAGGATCTGGTCTATACTCTGACCAGTGTTCTTCCTGCTAGCGAAGACTTCGACGGTCTTGTGACTGCACTGGAAGATGCAATGGACGGTTATTGAACTGTCCACCAGGGGGTTGCGGATTCCGTAATCCCCTGCCATACTACATTTGTTCATGAGACCTACCATGTCTTACACCGTCTACATCACCGAAACCAGTTACACTTCTGTGACCTTCAATACCAAGGAGGAAGCAGAACTTTTCATGGAAGAACCTGATTACGATTTGTGTGGTAGTTGGGAACTCTCCGATTCTGACATGGAACTGGTTGAGAATGTGACACCCTGATAACTGTCCATTCTGGGCATCAGAATCACCTCTGGTGCCCTTATAATTCTTAAGTCAATCACAACCTCCAAACATCATGGCAACCAGAGGCAGAATCGGAATCGAAATGCCTGACCATTCTGTGGTCAGCGTTTATTGTCATTGGGACAATTATCCAGAAGGAACTGGGCGCATCCTGGTAGAACACTATCAGAACCGTGAAGACGTACAAGAACTGATTGATGGCGGTTCGATGTCAACTCTTCGGACTCGTGGTACATGGGATCATTCTTCTCCTCTTCGTGATGAGAACGGAGAATACATTCATGATGCTGCTGGTTATCTGAAGTATGACAATGATCGTGAACCTCAACCACTCTATCATTCAGAGCGTGGTGAAGAAATCTCCGTGCAACATACTTCATTTGATGAGTTTGTTTCTGGTAATCTTGGAGGCGAAGAGTATGCTTACCTCTTCGATCTGAATGATAACTGGAAAGCATACAGCACCGCTTTGTTTGATGCTGCTGAACGGGTGGAGATTCCCAACTATGTGACAGCATAGGAACTGGCACAAGGGGCATCCAGAATCGCCTGTGATGCCCCTACAATTACAAAGTCAACCACACACACCCAAACACATGGAAGACACTCTCTGGACTGAAATTGCTGATGCTCCTGGTGAGATCTGGGACATTCCTGAAATGCGGGATGAGGAAGACAATGATGAACTCACCTGGAACGCTTTTCTTAACTCTAACTGGGACTTCTGATGAACTACCGCGAACTTCTTTCTCACATTCAGAATCTCACAGAAGAACAAATGAATAATGAGGTTCTTGTGTATAACTCAGAAGAGGATTTCTTCTTTGATGATGGAACTTCTTTTGGGGTAACTGATCGTGAAATTACTGGATTGATTGATGCAGACTTTCCCTATCTGACAGTCTGACAACTGACACAAGGGGGTTGACGAAACCCCCAACATCCCCTATAGTATAAAAGTCACCAACAGACACTCATGAGCACCGCAACCGCCACCGACATTAAAGAGTTCTTCACTCATGAAGAATGGGATCTGATCTACAACTTTGTTGGTCGTGCTCTGGACGATGATGAGGAGAATCCTCAAACAGTCTATGACATTCGCAACAAGATTCACTCTATCTTTGAGGGAGAAGATTGATGATTACTGCAATCGTGGGTGGTGTCATTCTCACCACCTTTGGTATCATGTTCTACCTGGATGATCGTATGGGTGGCGGTCTTTATGATCCCGACCCTACTGCTTCTGACCGTTATCGGAAACACAAATGACACCTGACACTTATACTTTTGCTGGCGACACTGTGACAGTTCTTGGACTGGTCGGTGTCATCAGCACTGGCATCATCCTGGTGCTATGCTTCACTCGTTACTGGAACTCACCTCTCCGCAAATGACACATCCCAATCCTTACGCTCAACAGATCCTTGATAAGGGTCGTGATCTGCCCACTGCTGCCGCTCCAAAGCGTGTGTTTCCTCTTACCATAGGTGTGCGTACCTATTACAGTGAGGAGCACTATCAGGAGGCACTGGCGGACTTCCTAAATGGTTTCTAGAAGAATCCAACCTTTATGATGTGTTGCTTTACTTTTAGGATTTTTTGTATTGTGACACTCTGAAAACTGGTACAAGGGGTCTTGTGTTCTCATGAGATCCCTGCCATACTGTAATCGTTCACCACTGAACTTCCATGTCTTACACTCAGTTCGTTGCCACTGCTACCTGCAGCGTTCACGATGGTTTCAATCTGAAATCCTATCTTGACGCTATTTCTGAGCGTTGCGTGAAGGAAGACAATTTCATCGCTGTCAATTATGGTGAAGAGGATGGCAAAGTTGACCTAGATTTCTCTCAGTATGTTCGTATTCTGGGAGATAAGATTCTGATTGAATGTGACAGTGAGGAATCTAATGGTGACAGTGAAGTTTGGGACTGGTTGGTAGATCAATTCGTTCCTGTGATGACTTCACCATTTGTGGAGGTTAAGTCTGCCACGATTGATTCTCGCTCTGGTTTGGACTGTTATCAATCCTATGTGCTCAAAGATGGTAGGGTGATTGATTCTGATCAGATCTCAAACATTATCGCACAATACATCAAGATGTCCAGTTGAGCAAGTGGCACAAGGGCACTAGACTTCTTCCTGGTGCCCTGCTACATTACATTTGTTCCTGAGACACCTCTCATGACCACTACACACCCAATCAAAGAGTTTTTTACTGAAGCACAATGGGACATGATCTATGATGCTCTGAGAGAGTATCGGGATTATAATGATGAGATCGACAAAGATCTTTTGTCTGATACCATTGACAAAATCTATGATCTTTTTAATGAGGACAACTGATGACTAAAGATCTTCTGATTTCTCAACCTCGTCTAGGTAAAAATGGGTCCAGCATCCTTTCGATTCTTGATGCATTGTGTGATGGGATGGACTCTGGTGAATCTAGTCAAGATCATGTTCCAACCCTAGAAGAGATTGAGTTCTGAACTCGACGAGGTGTGTCACTTCATCTAGTGGCACATTCAATCTCGACGAGTCATGAGCATCAACTAGATTATGCACATCTCGACGAGCACATCATGCAAACCGCATTTGTTACTCCGATCTCGAAGAAAGCAAAGAATCGCTTTGCAAATCTCATGCAATCAAACGATGAATGTATCATCGAACAGCACAAGGGTAACAAGGTCTTTCTTACATCCATGAATGGTAAAAATCATTTCTGGGTGAGCATTGACAAAGATCCTGACTGGATGGTAGAATTATGACACAAGAGAGGAAGGGGTTTGCCTCTCATTTAAGATAAAAGTTACCCAATGTGAAGAGAGCAGATAATCATAGCATATAGGGCGTAGGTTGTATGGGATGGTTATAGGTTGGGGTGGTGCCCAACCTATTTTTTTATATAATCATATAACACTAGTGTTATATGATATTGCAGGTTCAGTGGCGATGTGTTGTTCAGTAGGGATACCCTTCCCCCGTTGGTGCTGGTTGTCCATCTAAAATACCATCAAACCGCCACCAAACCCAGATGCTGTGCCAGTTCGCAAGGTGGCACAATGGGTCTGGACGGGGGCGGTTTCTGCGCCGTATTGTGTGCTCAGTTCACACCACACCGCTCCCATGCTGAACTTCACCAAGGGTAACGCCAAACTGGGCAAGCAAACTCTCATCTTTAACCTGCCCGCAGGCAAAACCTGCCCAGGTGCTCTGTTTTGCAGGTCCTTTGCCGTTGTTGATGATAATGGCAAGCGTCACATTCAAGACGGCGAGCACACTATCTTTCGGTGTTTTGCTGCATCCTCTGAAGTGCAATACGATTCAGCATTCCACAATCGTGCCAACAATCTGCGCCTAATTGTTGATGCTCTGCAGGATGGATCTGCTGCTGATCTCATCAACCAAGGCATTCAAGAACACCGCACAAAGAATACCAAACTCGTGAGAATTCATGAGTCTGGCGATTTCTTTTCTGGTGCATATTTGGATGCTTGGATTGAAGTTGCAATCCGCAATGCGGATCTTAAATTCTACTGCTACTCTAAGAGTTTGCAACTCTTTCTGCACCTTAATCTTCCTGCTAACTTCTACTTCACCGCATCATATGGTGGCAAGTGGGATCATCTAATTGATGCAGGATTGTTTAAGCGTTACGCTAAAGTTTTTATGACCGAAGGTGATGCTAACGCTGCAGGATTGGAAGTTGATCACGACGATTCACACTGTTTTGGTAACAAACCGTTTGCTCTGTTAGTGCATGGAACTCAACCGAAAGGTTCACTCTGGGGCAAAGCAATTCGCGCCCGTCGTTCTAATCAACAGTTCAGCGGTTACAGTAAGAAACCCGCCACAGTGTAAGACATACTTAAGGGGGGCAATCGCCTCCCTTTTTTTATACTTTGTTTTATAAATAAGTATAGGTTAGTGACGCATTATGAAACAACTAAAAGACTTCCCAGATTATTATATCACAGAGAATGCAGAGATTATTTCAAGGCGTTGTAAAAGAGAGAAAAAACTAAAACCAAATATTGATCGTTTTGGATACTTGAGAGTTGGGATGATGAACCCAGAAGGTAAAATGGAAGTTCATAGAATCCACCGATTGATGATGTTAACCTATGGGGGAGATCCACCTATGGGTATGGAAGAACCAACAGTAGATCACATCAATGGGGACAAACTTAACAATCGCATTGACAACTTGCAGTGGTTATCTAACAAAGATAATTCATACAAAGCGGCAAAAGATTCTATAAAAACTTATACAATACAATCCAAAAGTGGTGAGACATTTGTTATAACAAATATCAGACAATTCTGTGAAGATAATAATTTGGATCGTTGTTGTTTGTTGAGAAGTTATAATAAAGGGTGGTGGCACAAAGATTATAAAATTATTGAAAAACAGGGTTAGTGGCGACCTTTGATCAGGCAGCGACCCTGCTGCCGTTGGTGCCGATTGTCCCCTTATCCTACAGCATCGGATCCCCCCCGCAATCCCCTGACTGATCAGCAATGCTTATGGTCAAACATCTTGACTCTGGTGGCGTTTGCGTTCATACTACCTTCAGTTCACCACACCACCCGATGAATTTCCGCACCATCATCCGCTCCGCTGTCCGTTCTTCCTTGATTCAGAACGGTCCCCAGACCTGCTCTGAGATCGTGCGCGGCATGGGACTGGATCCCCGCAAGCACAAGGGCACTGTTCACGCTCTCATGGTTGAGATGGAGCGTGAAGGCATCCTGAATGCCATCCGCCTCAGCAACGGCAATCGGGGCGCATGGTTTATCTACCCTGCTGCCATCCGCAAGCGTGATCGCCTGATCGCTGCTCTCATCGGTTGAACCCATACGGGGCGCTCTGCGCCCCTTCTACCATGCTCAACGCTCTCACCCGTGCCCGCCATCCTTCCTACTACCATCGTGCCATGCTGCGCCTTGTGATCGCTGCTCTGCTGCTCTACTGGTTCTGGGAACCTATCCGCCCCGTCCGCCATGTGACAGGTGAGGCACTGTCCACTGCTGCTGAGATCATCCGCCGCTGATCCTGTAGACTTCTCTCAGTTCACACCACTGAACCATGACCTACGCTTTCACTGACGATCTCCAGGTTGAAGAGTACATCCCCACTGAGGATGATTGGGCATCCTATTATGAGGATGATCAGGCACTTGAAGAGTATTCTCTGGAGTGTGCATTTGGTCCTGAAGAGTGATACAAACTGGGGGGCAACTTCGCCTCCCTTTTTTTATACCTAACTCCACCAAAAATAGGTTCTACCTTCATCCTAGCACGGCACCCGCACCCCTTGTCAATCCCCTGACCCATTAGCATTGCTGATCGTTGGACCCCTTGACTCTGGTGCCGTTTGGGGCAATACTGGTATCAGTTCACCACACTATCATGACCAAACCGACAGAAATTCATCCTGCAATTGCTGCAAATCTTGGATGGGATATTGATGCTGCCTCAAATGATAATTTGGTTACTGTAGTACGCCATCGTATCATTTTGGAAGAGGTAGTGATGACCAGGGAAGAATTTAATACGATGAATGAAAATGTAAAGAATGAAGAATCTCTTTGGAATGAAATTGAATGGCAAGATGCGCAGTGGGATGATTATTGTGAAGAGCGTACAACCTATACTGCATTTCCCGGAGATGTAACATCATTCACTGATGATTGCGTTGCATTCTTATATCCCGAATCAGAATGGGTGGAATGCTTTGAAACTGTGAAATGTGCCAATTGAGGCACTGGCACAAGGGGATCGGCAACGGTCCCCACCCATCCTGTAGACTTCTCTCAGTTCACACCACCGAACCACATGACTCTCTCGCCTGCCAGCAACCTGCAGACCCGCCAACTGGTCTGGGTCCGCAATGGTGCTAAGATCCTGAGCGGACCCGCTCACGTATGGGCGGCAATGGGTCGCAAAGGCACATTGTGACGGATTGCTAAGATGCACAAGGGGATCGGCAACGGTCCCCACCCATCCCGTAGACTTACAGAGTCAACCACACCACCGAACCATGCGTAAGATCGAAACCCTGATGAACGCTGCCATTCTCAATAGTGAGAATTGGCAACTGGATAACACTGAGGTTAGGTATGATGAATCCCGCTCCCTTTCCAGTGTGTATCTGTTCGGCAATCTGATTGCTGACATTGGTGATAATTGCATCATTCTCTATGATGGTGGGAAGCGTTCTCAAACAACCAAATCCCGCCTCAATGCTATTCTCTCAGAGAATGGAAATGGAACTGAAAAGGTATTCCAAAAGAATCGTAGATGGTTCATTAGTTATGATGGAATCACTGAACCATTCGAGTCTGGAGCACTTCTAGGTTAATTGTAACAACGGGGAGGTACAATCCTCCCCACATTCTTCACCCTTTCATTATCATGGAAACTATTCTCACCCCCGAAGAAATCACCCAGTTGGTTACTACTGGAATGGTTGAATTGACCGATGATCTTATCATCAGAATGTCGGAATCTTATGAGGATTCTGATTGGTTCAATGATCCGAATTGTGTAATGTCAAGGCATCATTATTGAATCTCGTCGAGATCACACACATTCAACACACATTCTCGACGAGATCACACACAACACACATCATTCATTCAATTAAAACAATGAACAATCAAAAGCAAAGTTTCACAATTACATACCAAACTCCATACAATAATTGTGAATGGAGAACACAATCTTTCACCACAAAAGAAGAAGCAAAAAGAATGATAGCATTTTATAAATCTTGCGGATCTCCTGCAAGGTTTGTATAAAGAAAAGAATCAAGAATGAGAGTATAAAGAACTAACTCAGGATTAAGTGTAGTTTGTTAGTCAGTGGTGTGGTTTAGTTCTCTACACTTAGTCCTGTCTTAGTTCTTTATACTTTCTGATTCTTGAGTTCTTTATACTTTACGCCGCATCAATTCTTTATACAAACTCTAACAGGATTCCCTCTCCTCCCGCCCTCCAGCGTAGGTAGGGTCGGTTTGTGGTTCTGTATCGGTTGCTACCGTTTGGCGGATTGATTGATCAGCAATCCTTATGGTTCAACCCCTTGACTTCGGTGCCGTTTGGGGCAATACTGGTATCAGTTCACCACACCACCATGAACGCCACCTTCCGCCAGATCCTGCTCAACTGCGCCAACGATCAGGATGTGATCCGATTCTCCACCGCTTGTCAGGCAGCAAAGGAGCACGGGCTCTGGGATGACTTCCGCACCGACTACGGTACCCTCTCCGCGTTCGGTGGGATCAATGTTCACGAATTTCTAGAGTGGTTGGGGTATTGATTCCTACCACACGGGGGCGCCATCGCCCCCCTTTTTTTGACCTTTTGTAACAGAGCACAGGCTCTACCTTCATCCTAGCACACCGCCCGGACCCTAAGTCAACCCCCTGACCCATTAGCATTGCTGATCGTTCCACCTCTTGACTCTGGTGCCGTTTGGGGCAATACTGGTATCAGTTCAACCACACCACCATGAACCGCCACGCCACCGTCGCCGACTTCACCCGCTGGGAGGAGATGGCAGAGACTATGACCGACGCCCAACTGCACTACGCCAGCGTGGACTGCTTCCACACTGCTTCCAACTGGCGCGGCGTTGATTCGGTGATCGAAGGGTTTTACCTGGATCAGGGTTGCACCTATGGCGACGCTCTCCGCCGCCGTGCCAGTCGCTGAACTGGCACACGGGGGGACTGGAATCCCCCCACACTGCGCCTACACTTCTATCAGTTCAACCACATCACCATGAACGCTCTCACCTCTTTGATCCCTGACCGCACCGACTTCAACGGTTATAAGAATTGGGAAACCTGGAATGTTGCTTTGTGGATTCAGAATGATTATAGCACCTATAAAATCGCCAAGAATTATAATCGTTATGATGCTCTGATTCCCCGCCTTGAAATGCACTGGGGGCAAATGACGCCCGATGGTGCGCGATGGATGGATGGCACAATCGACACCGCTGCGTTAGATTCTATGCTGCAGGATCTCTGATTCTTAACAACGGGGGAGTCACATTCTCCCCCTTAAGTATTAAAATCTCGACGAGATCGTACACATTATCTCGTCGAGAGCGCACACATACATCTCGACTAGATTCACACATTCACATCTAGATTCACATCATCATCATGAAACAAATTAACTCGATCGGATACACTATCAGGTATCAGACACCTTATAACAATTGTGAATGGCGCACACAATCATTCACAACTAGAGAGGAAGCAGAGAGAATGATTCGATTTTATCAGTCTTGTGGTTCTCCTGCAGAGTGGATTATCTGGTGAAAGTATAAAGAATTAAGAATGAATCACACCTAGTTCTTAATTCTTTATACTTTGTAATCCTAATCAATTCTTTATTCTTTATACTTTCCATTCAGAAGTTCATTGTAATTCTTATAGTCAGTGGTGTG
>Ga0214917_10003975_pt1 | contig 16761 bp, 13 predicted proteins | sample LL_1208_BB_MetaG_FD_177983 | JGI IMG/M metagenome (GOLD analysis project Ga0214917, IMG submission 177983) | Freshwater microbial communities from Lake Lanier, Atlanta, Georgia, United States - LL_1208_BB | ecosystem: Environmental > Aquatic > Freshwater > Lake | place: USA: Georgia | collected... | reverse complement strand
GACCGCATCCTTTTTGAAAAATCGAGGTCTTATCCCTCATGGAGGTTTTGCAGGAGCAGGGCTCTGGGGTTCCCCGGATTATCTTGATCCGAGGACAGAGGGTGATCCTGGATCGGGATCTGGCGCGGCTTTATGGGGTGACGACCATGGCCTTGAACCAGGCGGTTCGTAGAAACCCGAAAAGATTCCCTGGTAGATTTTGTTTAAATGTTGATAGAGAGGAGCTTGCAATCTTGATATCACAAAATGTGATATCAAGTTCGGGCTGGGGAGGAAGTAGAAAGCCACCTATGGCCTTTACGGAGCATGGGGCCTTGATGGTGGCCGCCGTTTTGAATAGTGACCGCGCGGTGGCGATGTCGATCTTCGTGATCGAGGCATTCATCCGGATGCGAGAGGAGGTGGCGGCAAACTCCTTCATCCTTAAGCGGTTGGCGGAAATCGATCGCTCTTTGCTCGTCCACGATGAGGCTTTGCAGGACTTATACCAAAAACTGTTGCCCCTGTTGGAGCCGGAACCACCTCCTGCAAAGCCAAAGATTGGCTTTGGAATCCGATGATAAGGGTGGGGGCAGGTGGAAAGTGGAAGGCGGGAAGAATGGGGATGAGGCGAGGCGGGGTTAGCGGGGGATCAGGTCGAATTCCGGTGGAAAAGAGAGGCCAATTTGAGCTTCCAAAGATTCCTGTTGGGAAAGCCAGGCGGCCAGACCGGCGCTCGCAGGAGGGGGCAGGTTTAAGGTGGAAAGATTTTCAATTTGGCCGAGGGGGGAGCCGTCGGGATTCCAGCCCTGCCAGGAGACGGTTTCCGTCACGTCATCGACCCGGGTGGAGCTCAGGGGCTTGCCGTCCGGATACTGCAAGAGCAGGGAACAGACTTTGCCGGACCTGCCCAGGACCGAGCCGAACTGGCCCAGCACTTTCCCATCCGGATAAAGGAGGCGGCCCCCGACGAGGCGGTCGCCGTCGTACTGACACTCGGCAAACGTTTTGCCGTCCGGATAGTGCAGGCGGAGCGGGCCGAAAAGCCTGTCGTCCCGGAACTCCCCGGAGGTGGCCAGAACCCCGTCCGCCCCGAAGCTTTGGAAGGGGCCGTCCTTTTTCCCGTCCCGGAAACTGGTCTCCACCTTCGGTTGGCCGTCCGGGTAAAATTCGCGCACGACCCCCTCCAGCCTGTCGTTTTTCCACCGCTCCTCGGCCTGCAGACGACCCTGCTCGTTCCAGGTACGGGCGGGACCGTCTTTTTTGCCGAGAACGTAGAAGGCCTCGGAACGCTTGGCGCCGGAGGGAAAGTATTCGAGAGAAGGGCCCTCGAGTTTCCCGGCCTTCCAGGTGGCGGTGTAGCGGGGGGTGCCGTCGGGCCACCAGCCTTGGGCGGGGCCCTCGAGCTGGTCGCCCAGGTAATTGAGGTTGTCGGAGACCGAGCCGTCGGGGTGGAAGAGGGTGGCGGGTCCCTGACGACGGCCGTCGACCAGGGTGTTGAAGGCACGTTGGCGGCCGTCCGGGTTGAAGAGAATCTGCGGCCCGGTCATCTTCCCGGCCTGCATCCGGGTCTCGGCGGAGAGCTTGCCGTCGGAGGAGAAGAACAACCACTCCCCCTCGGGCAGACCGTTGCGGATGGGGCCCTCGGCGGTGCGGCTTCCCTTGGCATCGAGGTCCGTCCGCCGTCCGTCGCGGCGGTCGAAGCGGACAAGCTCCCGGCGGGAGGCGGAGCCGTCCTCGCGGTAAAAGATCAGCTCCACGAGGCCCTGGGGAGTCTGGCGGGCGCTGAGCACCATGGACCCGGCCAGGTTCCGGTAAGGCCCGTTGCGGAGAACCTCCACCGGGACGAGGGAGCTCTCTTCATAATCCCAGATCGGGTCCCCCGCCGGTTGGCCGGGCGGATTGGGGAACTGCCCGGAATTCTCCGCCGAGCGGCGGATGGCCTCGGCCGTCTGCAGACCCTGAAAGATGACGTTGAGGATAATGCCCACCTCGCTTTGCGCCCCGCTCCGGAGCGGAAGAAGAACCAAGGCCAAAACCAGAACAGGGCCGGCGCGCATCGGGAATCAGATTAAGATGAAGATGTGGATTAAGTAAGGGGGAAGATTCGGTAGGGCGGGCTTGCCGAGCCCGTGCCGAACAAACGTTCAGGCGGAAAGGGGCCATGAGTCGGCGTCGGGACCCGCCGCCCTCCCCCGACACCCACCCCAACGATGAGGGCAGATTTGTGGTAAGATGAGGGCCGTGAAATTCTCGATGACGAAGTGGGCGGAGTTCATCAAGTTTGAGCACACGGTGTTCGCGCTGCCGTTCGGGCTGGCGGCGATGCTGGTGGCGGCGGGCGGGATGCCGGCGGGCCGCATTTTTTCCGGGGTGCTGGTGTGCCTGGTGGGGGCGAGGACGGCGGCGATGGCGTTCAACCGGCTGGCGGACTGGCAGATCGACGTCAAAAACCCGCGGACGGCGGCCCGGTCCACCCTCGTCACGAAAACCACCGCGTGGATCACGGTCCTGGCAGGGGTGGGGGGGCTGGTGGGAGGAGCCTGGCTGCTCAACCCGCTGTGCCTGATCCTCAGCCCCCTGGCCGTGGGGATCGTGTTTTTTTACTCGCTGACCAAACGGTTCACCTGGGCCTCGCACGGGTTTCTGGGGCTGGCACTGGGAACGGCGCCGGTGGGCGCCTGGCTGGCGGTGACGGGCAACTTCGATTCGTGGGTGCCGATCGTGCTGGGTTCGGCCGTGGGATTCTGGGTGGCGGGATTCGACGTGGTGTACTCGCTGCAGGACCGGGTGTTTGACCGCCAGGAGGGGCTGTTCAGTTTTCCGGCGAAGTTCGGGGAGCGGGCGGCCCTGCGGATGGCCACGGGGTTGCACGGGGTGGCCGCCGCTTTGCTGGGGCTGTTCGGGTGGCTGGCGGGATTCGGCTGGAGATACGGGGTGGTTTGGGGAGCCGTCTGCGTGGTGTTGGGGATGGAAAACCGCTGGTGGAAGGCGGAAGGGGACAGGTGGAAGGCATTCTTTCAGGCGAACGCGGCGGTGAGCCTGCTGGTGCTGGGGGGCGTGGTATGGGAGATTTTCGGCCGATGAGCCGCTGGGACGAGATTTGCCAAAAGGTCGGCGCCGGCGGGCGGCTGGATTCCTCCGAGGGGCTTTTTCTTTTTGAGAAAGCGGACCTGAACCCGCTGGGGCGCCTGGCCGACGAGGCGCGGGAGCGCAAGGTGGGCAAGCGGGCCAGCTACGTGGTGAACCGGTATCTCAACTACTCCAACGTCTGCATCCTCAGCTGCCAGTTCTGCGCGTTTGCGAGAAAGAAGCGGGAGCCGGGCACGTTTGAGAGCTCCGTGGAGGAGTTGACCGAGGCGGCGAAAAAATCGGTCGCCCAGGGAATCACCGAGATCCACATCGTGGGGGGGCTGCACCCGAGCCTGCCGTACTCTTTCTACCTCGAGATGCTGCGGTCGCTGGCCTCGCTGGAGCCCCGGCCGGTTCTGAAGGTGTTCACCGCCATCGAAATCCGGCACCTGGCGGAGCGGGTGGCGAAGAAACCGATCGCGGAGGTGCTGGCGGATCTCCGGGAGGCGGGGCTGGGATCCCTCACGGGGGGCGGGGCGGAGATTTTTGACGCGGGGGTACGCGACAAAATCTGCCGGGGCAAGGAGACGGCGGAGGAGTGGCTGGAGGTGCACCGGCTCTGGCACCGGATGGGCGGGCGGAGCACGGCGACCATGTTGTACGGCCACGTGGAGAATGCGGCCCAGCGGGTGGGGCATCTGGAGAAACTGCGCGAGCTGCAGGACGAGACGGGCGGGTTCACGGGCTTTGTGCCGTTTGCGTTTGAGCCGTCCCAGACCCGTCTGGCCGAACTGGGGAAGGTCCGGAGGGCGAGCGCGCTGGAGGAGCTGCGGGTGATCGCGGCGAGCCGGCTGATCCTGGACAATTTTGACCACATCACGGCGTACTGGATCAGCACCGGCCTGCCCCTCGCCCAGGTGGCGCTGAGTTACGGGGCGGACGACCTGCACGGCACCATCGAGGAGGAGAAGATTTTCCACATGGCGGGGGCCCAGACGCCGCTCGGGCAGACGCGGGGCAGCCTGGAGCGCGCCATCCGCGAGGCGGGCCGGACGCCGGTGGAGCGGGACACCTTTTACCAGCCCGTCCCGGCCGGCCGGGCGTAGCACGGGGCCGGCCCCGCGCGGGCGGCGTCAGATGAAATCCAGGCGGGGTGCGGGCAGGCCCGAGCGGGCGGCGAACTCGCGGATGCCAAGAATCTCCTCCTCCCCCAGGCCGTAGCGGATGCAGGAGGTGAGGTACTCCCGCTCCCCGGCGTCGCGGGCCAGGGCGGAACGGTCGGCCACGCCGGCGTGCCACGCTTCCCGAAGGTTGGCCAGCCCGGCGGAATCCGGCCGGAAACCGGGGCGCACGGCCCAGACCGCGTAGACGAAGGGCAGACTGGTCCAGCCCGTCCATTCCCGCCCGAGATCCGTGACCCCGGATCCCCGCCGGCGGTTCCATTCGCCGAGGGCCTCGTCGCCGATGAGAAGGCGCGCGTCCCCGGAGGGATCCTCGGGAAGCGGCGCGCGCAGCGGCCCCCGGGAGAGAATTTTCCAAAGCTGGACGGAGGTGAGCGAGTGGGGCGTCAGGCGGATGCCGGAGCAGGCGGAGAGCGGCCGGTCATGGAACACGCCGACGCTGCGCACCTCCCCGCGGGATCCGACGGCGAATTCCGCCAGCAGGCGGTAACCGGGCCGGGTGAGAACCTCCCAAACGGGGACGAGGGCGAGATCGAGGCGATCCGCGCGGAGCGATTCCACGAGGGCGCGGGGGTGATCGAGAACCACCTGGCGGCCGACCCAGGCCCGCGCAAAGGGCCGGGCATGCCCGTAGGGAACGCAGCCGATCCTCATCGGGCAGGCGGTCTCAGGGGGCGGGGGTGTTGGTGGCCGCGGGGGCCGGCGCGGGGGAAGGCGAACCACCCATGGCGGGTTCCGATACGGTGGGACGGGGCGTGGCGGCCTTGAGCACGGCCGCCTGGTCCGCGGCGGTGGCCTCGGGTTTGACCTGGGCGGGAGGCTGGGCGGCGGCCTTGGCGACGGCGGCGGCGATCTGGGCCTCCTCGACCTCCTGCTTGTATTTGGCCAGGGTCGGCGGCAGTTCCAGGCTCTCGCCGGAGGCGAAGGCGACGGCGCGGTCGCCCAGGCCGAGGGATTTGGCGGCCTCGGGAAACTCCTCCATCAGCTTCTCGTAAAGCTGCAGGGCTTGCCTGGCCTTGTCGTCCCGCCGGTTGAGCTCGGCGAGCTTCATGAGCAGGCGGAGGCGGTCGCGGGGCGCGCGCTCGCCGATCTGGTCGAGAGCCTTTTCGTAAAGTTCGGCGGCCTCCTTCTTTTCGTTGAGATCGCGGTAGATGTCGGCTCCGCCCTCGAGGGTGATCTCGTTGCCGGGAAAATCCTCCACCAACTTGGCGACGGCCGCCTTGGTCTCCCCGAGGGAACCGGCGTTGGCGAGAAGCCTGACCTTGCGGAGGCGGAACCAGGGAAGGTCCGGCGAGTTGGCGGTCTGGGCGGCATCGAGGTTTTCGTAGAAGTTGCGGGGGAAGGGGCGGTAGAGGGGATCCCCCACCATGGTGACCATCCAGGACAGGGAGAGCTGGGACTGGTAGGCGGCCTCGGCAAAGGAGAGACCGGAGAGCAGGGCGCTGACGAAAAGGCTGATGTCGGGCGTGAAGCGGAGGTAGGGCTCGTAGACCGCGCCCATGGTGGCGGTGGCCCCGTGGGAGAGCAGGGGGCCGACCCAGTTTTTGGTTTCGGAGCGGACTGTTTCGGCGCTGAAGGAGTGGATGTGGTAGGCAATGGCGCCCCGCCGGAAGCGGGCGGTGGGAAGCTCGAAGGGACCCTGAAAATCCCCGGTGTACCAGCCGGCATAAAACGCGATCTGGTCCCAAGGGGCGTACTTGGGGGCGACCTCGGGACGGCGGTCGATCTCCACCTCGAAGCCGCGGGCCTGGAAGAGAAGGGCGGCGCGCTCAATCCATTCGTCGCCCAAACGGTAGGGATCCTCCTTCTTCTCGATCGAGCGGAGATCGAAAAAAGCGCGCCCGGTGAGCTCGGTTTTCTCCACCTCAACGGCGTCCTGGATCATGCGCCGCACGATGCCGGGCGACGGGCCGTCCAGCCGGGTGACGAGGATCAGGTAGTTGGCGAAGAAGGAGCTGAAGGGCCGGATGCGCTTGTCGGCGAAGTAGGGGTTGGCGATGAGGCCGTAAAGGGGAAGCCCCTGGATGGGGAGGAGGGCCAGTTCGGAATCCACCGAGGCGGCGTTGGCGCGCAGCTGGTTCATGAGATTTTCCGGGGCGAGAATGGTGGGATCCTCGGCGATCTTCAGCGGCATGCCCCGCATCAGGACCATGACCCAGATGGGATTTTCCTTGGACTGCTGCACGGGGACGCTGCCTTCCAAGCCGAGGACGGGATTCGGCAGGAAGTTTTCCGTGCGCTTCATCCAGCCCCGGGATTGGAAAAGATCCTCCAGCGGCTTGCGAATGGTGGCCTCAAAGTCCGCCCGGGTGATTTCCTCCGTGAGGGCGCACTCCAGGCCGATGACGCGGTCGGCCGGGATGGAGCGGGCCTTGGCGTAGGTCTCGGCGAGGCCGGGGGAATCGGGGTCGGCCTTGTTGAAGACGATGAGGGTGTGGGCGGCGAGATCCGGCAGGCTGGACGGAACCGGGGCGCTGGGCTGGGCCCAGGCGGCGGTTCCCAGAACCGCGGCCCAGCCGACCAGGAGAAAACGGATCATCCGGAAAGCCTAGGGAAAGGGGGCGGATGAGAGAAGAATTAGAGATCGAGCTGAAGCCCGTCGTAGGCCAGCCGGACGCCCGGCGGGAGAGAGGCCTCCCGTTCGGCGTGGAGGGTGAGGTGGGTCAGGTGGGTCAGCCAGGTTTGTTTCGCGCGGACGTCTTGGGCGATCTCGATGGCCTCGGTGATGGTGAGATGGGTCGGATGGGGCTCGTCCCGAAGCCCGTCGATGACAAGGACGGGGATATCGCGGAGGAGTTCGCGGACGGGGGCGGGAACGGCGGCGCAGTCCGGCAGGTAGGCCGCCCGCGGCCGGCCGTCCCGATCCAGGCGGAAACCGGTGGTAATGATCGAGCCGTGGGGCACGGGCAGGGGAACGAAGGTGACGGCGCCGAGGGTGAAGGGCCCCTCGATCCGGTGGGGTTCCGGGCAGACGTAGGCGGCGTTGCGGTGGTTGACGTCGAACGCGTAGTCGAAGGCCTTGTGCAGGCGGGAGAGGGTGTAGGGATCGGCATAGATCGGGATGCGGTTGCCATTTTTCACGGAGAAGGTGCGAAGGTCGTCGAAGCCGGCGATATGATCGGCGTGGCTGTGGGTGTAGATGGCGGCATCGAGGCGGGAAATGCCGGCGCGGAGGGCCTGGGAGCGGAAATCCGGCGAGGTGTCGATGACGGCGCTGAGGTTTTCATCCTCCAGCCAGGCGGAGGAGCGAAAGCGGCGGTCGCGGGGATCGGAGGAGGTGCAGACCCGGCACTGGCAGGCCAGCATCGGGACGCCCTGGGAGGTGCCGGTTCCAAGCAAGGTCAGGCGCACGCAAAACATTGGCGGACATGGGGGAAGGGGTCGAGAGGGTTATGGTCAAGGTCCGGCAAAAATCTCGACGATGGGAGGACGCGAGGGCATATTTCTATCTCACAACTCCTTATGGCCAAAGAGATCACCATGCCGGCGTTGAGTCCTTCCATGACGGAGGGGGTGCTGGCCAAATGGCACAAGAAGGTTGGCGACACCATCAAGCCCGGCGAAGTCATCGCCGAGGTGGAGACCGACAAGGCCACCATGGATTTGGAGGCGTTCGACAAGGGAACCCTGCTGGCGATCGCCGCTCCGGAGGGCTCCAAGGTGGCCGTGAACGGGCGGATCGCCGTGATTGGCGAGCCGGGCGAGAAAGTTGAAGCCGTGAGCGCCCCGGCCCCCACCAAGCCGGCCCCCGCCCCTGCCACCACCACAGCCAGCTCTTCCGTCCCGGTTTCCGCGCCGGCTCCTGTCCCCGTGCCGACTTCCTCGTCGGGTCGGGTGAAGGCGTCCCCCTTGGCTAAAAAAATCGCCGCCGAGAAAGGCGTCGACCTTTCCCGCCTGGCCGGCAGCGGTCCGGGCGGACGGATCGTCCGCAAGGATGTGGAAGGCACGCCCGGCGGGGGAGCCCGGCCGGCCGCCAGTCTCTTTGGCGGGAAACCGATCGCGCAGGACTCCACCCGGCCCGTCTCCCAGATGCGCGCGGCCATTGCCCGCCGGCTCGTGGAAAGCAAAACGATGGCGCCCCATTTTTATGTCGAACGTGAAGCCGATGCCGCTCCGCTCGGCCGTCTGCGTGCCTCGGCGAACGAGGCACTGGAGCTGGCCAAGGCCAACCTGAAGCTCACCGTCACGGATTTTGTCCTGAAAGCCACGGTGGAGGCCCTGCGCCGTGTGCCGGCCGTGAACTCCTCCTGGGAAGGCAGCGCGATCCGTCAGCACGGTTCCGTACACCTGGCCTTTGCGGTGGCGTTGCCCGACGGGTTGATCACTCCCGTGATCCGCAACGCCCATGCCAAGGATCTCCGCACGATTGCCCGCGAAGCGAAGGAGCTCGGCGCCAAGGCCAAGGCCGGGAAGCTCCAGCCGGAGGAGTACACGGGCGGGACCTTTACCGTGAGCAACCTCGGCATGGTCGGGGTGGAGCGTTTCGCCGCGATCCTGAATCCGCCGCAAGCCGCCATTTTGGCGGTCGGGGCCACGGTGAAAAAGCCGGTGTTGGCGTCCAACGGCGCGGTCATTCCCGGAGAGCGGATGAGCCTGACGGTTTCCGCCGACCACCGCGTGGTGGACGGATTGTTGGCGGGCGAGTTTCTCAAGGCCCTCGTCGAACTGCTGGAAAACCCGGGCGTGCTCCTGCTCTAGCGGCACGGGGAGACAACCATGGCCGCATATGATCTGGCAGTGTTGGGAGGCGGACCGGCGGGCTACGTCGGCGCCATCCGTGCCGCCCAGCTGGGCAAAAAGGCGATCGTCATCGAAAAAGAGCGGGCCGGCGGAACCTGCCTGAACTGGGGCTGCATCCCGTCCAAATCGCTCCTGAAGAATGCGGAGGTCTACCAGCACATTCTCCATGCGGAGGATTACGGGATCACCACCGGCAAGGTGTCGTTTGATTTCTCCAAGGTGATCGGGCGGAGCCGGAACGTTTCCGACCGAATTGCCAAGGGCGTTGAATTTCTCCTGAAGGCCAAGAAGGTTGATTATCTGGTCGGCGAGGGGAAGCTGGGCGCCGACCGGAAGATCAAGGTGAAGACGGCCGATGGCAAGAGCCAGACCGTCGAGGCGACGAACGTTTTATTGGCGACGGGATGTCTGCCCCGGGTCCTGCCCGGCCTCAAAGTGGACGGCAAGGTGGTGATGACCAGCCGGGAAGCCTTGGAGATGAAGAAACAGCCCAAGAGCATCATCATTCTCGGGGCGGGAGCGATCGGAGTGGAATTCGCCTATTTCCTGAATTCGTTCGGAACCAAGGTGACCTTGGTGGAGATGAAGCCGAGGGTTTTGCCGGTCGAGGACGAGGAGATTTCCGATCTGCTGGGCAAAAATCTGGCCAAGCAGGGAATCACCATCCTGACCGACACCGCGATGGAGAGCGCCACCTCCTCGGCTTCCGGAGTGAAGGTGAAACTGGGCGGAAAGAATGCCAAGACGATCGAGGCGGATGCGTTGCTTTGCGCGGTCGGCGTGCAGGCCAATCTGGAAGGGGCGCTGGAGGCGGGCGTGAAACTGGAACTGGATCGCGGCTATGTGAAGACGGATGCGCGTTACAAAAGCTCGCTGGCCGGGGTGTTCGCCGCCGGGGACATCATCGGACCGCCCTGGTTGGCCCACGTCGCCTCCTTCGAGGCGATCGAGGCGGTGAACGGGATTTTTGATCCGAAATACCAGCCCAAGAAGGTGACGACCTTCCCCGGATGCACCTACTGCCAACCGCAGGTGGCGAGCATCGGCCTCACCGAGGCGGCGGCGAAAGAGAAGAAATTGAAATTCAAGGTGGGCCGGTTCCCTTACCGGGCCAGCGGCCGGGCGGTGGCCAGCGGGGATTCCGAGGGTTTGGTGAAGATCCTGATCGGGGAGCCCCACGGGGAGATTCTGGGGGCCCATATTATCGGGGCGGAGGCCACCGAACTGATTGCGGAGGTGGGTCTGGGCATGACGCTGGAAGCCACCGCGGACGAGATCGCCCACACGATCCACGCCCACCCGACGCTGACCGAAATGATCAAGGAAGCGACCGAAGCGGCCGCCGGGCACGCGATTCATATTTAGCTTGGACCGAGGACCCCGTCGTCAAGACGCAGAAGGGGGTGAAAAGTGGAAGGCGGGAGGTGGAAGAAAAGTTTTCATCAAGGTGTTTCGTTTGCCGTTTCAGCCAAGGCGAAGTGTCATCATGAACCGTAAAGCACCTGTGACCCTGACGATTGCCGGGTCGGACAACTCCGGCGGGGCGGGCATCCAGGCGGATCTCAAGACCTTCACGCGCTTCGGGGTTTATGGAACCACCGCGGTGACCTGCGTGGTGGCGGAGCATCCGGGACGGGTCTCCCGGATCACGGCGGAGGCGCCCGCCATGGTGGCGGAGCAGATCCGGCTGGTTTTCGAGGCCTTTCCCGTGGCGGCGGCGAAAACCGGGATGCTTTTTTCCGCAGGAATCATCCGGCGGGTGGCCCGGGAGATGCGCCGGAGAAAAACCAGGCTGGTGGTGGATCCGGTGATGGTGGCGACGAGCGGGGCGGTCCTGTTGAAGCCGGATGCCGAGCGGGCTTTGGCCCGGGAGCTCTTCCCCTTGGCCGCCGTGGTGACCCCCAATCTCGACGAGGCGGCGCGGTTGCTGGGTCGAAAACTAAAAACCCAGCAGGCGGCGAAGGAAGCGGCAACGGAGCTGGCGCGAAAGTGGCAAGTCCCGTTCCTGGTGAAGGGAGGCCATCTTCAGCTTGCCGTCGCCAGCGACTATCTCGCGTGGCCGAACGGGAAAACACGGGTGTTTTCGGCCCGACGCATCGGGAGGGTGGAGACCCATGGGACGGGGTGCACCTATTCGGCCGCGATTTGCGCCGGGCTCGCCCAAGGGCAGTCCTTGGAGGTGGCGGTGGCCCAGGCGAAAGGTTTCATCACCCGGGCGATCCGCCGGCATCTGAAGATCGGCCGGTACACCCCATTGAATCATTTGCGGGCATGAACCCGAAAGGGTCGGTGAGGCGACCACTAGTTCCGGTGGCGTTGGCCGGTTTGTTCGGAACGCTGGTAGGCCTGTTCACGCCGCCGTTCCCGTTAGGTTGCGCCGTGGTGTCCCTGGTTTTTGCGGTCCTTGGCTGGGTGGGGCCGAAAAAGATCCGCACTCCCGCCATTTGGTTTTTTCTAACGGCGGTCTTCGTCCTATACACGGGTGCGCGGGTTTTCGCTCCCCCGGTTGATTCCTTGAGAACAAGGGCGGGGGAAGAAGGAGGAACGGCAATCCTGGGGGGATGGATTGCGGAACTGCCGGCCGAACGGGTTTGGGAAGGAGGAAAGAAAGCGCTGGAGACGGAAATGGTGGTGGATTCAATCCAAGGTGGCGCCGGTTGGGAACCATGCCCCGGGAGGGTGTTGATCCGCATCGAGCCTGCGCCGGAAATCCAGCCGAAGGTCGGGGAGAGACTCCAGGCGGCGGGTTACCTCAGCCTGCCGAAAGAGCCGAAAAATCCCGGAGAGTTCAACCGGCGAACCTGGCTCCGTTCCCGGGGAATCGATTACCAGTTCCGGGTGCGGGCGGAGGAGGCGGATGTTTTGGGTCCCCAACCAAACACTTGGCTCGCCCGGACCGCCGGGGTTTTGCGGGCCCACATGATCCGGGCGACGGGGGCGGGCCTGGAGGAGGATCCTGAAGCGGCGGGTCTGATTGCCGCGATGCTGTTCGGCTACCGGGACGGAGTGGGGGAGGGTCTGCGGGAGGATTTCCGCAAAACCGGGACGCTTCATCTTTTTGCGGTGAGCGGCCAGAACCTGGCGGTGGTGGCGGGGGTGTTGTTGTGGGTCCTGACGCTGACGGGAGCGGTGCGTTGGCGCTGGGCCTGGGTCACCCTGCCGGCGGTTTTCCTTTTTTGTCTGGCGACGGGGATGGAGGCCAGCGCCCAGCGGGCCTTTGTGATGATCTCTATCCTGTATCTGGGATGGATCCTCGGCCGACCGATGGACCCGGTCAACTGGCTCGGCGCCGCCCTGCTGGCCCTGCTGGTGTGGGACCCCCGGCAGGTGTTGGATCCGGGATTCCAACTGTCGTTTCTGGTGGTGGCGGGACTGATGGCGTTCAGCGGGCGATGGCAGGAGAAGCTGGTGGCGATCGGCCGGCCGGATCCATGGATTCCGAGAAGACTGGTGGGGCCGGTGCGTGCGGGGATTTTTCGGGGATGGGTGGTGGTGGCCACGCTGATGGCCGCCTCGGCGGCGGCCTGGGTGGGTTCGCTGATTCCCGGGATCCTGCTGTTCCACCAGGTTGTGCCGGTGGCGTTGCTGGCCAACCTGGCGGCGGCCCCGCTGGCGGGCGCGGTCACCGTGCTGGCGGCAACTTCCTCCATGGTGGCCGTGATATCGCTGAGCCCCGCCGCGGCCATCAATCTCCTGAATGCCAAGCTGGTCCATCTGCTGGGGGCGGTGCTGGGTTGGATGGCCACATGGCCGGGTGGGCAGTTTGCGGTGGCCGACCCACGGGCGTGGGTGGAACAGGAGCCTTGGATCAAAGTGGTGGCGATGGATGACGCCGCGCCCACGCTGGTCTCCGGAAGGGGCGGAAAATGGCTGGTGGATACGGGGGCGAAGCGGTCCTGGGCCTACACCACGCGGCCGTTTCTGATGTGGCATGGGATCAACTCGCTCCAGGGAGTGGTCCTGACGGCGGGGATTTCCGACCGCCTGGGAGCGGCAGGTGAATTGGTGAGAGCCATGCCCGTGGGCTGGTGGGCGGAGGCAGGGACGGCCGTGCGTTCCCCGGCGCTCAAAGCTTGGCGGGCGGAGTTGGAGCGAAGGCAGGAGGGAAAACAGTTCTGGAGGGAAGGGGAGAGAACGAGTCTGGGGGAGGAGTGGGAGATCCGTGTCCTGTGGCCCCCGGCGGGCGGAGGAAGCGGACGGAGTGAGGAGGACGGAATGGTGCTTCTCCTCGCCAACGGTCAGGCCCGGCTTCTCTGGGCAGGGACAATTTCCGCCGAAGTGGAGAGGGAGCTGGTTGGGCGGCATGGATCCGCCCTGCAGGCGGGGGTGTTGGTGCAGGGGCCGGCCAAGCAGGGAGAGGCGAACCTGAGCCGGGAATGGCTGGAGGCGGTGGCCCCGGAAAAAATCCTCCGATGGTCGCGCGCGCTGGAAGAGGATCCCTCCCTCTCGGTGGATTTTTCCGAATGGGCGTGGGGTGAGAAAATCACCCTGCACAAGCTGGAGACTGACGGATGTCTGACCCTTCGGCCCGAGGCGGCGAGCGGAAAATGGAGGTTAGAGAAATTCAGGAAGGACTGAATCAGTCATCCTTCAGCAGTTTTTTTTCCTTCAGCTCCTTGACGATTTCATCGACGGCCTGGCCGGTGAGCCGTTCGACCTGCATGGAGTCGCGCAGACCGGAAGCCTCCATGAAGATATTCATCCCCTTGGCCATGGGACTGATCCCGGGTCCGGGGGCCATCTTCGACTTGGCGGTGCTGTCGAGGGTGAGGAATGGTTTTCCGCCGGAGTTGTTGGGGTCGGCAACGGTGAGGAGGATGCCCACCTCCGGATTGTCCTTCATCATCTTCTTGTTGGGATCGAGATCGACGATCTGGGTGTCCACCTTCCAGCCGTCAGCGGGCGGGGCCCCGGGGGAGGTCCAGGCGCGGGCGGGGAGGCCGGCATCCTTCAGCTTGTCGATGAGGCTCTTGGTGATGTCGGTTTGCAGGTCCTTGAGTTTCTCTTTTTTGTCGTCGTCGTCCCCTTCCATCATTTTCCGGAACGGGCCTTTGGGCATGCCGCCTTCACTCTCCTTCTTGGCGGCAGCCACGGCGGAGGGATCGACCTTCACGGGGATCACGTAGACCTGGGCGGGCAGGTTGGTGGGCCAGAACACATCGTTGACGGGTGCGACTTCGGCCTTTTTGACGGTTTCCTCCTCGGCGTGGGCGAGGGAGAGCAAGAACAGGGGAAGGAGTAGTTTCAGCATGGGCTTTAGGTTAAGTTGAAGTTGAAGTTTAAGTAAGCGGGAAATTTGAAGAGAATGGTAGGGCGGCCTCTCCGAGGCCGCCTCGTGCAAAGCAGAAAGCTCGAAGTTTTCATGAGGCGGTTTGGGGACAAACCGCCCTACCTTTCTTCAATCCCGAAAATTGTTAAACGACAGCGCCGCGGGGATGTCGAGTTTCCGGAGGTGGGCGATGGCGGCCTGGAGGTCGTCCCGGCTCTTGCCGGAGACGCGGACCTTGCCGCCCTCGATGGCGGCCTGAAGTTTGAGCCCGGATCCGCGGACGGACTGACTGACGGCCTTGGCGTTTTCCCCGGAGAGACCCTGCTTGAGCAGGATCTCCTGACGGGCTCGACCGACCGAGGAGAGTTCGGCGTCCTTGGGCTCCAAGTTTTTAAGGGGGACTCCCCGCTTGGCCAGCTTGCCCATGACGATTTCCCGCAGGGCATCGAGCTTGAACTGGTCGTTGGCGGAGAGGACGAGCTTTTCCTTTTCCTCGGCGATCTCCCACTCCACCCCCTTGAAGTCGAACCGGCTGGCAAGCTCCTTCCGGGCCATCAGCAGGGCGTTGCTGAGCTCGGACATGTTGATTTCGGAGACGACGTCGAAGGAAGGCATTCGATTAGATTAAGTTGAAGATGAAGATGAAGTAAGGGGGAAAATTCGGTTGAGGTAGGGCGGCGTGTCCCACGCCGCCTCGTTAAGATCAGGCAGTTCAACGAGACAAGAAGGCGACCAAGGGACTGGTCGCCCTACCCAGCCTAAAAATACTTACTTCCCAGTTTGAATATCCAAATTTCCGTCTTTGTAGGCGAGGGTGATGGTGGAGCCGTCGGGGATGTCGCCGGAAAGAAGTTTGCGGGAGAGGCGGGTTTCCACCTCGCGCTGGAGGTAGCGCTTCAGGGGCCGGGCTCCGTAGACGGGGTCGTACCCCTCGCGGGCGATGTGTTCGCGGGCGGCGTCGGTCAGGTTGAGGGTGATCCGGCGCTCGGCCAGGCGGCCGCGCAGCTGGCCCAAGAGCAGATCCACGATCTTTTTGATCTCGTCCAGCGTGAGCGGCTTGAAGAGGACGATCTCGTCGATCCGGTTGAGAAATTCGGGCCGGAAATGGCGGCGGAGCTCCGTCATGACCGATTTGCGGGTCTTCTCCGTGATCTCGCCCTTCGAATCGAGCCCCTCCATCAGAAGGGGCGAGCCGATGTTGGAAGTCATGATGATCAGGGTGTTCTTAAAGTCGACCGTGCGGCCCTGGCTGTCGGTGAGCCGGCCGTCGTCGAGGATCTGGAGGAAAGTGTTGAAGACGTCCGCGTGGGCCTTTTCGATCTCGTCGAAGAGAATCACGCAGTAGGGGCGACGCCGGACGGCTTCGGTAAGCTGACCGCCTTCCTCGTAGCCGACGTAGCCGGGAGGAGCTCCGATGAGACGAGAGACGGCGTGCTTTTCCATGTATTCCGACATGTCGATCCGGACCATGGCGTCCTCGCTGTCGAACAAAGTGGCGGCGAGTGCCCGGGCCAGTTCCGTCTTGCCGACGCCGGTGGGGCCGAGGAAGAGGAAGGAGCCGATCGGACGTTTGGGGTCCTTGAGGCCGGAGCGGGCACGGACGACGGCATCGGCAACGGCTTGGACGGCCTCGTCCTGCCCGATGACGCGTTCATGGAGGATCTTATCGAGGCGAAGGAGTTTTTCTTTTTCACCTTCCAGCAGGCGGGAGACCGGGATGCCGGTCCAGCGGGAGACAACCTCGCCGACTTCCTCGGCGGTAACCTCTTCACGGACGAGCTTGGCCTTGCCGGGTTTGCCCTTTTCCTTCTCTTCACCGGCGGATTCGGCGGCCTTGAGCTTCTTTTCGAGTTCCGGAAGCTTGCCGTACTGAAGCTCGGCTACCTTGTTCAGGTCGTAGGCGCGCTGGGCGGTCTCGATCTGCTGGCGGATTTTATCGATCTCCTCGCGGATCTTGCGGGAGGACTCGACCCCGCCCCGCTCGGCCTGCCACTGGGCCTGCAGGGTGTCCCGCTTGGCTTTCAGATCGGCTAATTCCTTCTCGAGTGTCTTGAGCCTCTCTTTGGAGGCGGCGTCCTTCTCCTTTTTCAGGGCTTCGCGCTCGATCTCCAGCTGAAGGATACGGCGCTGGAAGTTTTCCAGCTCCTCGGGCATGGATTCGATTTCCGTGCGGAGCTTGGCGGCGGCCTCGTCGATCAGGTCGATCGCCTTGTCGGGAAGAAAACGGTCAGTGATGTAGCGGTTGGAAAGGACGGCCGCGGCGACGAGGGCCGCGTCCTGAATGCGGACCCCATGGTGAACTTCGTACCGTTCCCTTAATCCGCGGAGGATGGAGATGGTGTCCTCCACGGACGGTTCCTCGACGAAGACGGGTTGGAAGCGGCGCTCGAGGGCGGCGTCCTTCTCGATGTATTTGCGGTACTCGTCGAGGGTGGTGGCACCGATGCAGTGGAGCTCCCCGCGGGCGAGCATGGGCTTGAGCATGTTGCCGGCGTCCATCGCGCCCTCGGCCTTGCCGGC
>Ga0214917_10003974_pt1 | contig 16762 bp, 15 predicted proteins | sample LL_1208_BB_MetaG_FD_177983 | JGI IMG/M metagenome (GOLD analysis project Ga0214917, IMG submission 177983) | Freshwater microbial communities from Lake Lanier, Atlanta, Georgia, United States - LL_1208_BB | ecosystem: Environmental > Aquatic > Freshwater > Lake | place: USA: Georgia | collected... | reverse complement strand
CATCATCACCGCCAGGCGGATGATCTCGGGGCTCGTCTTGAAGTAGCGGAAAAGGCGCGGATTGTTCATGCCCCGAAGGCTATCGCCATCCGTTCAGACAACAAGCCAATTTTCCTCTGACAGTGCCCGTGGCGGAGCATCTTGTCGATGCCGAGCTTTGCGGGGTGGAATCCCACGGCATCGTGCGCGTGATCCATTGCATAACTTGTTCTGTTCAACGGCAGTGAAGTTCAAGCGGAATTTTGCTCAGCCTCTCGGCCTCATCGTTTCCAATCACAAAAGTCTGACCAACTCCGGCGGCAAGTCCAGTACGCGTGTCGGGGATCATGATGTGGACGAAGAAAACCATTCCGGGCTCCATAACCAGCGGATTGCCGGAATAGATCATCGGTGGGACATCCATCCATGTCGGCCTGAACGTCGCGCCCAACGAATATCCACAAGCTGCGAACCGTTGGGATGCAAAGCCGCCACGATCCAGAACACGCCTGTGAATATCGTCGAGCGTACCGAGCTCACGTCCCGGACGGGCGGCTTCGATGATCTCGCACAGCGCCTCAACCGCCAGTGAGGTCATGTCGCGCTGGCGCTGATCGACGGGCCCAACTGCGATCGTATGCTCAATGCAGACATGATAGCGGCAGAAAGACGCCCCCAGTTCTATCATCAGCTGGTCGGGGCTAGCGATCCGGCGCGGCCCGCCGATCCCGCGTCCAAACAAGGCACGTTCGCCGGAGTTTACGAGTGGGCCGGTGGCTGGCATATCACCGCCGCCTTCGAGCATTGCGGCAACGCCTGCCGCAGTAACAAAGCTGTCAAGGACTCCCATGCGGGTCGCTCCAAGCATCGCAATGACAGCGGCATCCGCCAAGGCGCCCGCCCGACGGACATAGCCAAGTTCTGCCGGCGATTTGACGAGGCGCAGGCTGCGTACAAGGTCGGAGGCGTCCTCCAGCGTAAACAGCCCGGTGAGCGCTGCTTCCACCGCACGGCAATTGGCGCCGGTCAGCCCGTGTGTCGCGAACTCTACGCCAACACGTTCGCCCGAGCAGCCCAACTCCTCCAGCATGCCGCGCAGATCACGTGCTGGATCGGCACCTTCAGCATTCAGCCAGATCCGGATGTCGTCATAGAGCGAGGACGTCTCGGCCTGCCGCAGGTCGGGCCGACGTGTGAGCAATACCGTTGGCCGATCATCGACCGTGATGATGCCGACCTGGAAAAAGACGTAGCCGGAGGTGTCGAAGCCGGTCAGGTAGTAGTGGCTCTCCTGAGCGAAAACCAGCAGCGCGGACAGCCCGCGCCGGCGCATCTCTGCTCGTGCACGCGCGAGCCGCCCAGCATGTTCAACCGCTGAGAAACGCAATCGGACATTGCGGCCGCCCGGAGTGACGGCATGAAATTCCTGAAAGCTGTCTGGCTCATGCTGCATCATGCGATCTCGCAAATCTCAAGCATTGTCAGCAGATAGATCCGAACCATGTCGAGATAATCGGCAATGTCGACCCGTTCGTCCGGCATGGTGTTGTAGCGCCCACCCGGCCCGCAAACGATGCCCTCCATGCCGAGTTCGTTGTAGAAGTGTCCGGCATCGGTGCCATAAAAGCCCGGGGGGCGGATGGCTCCTGTTGGCTGTGGCTCGCCACGCACCGTTTGATAGGCAGCATTGACAGCCTTGACGATGCGCGAGGAACGGTCCACCTGGAAATATGGCATCAGGGGCCGACCGGTATTCTCGCGCTCGACCGTTGCCTTCAGTCCGGGAAAGCGCGCCTCAAGGTCATCAAGCGCCTTCCGGAGATCGGACAAGGCATTGGCTTCGGTCTGGCCTGGGGCATAACGTCCCGAACCTTTGATGCGTACGACGTCAGCGACTTGCGGTGGACGCCATTCGTGGAATTCCTTGCCGAGGCCGCCGCGCACGACACCGACATGCACCCGGTTGATCGAGCGGTGCTCGTCGGTCGGTGCGTCCGAAAATGTCATCGTTGTCAGCCTCGGAATGAGATCGCAGGCGGCCAAGATGGCATCAACAGCTTCCTCGCGTTTCGACATGTGCCGGGTGATGCCCTGCAATTCGATTACGAATACGAACGCAGCAGCGTGCATTGTGAGCGCCTGCAGATCGGTCGGTTCGCTGTTGACGAAGTAATCAGCGCGCAAGCCTTGCCGGATCGCGGCGAGCGTCCCGATCCCTCCCTGCAATTCGCCGATCACGTAGGTGAGGATCACATCGCCCTTGAGCCGAACCCCTGCATCGATCAGTGTCTTGACCGCGCAGAAGGACGCCGCATCGCCGGCCTTCATGTTCGAGACCCCAATGCCATAGATGAACTTCTCATCCACTTTCCCGCCCCAAGGATCAACCGTCCAGCCCTCGGTCGCCGGGTTGGTGTCAAGATGTCCGTTGAAGATCAGACTCTTGCCACCACCGATGCCTTTCCAGCGGCCAATGGCGTTGACGCGATCTTTTTCGACCGAGCCGAGTTCTGCATCAAGTCCGATGTCCTGCATGCGCTGATACATATGCTCGACCAGAACCCGCTCGCCTGGGGTTTCGGTGTAGCTCTTGTGCCGGACCATTGTGGAGAGGATGTCGAGGCAGGCCTTTTCGTCGATGCGTTTGAGAAGATCAGTGGCGTTCATCGGCTGATTTCCTTCTATTTGCCTGTCCGGCATCGGTTGCTTTATGAACCTGCAGCGGTGGGAACTGCTTCCAGCAGCATGCGTGTATAGGCGTGCCGCTCTGGCGCGGCATGGTCTGATGTATCGAAAAGGTCGACGCATTCGCCGCGGTACATCACAGCAATGCGGTGGGCGAGCTGCCGCACAAGGTTGATGTCATGGGTTATGAAGAGGCAAGTGGTGCCGGTACGGGTCTGAAGATCGACCAGAAGGCGCGCAACAGATGCCTGAACTGACACATCCAGCGATGAGGTGATCTCATCGCAGAGCACGACTTGAGGTTCCGAGGCGAAAGCCCGCGCAATCGCGACACGCTGCTTTTCGCCGCCTGACAACTGGTGCGGATAGCGCCGAGCAAAGTCGGCCGGCAACAGAACCTGCGCCAGAAGTTCTTCAACCTTCGCATCGACACCTGACGCTGGCACAAGTCCGTAAAGCTTGAGCGGGCGCGCAAGAATGTCCCTGACACGCTGGCGTGGATTGAGCGAGCCATCAGGATTCTGGAAAATGATCTGCACGTTCCGGCGATATGGCCGATCAATTTGCTGGCGAGCATGGAAGGCGCGGTCCCGCAGGGCAACAGTCCCCGAAAAGTCGTTCAATCCTGAAATGGCGCGCGCGATCGTTGACTTGCCTGATCCGGATTCTCCAACAATCCCGAGTATTTCGCCTTGCCGAACGCCGAAGCTGATGTCCTTCGCCCCGACAACCTCTTTCTGTTCCCGTCCAAATAGCCGGTCGATCAGGTTTTTCTCACCGTAGCGGATGGTGGTTTGCTCAAGCCTGAGGATCGTCGGGGACTGCCGAGAGAGGACACTGTTGACAAGCCTGATGTTCGGGTTCGGCACAGCGCCAAGCAGCATGCGGGTGTAATCGTCGCGCGGGGCCGAGAATATCTGCCGTGAAGGCCCTTTTTCAACAATTTTGCCTCGATGTATCACGGCAACATCATGGGCAATGCGTGAAACAAGCGCGAGGTCATGGGAAATATAGAGTGCTGCGACTCCCGTATCATCCTGCAACTTGACGAACAGATCCTGGATCTGCCGCGCTGTGATGACATCTAGTGCGGTCGTTGGTTCGTCAAAGATGATGCACTCGGGATTGCAGGCGAAGGCCGTCGCTATCACAACGCGCTGCTTTTCGCCGCCGGATGCCTGATGCGGGAAACGCGTCATCATCTCAGCAGGGCGGGAAATGCCGGTGCGGGCAAGCAGTGCCTCGCCTTCATTCTGTGCTTGCTTGAGACTGAGTCTGCGATGTCGGACAAGCACTTCGGACAGCTGACGCCCGAGTGTCAGGGTCGGGTTCAGCGAGGTGCTCGGATCCTGGAAGACGATGCCGATCCGACGACCGCGGATATCCGTGATCTCACCCGGTGACTTGGCGCGCAGATCATCCCCTGACAGCAGAAGCTGACCCTGTCCTTCGCGCGCATTGGCCGGAAGATAGCGCAAGATTGCCCAAGCGAGTGACGTCTTGCCAGAGCCGGATTCGCCCACAAGTCCCATAGTGCGACCACGCATGACTGACAGATCAACCGACTTCAGGGCTTCAAAAGGTCCTGCCCGCGTTGTGTAGGTGAGCGAATAATCCTGCACATGGAGCACGGGGCGAGCATCCTGCGAGCTCGGGGAAACGAGTGAATCGACCTGTTCGATCATCAGCGCTGTCCACGCGGATCGATGAGATCGCGAAGTGCATCCCCAAAAAGATTGAACCCCATCGCGGCCATTGCAATCGCGACACCGGGAGCAGCAACGCACCACGGATTGCGGAACATGAACTGCCTGGCCTCAGAGATCATGAGCCCCCATTCCGTGCTCGGGGGCTGAGCGCCCAATCCCAAAAACCCGAGCGTGGCGCCCAGCATGATTGCAAACGAAACACGGATCGTCGCCTCAACGATCAGGGGCCCGACGGAGTTCGGCAGGACTTCAGCCGCCATGATGTAGAGCCGGGATTCTCCCCTCGCGGTTGCCGCCTGAACGAATTCGCGGGTGCGGACGGAGAGTACGGCACTTCTCGATATCCTGGCCATGCCCGGCGTGAAGGCGACTGCCACGGCAAGCATTGCATGGCCCGAGCCTCCCCCAATGACTGTGACGATCAACAGTGTGAAGAGAAGATCTGGGACCGCTAGAAGCCCGTCAACGAGGCGCATGATCAGGCTGTCGACCCATTTCCCAACAACGCCAGCTGTGATGCCGATCACGGCACCGGCCGCGACCCCAAGCAGTGTTGCGCCAACACCAAAGCTGACGGTTGAGCGCGCCCCATGCAGGATTCTTGAGAGAATGTCGCGACCAAACTGGTCGGTTCCAAGCCAGAACGCGGCCGATGGTCCCTGCAATCGTGCCTGCGGATGAAACAACTGGGGATCGTAAGGTGCCAGCCATGAGCCGAACAATGCCGCGAGAAGCACCAGAGCCAAAAGAAACGAGCCAACAAGCCCGGTTGGATGCCGGAGGATCTCACGCATAGCGAACCCTTGGATCGAGCGCGGCGATCACCAGGTCCGATACAAGATTCGAAAGGGCGTAGATGGTGGCGAGCACCAGAGTCGCAGCCTGGATGACAGGCAGGTCACGGTTCTGCAGCGCGTAGATGATCAGCCTTCCGAGCCCCGGCCAGGCGAATACCTCCTCAACCACGATGATCCCGCCCAGCAGGTAGCCGACGTCCAGGGATATCACCGCAACGGCAGGGGCCATCGCATTTCGCAGCCCGTGCCGCATGACCACTGTCCGCTCCGGCAGGCCTTTAAGTCGGGCCGCCCGAACGTAGTCGCTGCCCAGCACGTCGGACATCTCGCTGCGCACCTGCCGGGCAATATGCGCCGTCAGGATCAGGCTGAGCGTCGCAGCCGGCAGACACATGTGATAAAGGAACAGCCAAATGCTCTCCGCTGCGGGCACGAAACCTCCGGCGGGAAACCAGCCGCGATCAGGCGCGGCAAAAAAGACAAGAAGCAGTGTCGCCGTCACGAACTCGGGCACAGCGGTGCCGAGGTAGGCAAACAGGCTGATCGAGAGATCCGCCCAAGTTCCGCGCTTCAATGCTGCGATGATGCCGAGCGGAATGGCAATGACGGTCACGATCACCAGAGCCGCCGCCGCAAGCGCGGCCGAGCGCCAGAGCGCCTCGGTGATCAGCCCGGCGACCGGCAGGGACAGCCGCATCGAAGTGCCCCAGTCTCCACCAAGCAGGTTGCCCATCCAGCTGAGGTACTGGACATGCCAAGGGCGATCGAGGCCAAGTTCGAGCTCGAGAACGCGAAGCTGCTCCGGGGTCGCATACTCCCCCAGGATCATCACCGCAGCGTTGCCCGGCAGAATCAAGGTGATCGCGAACACCGTGATCGAAACGATCACGAGAACGACGAGGACCGAAGCGAAACGCCGGGCAAGATAGGCTGCGTTCATGGCAGGTCAGGCGCGTTCGAGCCAGACATTCTCCACATAGAAGGTTCGCGACAGCGGATGGGCGGACCAGCCCTTGACCACGCTGCGACTCGCGGTCAGGACATCCTGGAAGAATGGAATGATCGACGGGCGATCTCGCACCATCAGAAGCTGCGCCTCCGCGTAGAGCCTGCGGCGTTCCGCCTCGTCCGGCGAGGACCGGGCCTTTTCCACCAGTGCATCGAACTCCTTGTTGTTCCAGGCAGTGTCGGCAAAGGCGGCATTCGTGGTGAAGAGCAGCGTGAAGGCTGCGTCCTCGGTCGCCTGCATGCCCCAGTAGCCGATGTAGAAATTGCCCTTACGCCAGACATTGGCGAGATAGGTGTCGTGCGGAATGGTCTGCACGTCGATGTCGAAACCCGCGGGCATCGCCATGGACTTGATGGCAATGCCCACCTGAGAGCGGATGGCCGGCCGGTTCGAGCAGATCAGCGGGATCTTGATGCCCTGAGGGTAGCCTGCCTCGGCAAGAAGGCGCTTGGCCCGTGCAGGATCGTAAGAGACATCTGGCGTGTCGGCGAGAAAGCGGTACCCCGGCGATATGTTGTTGTCCTTGGCCGGCCGGCCGAGACCTTCGAGAACAAGGTCCACGAGTGTCGGGCGGTCTATTGCGTGGGCCATGGCGGTGCGGACACGCACGTCGTCGAACGGCTTCTGGTCCATGCGCATGACTACGTTGACGAAGCGCCCCGACGGAATGCGAAGCGCGTTGCTGTTGGGCGCAGATGCGATGCGCTTGAAATCGGCCTGCTGGACTTCGAGCATCACATCCATGGCTCCGGACAGATAATTCGCGGCCTCTGCGGCCAGGTCTGGGAAGAGGTACATCTCAACCGCATCCAGATGCGGCTGGCCCGGTCGGTAGTAACCCGTGTGACGGACAAGCTTGAGCAGGCGCGAACTGTCAAAGCTCTCGATCTTGAACGGACCTGTGCCGTTTGCCTTAGTATCGAGCTCGGTCAGCGGGCGCTTGAGAGCAGCCTCAGAAACGATGCGGGCATTGGCATGGGCGACCGACACAGGAAGGTCCGCATACGGCACCTTGAGATCGAAACGGACGGTCAGCTGGTCAACAGCAACGATGTCACTGACCATGTCCAACACGGCACGGGCCGGGGATTTCGTTGCAACATCAAGGATCGCCTTGAAGGTGGCGACCACATCGGCCGAGGTGAAGGCCGTACCATCATGGAAGGTCACGCCAGGGCGCAGCTTGAAGACGAAGCTTGTCGCATCCTTGTTGGGGGTCCATTCGGTTGCAAGCTCTGGGGTGGGGACCATGGTCGGGCTGAGGCGAACGAGGCCCGAATAGATCATGTCCACGGCCAGATACTCGGAGGGGCCGGAGAGTTGCAGGACGTTGAGCTGCGCGAGGCGCGTCGAATGACTGATCTTGAGCGTCCCGCCTCTGCGTGGCGTTCCGGTCTGGGCATAAACGATCCCGGGAAGGGTTGTCGCGCTTGCAAGTCCGGCGAGCACATGGCGCCGGTTGAGAGTGGCGTTCGTCATGGTCATTCTCCTGTCATGTGATCACGGTCAGTTCGTCGGGCAGCGCAGTCAGCACTTCAGGTGCGCCGTCGGTAACAAGCAGTGTATGGCCAACCCCCATGGCGTAGCCGGTGTCACTGTCGCCGATCATGACATGGTAGAACAGGATCATACCCGGCTGGCACTGGGTTGGATTGCCCGAGTAGATCATCGGCGGGACATCCATGCTGGTCGGCGCGAAGGTTGCTCCGAGTGAGTATCCCGTTGCCCCGTAGCGATGCGCACGGAAACCCGCCTTGTCGAGCCCGTCGGCGTGAACGTCGAAGATTTCGCCGAGCGAGGTTCCGGGCCGCGCGATCACCGTCATGCGCTCAAGGGTTTCTCGGGCTGCATCGTACATGTACTTCTGGCGGTCGGAGACCGGTCCGAGCACGATCATCCATTCCGTTTTGGCATTGTAGCGCCGGTAGGCAACCGGGTACTCGACAAGGATCTGGTCGACCGGCTCGAGGATGCGGGGTTGGGAGACGCCGCGTCCATAGACAGCACGAGGACCGGAATTGAACAAGGGCGCGTTGGGCGGCATGTCACCGCCGCCTTCGAGCACAACCTTGAGATACGCAGCCGTCAGCGAGGCATCCATCACGCCAGGTCTGGCAGTGGCGATGACGGCTTCGAGAGACCTGTCGAGGAGCGCTGCCGCTTTGCGCACATAGGCGATCTCGGCCGGCGACTTGATGAGGCGCATCCGGCGGATCATGTGATCGTCGTTGTCGAGCGTGCAAAAGCCATTTAGCGTCTTCTGGAGCCGCCAGAGGTTCCAACCGGTCAGGCCATGGGTATTGAGTTCCACGGCAATACGCTTGCCGGCCAGTCCGAGCTCTTCAAGGATCGCTTTCAGATCGCGCGCCGGATTGGCGTCTTCGGCATCCCACCAGATCCGGATGTCTTCGATCATGCTGGTCTGACGCGCCTGAAGCAGATCGGGACGACGCGTCAACAGGACGATCGGACGTTCATCGGTCGTCACCACGGCGCACTGGAAGTAGACGAAGCCGCCCGTGTCGTAGCCGGTCAGCCAGAAATGGCTTTCCTGCGCGAAAACCAGCATCGCGTCGAAGCCCTGCTCCTTCAGCGTGCGCCTGAGCCGTGCCTGCCGACCAAGATGCTCATCAAGCGAGAACGGCAGGTTCGGCATGTTGACGACGATCCTCGCGGGTTTGCCGGAAGTCCTTCTCGGGGTCTCAAATGGTCCTTGTTCAAATGCTATGATTTGGTATACCAGTCGTCAACCATAGAAATGTCACAAGCGGTCTGGGCTGACTGGAACGTGGCACCGGCCACAGATAGATGATGGATTTGCGCGCCAGAGCGCGGCGAAACACTCCGGGTTACTTTGTTATGTTGATGATCCCCGACAAGCGACTGGCGCTTCAGGCCTATGAGCAGGTGCTGGACCTGATCATGTCTGGGCAATTGCGCCCGGGCACACTCTTGCAGGAACGTCGGCTCGCTGATCACCTCGGCATATCCCGCACGCCACTGCGAGATGCTTTGCTGATGCTCGAAGGCGAGGGGCTCCTGATCCGGCAAGAGTCTCGTGGATTGCAGGTCCGGTCGCTCGATATCGAGGATTTCATCGAAAACCTGAGCATTCGCCGTCTTCTCGAGTCGGAGGCGGCGCGACTGGCAGCGGGACGTATTCCCGAGGCATTGCTGGAGGATCTGATTCAGCGTCTGGAAGCGCTTCTCAAGGAGGCAGGTGAGGGCGAAACCATGCCAGATCGCGACATGGTGCGCACTGTCGATAATGATCTGCACAAGGCTATCTCCAGTGCCGCTGGGAACAGGCAAATGGCATCGATCATTCTCAGCCTCAGGCGGCAGACACAAATGTTCGATCTGCGAAGCGTTCCCGAGCGGCTGGGTGATACGTGCAGGGAGCATCTTGCGATCATTGCCGCATTATTGGCAAAGCGTGGTGATCTGGCTGCAGAGGCGATGATTATCCATTTGGACGCAGTGCGGAATAGCATCATCAATCGCCTCGCGGCGATCTAGTGCAATCAGGGGAAGCAGCCATGGGCGCCTCCGAATGCAAGTCAGATCTGATGGTCGCAGCCGACATCCATCTGGCGGAACGATTGTTTGATGCCCTTCGCACCGGCACGGGCTCAGCCGACGGAATATGCCGCGCCTCTTATGGCGAGGGTGAGGCCATTGCCCATGCCCTTGTCCAGAAGGTGGCTCATGCTCTTGGCCTCGCGATCACCCGTGATGCCGCGCTCAATCTGTATGTCACGCTGCACGGCGTGGAACGCGGCCCCGGCATCGTGGTTGGCTCCCATCTCGACTCGGTGCCACGCGGTGGCAACTTCGACGGAGCAGCGGGTGTCCTGATGGGGCTTGCCGTTCAGGCGGGGTTTGTCCATGCCAAGAAGCGGCCCAAGCGCGATATCATCGTGATGGTGATCCGGGCCGAAGAGAGCACATGGTTCAACGCCTCTTATATTGGAAGCCGAGCAGCTCTCGGACAACTCGGGGCGGAGGAACTCGACAGTGTGATCCGATCCGACAATGGCCGCACGCTCGGCGATCATATCGCGGTCGCAGGTGGTGATGTCGCCGCATTGCGGAAGGGCATAGCCTTTCTGGACCATGCCATTATCTCGGCATTCATCGAACCGCATATCGAGCAGGGCCCGGATTTGTCCGACAAGAACTTGCCGATTGGGATCGTTACGGGAATTCGTGGCAGTTCCCGATACCGCACAGCCAGATGTGTCGGCAGCTATGCCCATTCAGGCGCGACCCCCCGGCACCTCCGCAAGGATGCAGTGGCATCCTGCGCGGCACTCCTCGTGAGGGTAAATGCGCTTTGGGCTGAGTTTGAGGCAAGAGGCGAGGATCTCACCGTCACTGTCGGACAGATGATGACTGATGAGGCCGAGCACGCCTTCAGCAAGGTATCGGGACTGGTCTCGTTCTCGCTCGACATGCGCAGCCAGTCGAATGCGACCCTTGAGGATTTTCATTCAGGACTGATGGCGATTGCTCTTGATGTCGAACGCGAACACGGTGTGACATTCGATTGGGGGCAGGTTTCGGGCAGTCAGGCGGCAATCATGGACCAGAGGATCGTTCTTGCCTTGTCCGATGCCGCCAGAGCTATTGGATTGGAAGCACCAGCCATGCCCTGCGGCGCGGGGCATGACGCTGCTGTCTTTGCCAATCTTGGCATTCCCACCGGAATGATCTTCATCCGGAACCAGAATGGCAGCCACAACCCGGATGAAGCAATGGATATGGCTGACTTTACCGCCGGAGCTGAAGTTCTGCTCCGATTCTGCCTCGATTGGCCGGAGAAACAGGCTTGAGCGATTGCATCATTGTCCAGCCTATTGCTCGATCCGCAATCGACCTGTTGCGAGCAGCCGGCCTCAAGGTGTTTTTTTCGCCGTCTCCAGAACTTGAAGCCTTCCGCGCCGAACTTATGTCGGCAAGTGCAGTAATCACGCGCAATGCAGGCTTTTCGGCGGAAGCGATTGCGGCGGCGCCAAGGCTGCGGGTGATCGGCAGCCATGGCACTGGCACAAACACGATTGATCGAGAAGCTGCCACGGCGCGGGGCATTTCGATCGTCAACACGCCAGGCGCAAACGCCCGATCTGTTGCAGAGCTCGCCATTACGCTGCTTCTCGCTTGCGCACGTGGCATTCCAGCTGCTGATGCGGCAGTCAGGGATGGTGACAACAGCTATCGCATTCGTAGTAGCGGCATTGAGCTTTATGGTCGCGCCCTCGGGCTCGTCGGCTTTGGGCATGTCGCACGCTGCGTCTCTCGCCTGGGCGTTGCATTCGGAATGAAGGTGACCGGTTGGTCGCGCAGGGCTTCACCAGACGAGATGCAGGCGGCTGGCATCACACCCGTTGCCGATCTCGACCAGCTTCTCGCGACATCGGATGTGATCTCTCTCCATTCTGTTTCTGTGGGTCCGCCGCTTCTCGATGCTACTCGCCTTGGAATGATCAAATCCGGTGCAATCCTGATCAATACGGCGCGGGGTGCGCTGGTGGACGAAATCGAACTAGCCCGTATGCTGGTATCTGGACATCTTGCCGGAGCGGGCCTTGATGTATTTGCCATCGAACCGCTTGCAGCCTTGCATCCGCTGCTTGGCGCTCCGAACCTCGTTTTGACCCCTCATATCGGCGGATCAACGGTTGAAGCGCTCGAACGTACTGGCATTGAGGTTGCGTGTCGGGTCATACAAGCTCTCGGCCTTTCCGTTCCGTCCAACCCCTGACCAGCAGACTGACAGCAGATGCCAGACGACCTTCCAACCATGGAACTTTCAGCTCCCCGTATCCTTGCGTGCGGTGACAGTGCCATCAACGTGGAGTTTGGCGATACGGTGGATGCTTGGCTGAATGCCCGAGTGCTCGCTCTTGATGCCGCGCTGCATGCCGCCGCACCTCAAGGTGTTGTTGAAACCGTTCCGACATATCGGTCGTTGCTCGTGCACTTTGATCCTTTGCTGGTTGATTTGCCGACACTGATCGCAATCATTTCAGACCTTGGCATTCAGTTGCCGCCCAAAACAGACCGCGTTCGCCGATGGCGCGTGCCAGTCGTCTACGGTGCTGAGTTTGGCGAGGACATCGCCGATCTCTCGAGGCTGCATGGCCTGACACAGGCAGAGTTAATCGCCCGCCACGCTGGTGCGGTCTACCGCATTTACATGATCGGCTTCATGCCAGGTTTTGCCTATCTTGGTGGCCTTGATCCGCGCCTCGCCACGCCCAGGCGGACCCAGCCGCGCCCGTGGATTCCGGCACAATCGATTTCGATCGGTGGCGCACAAACAGCCATCAGCACGGTTGAGGGCCCAAGCGGATGGCACCTGATCGGACGAACGCCAGTGCGCGGCTTCATGCGTGGCCGTGACCCGGTTTTCCTCTATGACGCCGGTGATGAAGTCGTCTTCGAACCTGTCGAATCCGTGAAATGGGCAGCATTGGATGCCATGGCGGAACGTGGCGAACCTGTTGCAAGCTGGGCATTCGCATGACCGGGCTGAGTGTCAGGCAATGTGGCCCAATGACGAGCTTGCAGGACTTGGGTCGGTTCGGCTTTCAACGGTTCGGCGTATCTCCGGCTGGGGCCATGGATCCAGAGGCCCTGACGCGAGCCAATATCCTGGTTGGCAATCCGGCTGGCACCGCAGCGATTGAGTTCTGCATGCTCGGTGGAACCTTTCTTGTCGAAAGCACGTCACTTCAAATTGGCTTTGCCGGAGGCGGCGCAACGCTGTCTGTTGCAGGACGCAATGTGCCAGCTTTGACCGGAGCCATCGCCGAGATTGGCGAGACAGTGGCGGTTGGTCCGATGTCCGACGGCGTCTATGGCTATCTTGCGATTGCTGGCGGGTTTGATGTTCGGCCCGAGCTGGGCAGCCTGTCGGTCCACCGTCGTGCCGGGCTTGGCGGACGGCCACTTCAGCGGGGTGATGTGATACCAGTCCACGGCCTCGAACGTGGCAAGCCCATAATGAGGTTGCCGCAGGTGGATCCCGGCCCGCCAACCCCGATCCGCATCATCCTTGGACCGCAGGACGAGTTTTTCACTCCGGAAGCGATTGCCAACCTGTTGTCTGCTCCATTCTCCATCAGTGGGCAGGCGGACCGCATGGGAATCAGACTGACCGGGCCTTTGCTTGAGCATACCAAGGGTTTCAACGTTGTCTCTGACGGCATCGTTACGGGACACATTCAGGTTCCCGGCGATGGCCAACCCATCGTTCTCATGCGTGACCGGCAGACGACCGGGGGCTATCCAAAGATTGCAACCATTATATCGGCGGATCTTTCCCGCTTTTCGCAGATGCGGCCTGGCACTGAAGTACTGTTTTCCGCTGTATCCCGAGAGGAAGCAATCATCCTTTGGCGTACTGCTCAGGACAGGCTTGCCGAACTCGTTCAACACCTTGCACCTGTCGATGTGCGCCTATCGAGCGCCCATCTTCTTGGCACCAACCTGATCAGTGGTGTGATTTCTGGAGACCTGGAGTAGCGCGGCAACGGAACGGCATCCTACCTCCGGTTGTATGGTTGCAAGCTGCAGCCATGTGATTCCAGATGTTGCCGCAGTCTGGAAGCCAGCAAGACCGATCCGGGATTGTCGCCGTGCACGCAGATTGAATCGATCTGCACCGCCAGCCGTTTGCCGTTGACTGATCGCAACGCACCATCGTCCAGCATCATCATGACATGCCGAATAGCGAGCTCAGTGTCATGGATCACAGCACCGGGCTTGGCGCGATCCGTCAGGTTGAACGTGTCGTCATAGGTTCGGTCGGCATAGATTTCCCGAAAGTGTTTCAGCCCAAGTTTGATGGCGGCCCGTTCGGTCGCCATGCCGGGCATCACCAGAAACGACAGGGCAGGATCCGCCGCCTTGATGCCGCGGCCGACGGCCAATGCGAGGGCATCATCCTCCGCGCAGATGTTGCCGAGCGCACCATGGGTTTTGACATGGGTCACAGGATGGCCAGCCAGCATCGCAACAGCTTGCATGGCGCCGGTCTGATACGCGATCAGGTTCTCGAGGTCCCGCTCGTTGATCCCTGGCAAGCGCCGCCGCCCGAAACCGATGAGATCGGCAAAACCGGGATGCGCTCCGATCGCAACTCCGTTCGTGCGGGCAAGTTCTGCGGTCTTGCGCATGATGGCTGGATCACCGGCGTGGAAGCCGCAGGCGATGTTGGCGCTGGTGACGAGCTTGAGCATGGCGGCATCGTCGCCCATGGTCCATGTGCCGAAACTCTCGCCGAGATCAGCATTCAGATCAATGCGCATCTTGCTTCCCTGCGTTCTGTGCCTAACAGACTTCGGCGCTGAGTTCCCTGTCGACAGACGGTTTGCATTCTCATGGTGTCACGAGGAGCTGGCGCGGAAACATCGTCAACCGTTCATAACCATCGTGCGTGATGGCTATCGTCTCCGAAAAGCCGAAGCTGTCGGCCAGCACATACGTATGGAAGACCATGCCAACCTCGAATGTCCATGATGCGCCCGGGGCGGCTTCCAACGCCTCGCCTCCAACTGGCGGCATCATCAGACCGATCGAGTAAAACGTCTTGTTGGTGTAGTCCTTCCGCAGGCCCCGAGAGAGAATTCCATCGCGGTATATCTGGTCCGGCACCGAGGCCTGAACTCCGGGTCGGACCACAGAAAGCGCCTCATCCTGAACTGCAATGATGTCAGCAAGCTTGACGCGCTCGGCGTCGCTCGCCGTGCCAATCTTGATCGTGCGCATGAAGCGGGCATGGTAATAGCGGACTGCCGGGGTGCATTCGCACTGCATGGTATCGCCGCGCTGAAGTACACGGTCGGTAAATCCGCCATGAAGATGAAAGGCACGCTCGCCAGACGAAAGCGGGCCAGGACCAGGATGGTCGCTGCCTGCACGGATCATCGCGGCAACAATGTTCGCGGCCACCGTGCGTTCAGAAACACCTTCCCGCGCTGTATCGAAAGCGGCCTGCATGCCGGCTTCAGCCGCTCGCGCCGCTTTTCGCTGATAGGCGACTTCGGCAGGCGACTTCAAGAGTCGCTCCCGCGACACGAGGCCATCGGCATCTACGAGCTCTGTAGCTGGAAGAGCGGCGCGCAGCGCCAAATAGCGCGAAGCGGTCATCTGCCAGGCGTCCAATTCTACAGCGATGCGCGCGCCTGATCCCAGCCGCTTGTTTAGAAAGTTAGCCGCCAGGGAGAGCCTGTCCTCACCATCCGCCCAGACATCGACATCGGAGAACACACATGTGCGTTCCAGATAATAGCGCGCGACATCCCTGCAAAAAACCGCAGGTTCGCCGTCAGCCGGAATAAGTGCGAACTGAAATGTCGAATAGCCTCGCGTGAAGAAGCCGGTTAGCCAGGTCACGGACTCTGGCTGAAATGCAAGCAGGGCATCGTGACCACGCACTTTCAACTGCTTCTGGATGCGTGCAACGCGATCAACAAACTCAGCGCGCTCGAACCAGGGTGCCGCACCAATTCCGGAATCTGCCATGAGCCAACCTCTGCTTGCAAATTCTTAGGCAGCACGCAGCGCGCCGCTACGCGCCTGCTGCATGAAGTTGACGAGCATTGTATCGGCTTCGACGGCGTCCACGGCGGCCTGCTTGAGCGCATCAACATTCGCGCCATCGGCCTCAAGGCGGGCGCGAGATCCCTCAAACCATCCGATGGCCTGGGCTGCGCTGACTTCAGGATGGCCCTGGATGCCCCAGGCCGGGCATTTGGCATGACGCCAGACATGGTTGGGACAATCGACTGAATGCGCCAGGATCACCATATCTTCATGTTCCGCCTTCACCTCATCGTTGTGCCAGACGAACATATGAACGCTTTCACCAAGATTTCGGGCGATCGGGTCTCCTCGTGCTGCTCGTGTCACTTTCAGATCAATGTATCCGACTTCACATGTCGCTCGCCGGAAGACCTGATCGCGACCACACAGAGCCGAGCCAAGAATCTGTGAGCCAAAGCAAATTCCCAGCATGGGCACGCGCTCCTTGGCCAGGGTGCGTAGCCATTCATGTTCACGATGGATCCAGTCGATATCTTCGTAGGCACCATGTGGGCTGCCCGAGATGAAGCATGCATCATAGGAACCGAGAGCCTCCGGGCTTTCGCCGCCATAAGCCCATACGAAATCGACCGAGTAGCCCGCGCCACTGAACCGAGTTTCAAGACCGCTGACAGTTTCCCGTTTTGGGCCGTTCTGGAGATAAAGCAGACGCATCCTAGCTCCCTAAATCCATCGAAAACGCTCTTTTCAACACAGCTGATTTCCAACTGAAGGATATCGTTTATCCGCGTTGGGGCAAGCCGCCCCGCAATGTCTGCCTATTGCGCCATTTCTGCCATTGTAAAGTCAGGTGTTGTTGTCCGCAGTCGGCGCACCCATGGCATTCACAAGGGCACTGTCAGATAAACCAAAATAGTCTCGGAATCCACCCCAACCCGGTTTCTGTCAGGCCGCGCAGAGCTGACGCCATGCGGTCAGCGCGGCGGTGCGGCGTTCCTTGAAAATGGCTCGTGAAGTGAGGGTGCGCTCCT
>Ga0214917_10003973_pt1 | contig 16763 bp, 24 predicted proteins | sample LL_1208_BB_MetaG_FD_177983 | JGI IMG/M metagenome (GOLD analysis project Ga0214917, IMG submission 177983) | Freshwater microbial communities from Lake Lanier, Atlanta, Georgia, United States - LL_1208_BB | ecosystem: Environmental > Aquatic > Freshwater > Lake | place: USA: Georgia | collected... | reverse complement strand
AAATGCTCTGCCCTAAGTGCGCTGATAGGAAAGAAATGAACGACACCATCATTCTTGAAACACGCAGGCATCAGCAGAAGAAACCCTTTGCTAGCTTCACAACAAGGCGTAGACGCTGCGTATCCTGCAATTTCAAGTTCACAACGCACGAAACCATTATCATCAAAGGCGCAGATGATCGTGGTTATGACGCTGTCCTTCTGGACGATATGGCTTGAATGAGCTGGCTCTTTTCGCAGGCGCTGGTGGAGGAATTCTTGCCGGACACCTACTCGGATGGCGCACAGTCTGCGCTGTCGAGTGGGAACCCTACGCAGCTTGCGTACTTGCCGCCAGACAGAATGACGGCATTCTCCCGCCTTTCCCGATTTGGGATGACATTCAAACCTTTAACGGCAGACCGTGGCGAGGCATTGTTGATGTCGTATCTGGAGGCTTTCCCTGTCAAGACATCTCAGCAGCAGGAAAAGGAGCCGGAATCGAAGGAGAGCGATCTGGAATGTGGCGAGAAATGGCTAGGGTGGTCAGCGAAGTTCGACCCGCATACGTCTACGTTGAGAACAGCCCAATGCTCACTACTAGAGGAGGAGCCCGAGTTATTGCAGACCTTACCTCGCTCGGGTATGACACGCAGTGGGATGTTATGGGAGCGGCAGACGTTGGTTTATGCCACCAAAGAGAAAGGATTTGGATATTGGCCTACTCCAACAGCTACAGATTGGAAAGCCACAGGGAAGATAGAAACATTGAAGAGGCAAGGAGTAAAGGAAGAGGCTGGGCATCAAAACAGGCCGCAATATCATTATGCTCGCCTATGCAACATGAAAATGCCGTTGTCAGCGCAAGAGATTCTGATGGGGTTTCCGCTAGGGTGGACAGACTTAAAGCCATTGGAAATGGACAAGTTCCAGCAGTGGCGGCAACAGCATTCAATTTATTGAAGGATCAATCATGGCCGTGACCGATGAAGAGCGTATCCAAACCTTGCGAGAGTTAAACGGCGAACTAAGGGCGCATTGCGCTCGATTAGAAAGCCAGCTCAAGCACAGGGAAGAGTTCTTGCGAGCATTATGTGATCCTGATCTCTATGGCTATGCTGTCAGCGATGAGGTCAGGCAACATGCTTATTCTTTGCTAAGGAGTTATTCTAATTGAGCAAGCTAGCAAAAGACCGTGGTGCATTATACGAAAGAGAGGTCTGCCAAACGCTCTCAGACGCTCTAGGAACGAAAGTGACACGAGTACTAGGGCAAGCAAGAGATGGTGGCTCTGACATCGATCTAGGGCCGTTTATGATCGAATGCAAGCGTCGTAGGAAGATAGCAGTCTATGAGTGGATGGATCAGGCCAAGACCTCGGTCTGCCTGACAGGGCAAACACCTGTGGTTGTATGTCGCGGTGATGGCAAAGAGTCGCTCGCCATCTTCCGGCTTGACGATGCGATAAAGCTCATGCAGAATGAACTTTGACTCCGCTCAGTCTGAGAGTTAGGTTACGCCGGAGGCAGGCGTTATCAGACAGCCTCAGTTGTCTCCTCTTTGCTCTTCCCTGCGAGCATTTCCCCGTCCTAGCGACGGGGTTTTCTTTTGGCAGTCTTTGCAGATTCTCGAAAATTTTTTGCGGTGGGAGCGCCTTTACTACCGACCTTTCTCATACGCTCACCACTGCCAGCAGCAATGCGAGCGCGTTTAGCGTGAATGTTTGCGTATAGACCAGGTTTCATTAGCATCTCCATCTTCTGCGAGCAGCCTTGCCTCTTGGGCCAGACCAAGACCTAGAGCGAGCACAGAAAGACTTCTTCCTAGCCTTTTCTCTGGGTGTCTTAGGGTTAGGTGCTGGCGCTTGCAGATTAGAGCCTGTAGCCCTGTTATAAGCCTTCCTGCCAGCCTCTGTCATGCCACCACCCTCTGCAACAGACTGGAAGTGCCTGCCTTTGCCTTTGGTAGTCTTAGAAATAGGGTTTGACATGCTTACCTCATGAACATGCTTTCGGCTTGTCTGCGCCTTGTCAGGCCAGGCATAATTCTGCCTGCAGCCTTGTTCCATTTCAAGCACTCGGTGGCTGCACCCTCCCAGTCACCGGCATCGACTCGCTTCTTAAACGTACTGATTCTGTAGTTGCCTAGACCACAGTTGTAAGCCCAAGAGAGCACCGCGGCAAAGCGGCGAGGTGATGCTTGCAATAGCTTGGGTGAAAGTCTTACCAACCCTTGAGTGAAATACTCGACATGCTCCTGAAGACGCTGCTCGGCTTGATCTTTTGACCACATAGTGCCTGGGCCAATGCCACTGCCAGTAGAACCATAGCCAATAGTCCAAGGGTCGCCGCCAGTAGCGGGGTCAGGATAAGCAATACAATCGCCTGAAGGAAGTCTCCGAGCGTATCCTTCAAAGGGCTTAATGAGGGCTTCGACAGATAACGAGATCGCCTCATGAACGCTGGTATTTTTCAATGCTTCTACCAACAAACCAAAATGTCAAACACATGTTGAACAAGGCAAAGTCATCTTCATCCCAGGCATTCGTGATTACCTCTTTCCAATCTGCGCCTGCTTCAAACGCGATAATAAGCGCAGCCGCCTTGACTGCCGCATACATGCCAAACAAAGCCCAAGTAATGCCTGGACGCACCAATGCCGAGATAGCAGATACAAACCAACCCGCTGTCTTAGACGTTTCACTTTGTTCTTGAAAAGCCGCTTTGATGGTATCGAGTTGCTGAGTTGAGTAATCAACATACTTTTCCTCCATCTTGAACTGACCTCTGAGTTTCTCAAGATCAGTTTGCAACGTGAACATGGCTAACTCATGCTTTCGTTCATTGGCTTTATCGAAGAATTTAAGTACCTCCGGTGCCAACCTGAATAAGCCACCAAAGATACTTCCGAGCAGTCCACCACCAAGTAACTCAAACATTACTTGTTGAGAATCTGATCAATGCGGGAATGTGCCTTGTCCGTTGATTCGTGCAAGACATCAACCCTTGCTTTCAGTGCTGCAAGGTCTGATCGAATCGCAACATACGCTCCAAGCGCACCAGCTCCTGCGCCAATCAGTGCCTGCAAGACGACTGAAAGCGAGACTTCCATCTATGACAAACCCTCTCCTGGTGTAACGTAAATGTATCCACTTGCAGCACCAATCGCAGACACATACAACGTTGCCTGTGCGGAGATGGATGCTTGGGGGACGGTGAAGTATTGCGTCTGGTTGTTGTGTAGCACCATGCTATCGGATGGTGTGCCAGACACAGGAAATGCTGCTGCATTACCGGTGGTTGCTGAAAAGCGTACCGCCACTTCATTAGCCGTGCCGTTGTGAACACGGACTTGATTACACGGCGTGTAAGCGTTAATGGCTAGTTCTGCACTAGAACCGGTTGTGACGTTCAGCCGATAGGTCTTACCCATCGGTTGAAAAGGAATGTTATTTGCCATTGCCTTTACCCCATTGCTGTGCAGCAGTCATCGTGCCATAGCACTTATCACCGCTCATGAACTTCGGTTGGAAGTTGGGTGTAACTTGCTTGGTCGTACCTTGGCTAGGCTTTAGTACCACCTGCTTGCTCACTACTTTCGTCATCGTCATCATGCTTCGTTTCCTTTATCAAGGATGGTAAAAAGACCGTGATGGCAAAGATCAATAATGCAGCGATCCGTTCATACGTCGGCCCCCACATCGTCCAGCAAGCCAAGGCAAAAGTCATCGACAACGCCAAGATTGTCAAAACCCTAGCCACCACCAACTTTAAAGAAATCCGTACAACCTTCAACAGCAAGTTTGAATCCATGTTCAGCCCCATGGGTTAGTTAAGGTTCTCTATGTTACCTTAACTATCATCATCATCGCTGTCTAAAAACCCGCTACCCCATTCGGCATCCGATGCTTTCAATCGGATTGCTTCCAACTTCAACGCACGGTCAATGATCTTGCTCTTGTCCGTGAGTGTGGCCTCTGGATCAGCCATGACCTCAGCCAAGAGTTTGCTAATTGCAGACTCTAGGTCTGGGTTAATCCCAGAGGTCTTACGCTTCATCGCATCATGCGACGCTTAGGCTGACGCTCAGGCATCTTCTGCACAGGCATTCTGCCAAGAGCACGCTGCGCTGCAAGCGAGCCTGCAACCTCATTTCGCCCTGCTTCGGCTGCTTGAGCCTCTTGACGCTTCATCTCTTTATTGCCTTCTGCTTTCATCGTTGCATCGTAGTTCATCGCATACCTCTCTTCGTTTTGCGAGCCGTTGAATAAGCTATGGCCGCAGCCTGCTTGACTGCTGCACGTTTACTGGCAGGTCGGCTGGTGCCAATCTTGCCACTTTCTTTAAAACTTCGCACCATCTCTCCAATATTGCCGGAGATTGTTTTCTGACTACTACCTTTTTTGAGGGGCATTACCGACCTCCTAATAAAGAACCGACAGGTTCAGCAGTAAACGCGCCGGTTGTGCCTGCACCTACAGCACGAAGCAAACGAACCGCAGTTTCTACACGGCGATCAGGATCAATCACTCGATTAATGACTTGTATCTGCTGGCGTAGTTGATTGATCTGTTTTGGACTTACTAAAGCAGAACCTTCAAGCGCCGGTACAACGTTGCGTTCAAACACATCGTTAAGTTTCTGAGGCGATACACGAGACAACGAAATCTCTAAGGCTTTTACAAAGTCATTTTTAGTGTTTCTGTCTGTACCAAGATATGCAGATAACTTGCGAATATCTTCAATAGATTTAGCACCCGTAAGCATTGCTTCAATGGTTTGCGCAGGGTTCTTAGAACCAAGAACCGTTTGCACCGCTTGCTCTGGCGTGGCAATCGATTCTGGCATCAATCCTTTGGCTTTCTTTTCTGCCTCAGACATGATTGCTGTTCGTTGCTTAGCTATTTCCGCAGCGCCAGATGTTCTTTGACTTTCTAACAAACTAGCAAGGCGTTCAGCTTCTTTTGTTCCAGAAAGTTCTGCCTCTTTGGCAAGCCTCTCAGCGCCTGCCATCGCTTTAGACGCTTCACGCTCACCAGCGCTTTCAATGCGACCAGCTTCTTTTGCAGCTTGTGCTTGTAACTTCGCAGCCTCTGTTTGTGCTTTACTTGGAAGAGCGCCCATCTCTGTACGCAATGCCGACGCTAACTTTTCTCTACGGCCAGCAATCGATTCAGCCGTACCAAGAGTGCTTGCATAACCTTGCAAGTCTTGGCGCAACTGTGGGAAACGTTCAAGCCAGCCACGATTAGCAAAGATAAAGTTTTGTATATCTTTACCACCCTTGCTTTGCAGTTGGTCTGCAACAAAAGAACGAGCTAACTTTTCTACCGCCGCTTCATTGCCACCCGCAAGCGCAATAGCTTCATTAACGGTATCTCTGTTCTTAAAAATTTGATTCGGCAAGTCAGCAGCAAAAGTAGTAAACCGACTAAAGTCAAAGTCTTCACGACCTGTTAACGCTTTACCAAACCTGCTCTTGAACTGGCTAATAGGTTCGCTATCAATCCGGTATTGATCAAGCGCTTTACCAAAACCAGGAACAAACTCACGCTGAATGTTTTCGACAATCGCTTTAAGTTGACCAGCTTGTTGCTGACCAATAGCATCAAACCCTTCAGCAGGAAGGCCAGCAGCACGATCACCAAGGAATCGACGCAGATACTCTAGTGATCTAAAACTAACTTCTCGGTCTATAACCGAACCATCTTCAGCAACTGTGCGTCCAGTGATTGCACTCTTAACTCGATTAAGTTGATCGCGTATTTGAGGAAGGTTGACGTTAGACATCTTGGTATCTGGGTTACGCAAGATGTCGTTAATCTGTTCAACGCCAGCATTGAACGCTTGCGTTTGCTTGATGCGAGCACCTGCTTTTTCTCTAGCTTCCGCTTGAGCAAAGGCATCGCTCATGTTTGTATCTGCCGCTTGTTGCCTTGCAGAGCGCAACGATTGCAAGCGCGTATCAACCAAACCTCGCAACTCACTACCTATATCAGCGACATTGACTGGCTCACCGATAGTTCCAAACTGACTTCTTGCCTGCGTAAGCCTTTGTTCACCACGCTGCCTTGTTCTTGACGCAACTTCGCGCAGTCTTGCAGCCCTTTCGCTTGCTTGGCTAAGTATTTGCTCTGCTTGTCTTTGCCCTTGCTGCATGATGGCATCAGCTTGTTGCTGAGCATTGCGTCTAATCATAGGATCGTCTTGCGCAGCCTTCGCAAGAATACGATCTGCTTCATTCTTAGCGTTTAACAACGCCAACCCTGACCGTTCTTGCTCTGCCTTTTCAAGCCGCATCATGGCGCTTTCAAACTGACTCTGAAGCCTTCCCACTTGTTGCTCTGCTGCACCAAGTATGTCCTGCGCTGCACGATTAGCGTCACCTTCAGCCCGTTGAAAATCATTTTGCAAGCGCTGTTGCTGCTCCATGATTCGTTGCTTAGCTGATTCGTAAACACGAGTCTGTGCGGATATATCAGTTGCAGGAGCACCACCTCGCATCTTGCCTTGCAATCTTTCAACTGCTGCCTGCCTAGCCAATGTTTCTGTTGAAGTGCTTGGCATAAGCATGGAACGCATAGCAGTCGAAGCGTCTTGTACATAGCCCGTAGGAGCCATGCGCCCAGCGAAACGGCTAATAAACCTTCCAGTTTCAGGCGCAACAATCTCTGCACCAAACCTTGCCATTTCTTGGGTTTTAGGACTACCGCCAGCCATTTCTGTTGCTTGCGCAGCGGCTTCTCCAGCAGCGCCTGATAACGCTCCAGCACCAGCAGATGCAAGTCTTGCGCCACGCATGACATTACCAGCAGCAATAAGCGGTGGCCCAAGCGGGGCGGTAGGAGGAAATGCAGACGCTGCCAAACCAGCGCCAATTGTTAACTCTGGAGCTACAGCACCAACTGTTGCGCCACCTAACGCTGAACCGACAAGCTCCTTGCCACGTTCAATCAGCGACTTTTCTTTTGGTTTTGGTTGCGGCTCAAGGCTAGGAACACTTGATGCAGGCAAGTCATCTTTTGGAACTGACGTTCCGCGCAAAGAATTAGGGAGATCGTCTTCAGGTACAGCAGCCATTACTTGTACTCCCATGCCCCGTTGCGAAACACAATTGGTTTGCCAGACTTAGAAGTTGATTCCTGACCTTCTTGTGGGCCTGCTTGCGGCGCTTGTTGCATCAAAACTGGAGCCGCTGTTTGATAAGGGTTTACTTTTTCACCTTGAGCAACACCAGTGTTCATACCTGGTCTTACCTGAATTGCTGGTAAGCCAGTAAACATTTGTCTATAAACGTTGATCGTGTCCTGAATACCTCCAGACATGATCTTAAGTTTTTCATTGATTACTTCTGGCGTATCGCCAGGCTGAGGAACTGCGCCATAATTTCGCAATGCCTCAGCACCAGTCACGGCTTTACCTGACTGGTCTAAGTAATATTTATTCCTCATGCGAATAATTTTGGTCATGAACTGGCGAACTTCTGGGTCGCGTTCAGTCTGTATAACTTGCGCAAGCAATGCACCGCCTTGTTCTGTAGCCCACTCTTGTGGCCTTGTTTGCTGAATTTTCTGAGCTAGCGATGGATTTCTTAAATCATTTATTAAATCGTTAATGTCAGCAACGAGCACATTGTCAGCAACAAACTTCTTAGTAACATCAGCACCAGGCTTTAATGATCCTTGGCTTGCTTTTTGCTCAGCAAGGTCGCGCCTTAATGCAGCATTGTTATCAGCAATTTGTTTTTGCAAAGCCATCTGCTCACGCCGTAACTCTGCCTGCTGCTTTAATTGCAACATCGTTTGAGAAGCACGATCAGAGCCTTCCACGGCTTTGAATAAAGCATCTTGAGCTTGTTTGTACTGGCCTTGTCTCAGTGCAGCAGCAGCCACGCTGTTTTGTATTTCAGCCTCTAATACCTTTAACTCACCTTCAGCAGCCTTGCGATCAGTCTGCAACAAACCCATAGCCCTATTAAATCGCTCAAGGGTTTGCTTATTGTTTTCTTTAATAGCCTCTACGTTCTTAGCAAAAACATCAATCTCTCGCTTGTAGACATCTTGCCTGCCTTGCCTAAATCCTTCTACGGCACCATTGAGAGCTGCCATAGCAGCCATACCAGAGCGCTTGCTTGCACCACCAGCAAGAAAGCCAGCAACAATACTAAGACCAAGTACATTCCGTATGTCTTCCAGATTTGACTGGCTTGGTTCAAAAGCGGGAATCTCTTTTTGTCTGTACTCAGGCGACTCAATGAGCTCACGTTCTTTAGCAGCAAACTCTTCGCCAATGGCTTTGCCACGCTTAGCCATGCCTGTGCGCTGCTCGGCAATATCTTGTTGCGCCTTAGTCGCTTCAGACATTGAGCCTTCAAGCAAGCCTGGTAACTGCTCTTCAGCCACAGCGCCACGCGCAATACGCCTTTGCATACCTTGCTCTGGCGTGAGGGTTGCCGCCTCTTCACTGGGCTTACCAAACGTAGAGCGTAATGCTCGACTAACTGGATCACCTACCGTACCAAGCGCGTCTTGAAGTGCCATGATTATGGTTTCCCAGGCGTTGCTGTATTTGAAGTCGTTTCAGGCGTTGCCACATTACCGTAGATTGTGCGGTAAAGATTTGTCAATGTTGTGTTCAACATATCTCTAGTGGCTTGGTCTGCTGCATAGCCAGCTTTGATGGCAGCAGCCTGGTATTGATCACCAATGCCTGCAATCTTGATACCCTGATCAATCAAGTCTTGAGCGCCACGCTGTTGCATCTCAACCATTCTTGCTTGCTGTTGCTGAGCAGCCGTGCCACTTGTCAATCCACGGTTGGCTAATTGCTGACGTTGTTGCGCTTGCAGCGCTGCAAGTTGTTGTTGCTGAACAGGTGTGATTTCACCGCGCTGACCGCGAGCAATCATTTCTTGACCCAATGCACGTTGCGGCGCACCAATCTGAGAAATCTCTTGTTGCATCCTACGGGCTTGTTGGCCAGCCTGCCTAGCTTGCAAAAGAGAAGCAACGGTGCCAAGCCCTGCCAATCCTTCTCTAGTTCCTAGAACCTGTTTAGCACCAGACTTAAGCAAATCTTCCATACTACGTTGCGGTTGCACACCAGCATCCATAGCCTCTTGCTTTAAGTCTCGCACTTGTTGCGGCCCAACAAATTCATTTGGAAGTTGCTGTTGGAATGAAGGCTGAAAACCTCGCGTAGTTACCGATGGAGCAAATACGGGAAACTGTCCTTGACCAATGTTTGTTTCAGGCGTGTAATCAAACCCTTGGGCGCTAACAGCAGGTTCTTCACCAAAATAGTTTCTTCTAATAACGGGCTGAGTAAACGTTTCAATTTGCGGAAATGCGGTTTCAATTTCTTGCGTAGCTTCTGGTGACGCATAGTTGTAATAGTCTTCTTCTTGAAACTCAGGCAATCCTGTCGCAGGATTCATGGTTCCAGCACCGCCACGAGACTTGAGCAGCGCCGCTTCTTGCGGTGTAATATGTGCAAGAATCGTGTCTTGCCCACGACCTTGCCTGCGTAGCATCTCTGCTAACGCTTTGAGATCAAGTCCACCACCAAGGAGCGCGGCAAGTTGTTTAGCCATGATTAAATTCCTAATGCTCTGCGAAGTTTCAACGATCTGACGTTCCAAACGGGTTGCTGCTCTTCTTCAGGCGTACCCTCTATATCACCAGAATAGCCTTCTGACAAGCCTGGTCTTAAAGGTAACAAAGACGAATCTTCTTGCACTCTAGACCCAGGAGGAACTGTTTTAACTGGTTTAGTAGGAGCTAATACAGTTGGCAACAAACCTGGCGGGTTAGTTTCTTTTGTAATTAAATCAATTATTTCTGCATCAGTAGGCAGTAGATCATCTCTTTTTGCCGTCACTGTCAGTGAATCTGTTGGAAACAACTCATCATCTTTTTTTGCAGTAACAACTACCGGTTCTGTATCAGGGCCAAGCGGTGTGCTTTTGACCACCACAGGCTCTGTTGGCAATAGTCCATCTTTTTTTGCGGTTACTGTTACCGTCCCAGCGCTATTAACATCAGGCTTTGACGTAACAACAACGGGGCCTCCACTTGATGGTGTAAATGGGCCTGTTGTTGGAACTGTAGGCAATAAAGATTTATCTTCTTGATCTGTAAGCGCTGTAGAGGTAACTGTTACAGGCTCAGTAGTAACCGAAGGCAAACCTTGGTCTTTGGCTACCAAATTAGCCACACTAGCATCTGATGGCAATAATGATTGCGTCAAATCAATTGGCGCTGTATCTGATGGCGCTGTAACTTCAACGCGCCCTCCTGGTAAAACTGTTTTTGCATCAACATCTTGTTGGGCATCTGTAGCAACATTAGTTGTTGAAGTTTGCGCACCACCTGAAGTTGTTGTTGCTGCGGCATTAGCCCGAAACCCTTTATCAATTTCTTGCGCCAAATCTATATCAGGATTTTGTTTTGCCCACTGAACCCATGCTTCAACTTGTTCTTGTGTAAAAGGAACATCAGGATATTTTGCAAAGGTACTTTGAACAATTGATCGATTGTCAGCATCAATTGCGTCTTGAATTGCGAGCTGTAAAGCAGGGTCGTTAAGCACCAAATCAACTGTATCTGTTGCAGAGCCTGACAATTTCCTTCCGGCAGAAATTATTTCTTCATCAGAAGGTGAAATGGGATTTAAAATGTCGCCAGGCAAATCGTCTGATAAATTCACACCTCCCGTGGATGCCCCGCCTCCAACTGCCGTGCCGATTGTTACTGACGCTGGTTTTGTTGTTGTATCTCTAGAACCTTGAATAAGCCCAGACATAATTGCAGTTGGCACATCAAGCCCAGCAACAGCAGCGGAAGTACCCATAGATACAGAAGAAGCAATTTGCTTTGCAAGCGTCGGATCATCAATCATTTGTTGTGTAATGCCACCAAGAGCCTGACCTGTAAGGCTTGATAACGCACTTTTGCCAACGTCTTGATCTGTTAAAACACCTTTTACGCCGCCTTCAATGGCTTTAGTAATGATGTTTGAAACCTGTGGGTTGCCAATTGATTCGTTAATCAATGCTGTTATATCAGGGGATACGGTTGCACCAAACATTGACGCAGCCGCACCGCCAATTGCTTTAACAGGGTCGACACCGGTCGCTATTTGAATGCCTGCGTTAATAACAGCATTGCCTAAGGCAGTTGCCGTAGCAGCGGAAGCGGTAGGCCCAAGGATTGCAGCGCCAACCGCCTGTCCAATGACAGGTACAGCCATCAATGCAAAAGACACAATAGGAAGAATTGTTCCTGCGTCACTTGTGCTGTAGCCCGATGTTGCAAATACAGGTTTGCCGCTTTCATCCACGTTAACGGCATAACCCGTTCCGCCTTCACCTGCATAAGTCCCACCAAAATTAGGATAAAATTCTTTTCCTGTGGCAGGGTCAATATATCTGGTCGTAAAAGATCCAAGCTCGCCACCACCTTCTGGATTTGAAGTGGACTCGTAAACTTCAGTGGGCTTGTATTTGGCAATGTCTGCTACATCAGTTATTCCTTGCGAGGCAAGATTTCTTGCCATGTCTAAAAACACCATATCAGCAGCCGTTGGTTTTCTTCCTAAAACATTTTCTGCTTCTGTTGCAGCAAAACCAACATTTGTACTTTCATCAACTTCTATACCAAATGCACCGCCTCGACTATTTGTTGTGTCAAAGTTTTGTTTAATTTGATTGACAAGTTTTAAAATTGTGTTTGTATCATACGTTTTGCCATCATAAGAAGTAATTGTTTTTGGGCGAGCAGCTTCTTGCTGAACATAAGACTCAATTTTGCTTAATAGTGCCGGTCTTTCTTCTTTTGTGCCAATAAGGTCAACCGCTTCTGAAAGGGTTATGTTGTTGTCTTGAGCAAATTTAATAATTTCTTCATAGTTTAAAGTTTTATCTTCACCAGCGTAGCCTTGTAACGAAGTTGTTAAACGATATGTATTTAAATCTGATTCTTTAATGCCAAAAATACGATTCATGTCTTTATCAGACAATTTGTTGGCAGCTTGAAAATCTAACACTTGCTGAGATGTCAAGTCTTTAAGATTTTGGGCAGTTTCTCGCCAAGATCTTTCTTGGGGTGTAAAAGCGGATTCAGCCTGTAATGTCGCTAACGTTTCAGAATTGTTGCCAAAATATTTTGTTACAAAATCCTCTAGGCTTAAATTAGACTTTGCAGCAATGTCTAATATTTCTCTTGTTGTAAGTTGGTTTCCAGTTTCTTGTGCTGATAACAATTCTGACCTTATTTTTTCAGAGGCTTTAAAATTCTTTAAATCATCAGCGGAAATGTTTACCAGATCTAAAAGTTCTTGATCACTAATATTATTTTGTGTTGCAAAGTTTATGAGCTTGTCTAACGAAATTGTTGTTTTGCCATCTTTTGTTTCGGCAAGTTCATTTAAACCTTGAATTCTGTCTTGTTTAATTTTTTCTTTTTCATATTGATCTATAACATTAAGTAATGATAAATTGTATGTCTCTGGGTTGTTGCGAATAAATGTTTCAATTTCTTTATCAGACATTGAAGTCTGGGTGCCTGTAGCAGAAAACCAAGCGTCTTTAATGTTTTTTACTTCATCCGAAATATTTAACTGTGGCTGAACAGGAGTAGTTGAAGCAACCTGTTGCGGTTCTGGTTGGTAATAAACCGGCTCTTCTCTAACGGAAGGGGTTTCAACAACAGCAGGCGTATCATCAACAAAACCAGATCCTGTGTCATCAACAACGGCAACGCCAGCATTATCAAAAAAACTATTAACAACTGAAGTATCTAAACCAATAGCGTCTGCTAACTGAGATGTTGAAATACCGAGATCTGCCATTGCTGCTGCAATAGCAAAAGGATTTTCAATGTTGGCTAAAACAAAGTCATAGGCGTTTTGATTGAATGCCATGTCACAACCCCAAACGATTAATTATGGATTGATGAATAATTAAATGACCTTGCAACCATTCATAAAAATCATCTTCTTGGTTCCAATCTGTATCAAACAAATCAAATGGATTTTCTAGGCTTAGTCGATTAGCAAGCGCCTCATGTTCTTGATAATGCGACCAAAGCCAATCATCTAAATCATCAAGATCAGCATCACTTAAAGGATACTTAGGAATAATAATGTCTTGATCTAAAAGTTGTATAAAAAATGTTTGATGTTGTTGTGCATTTTCAAAGATCATTTCTCGCAACCCATCTGCATCGCCAAACACAACATTTGATAGATTGTCTAGGTTCATGAAAATGTCACTGTCTGATTTTGATCGCTAGTTTGCGTTACAGAATAAATCTTGTATCCGCCAGTAGTAATTACGCTAAATGTAACGCCAGCACTAAATGAAGCTACTCTGGTAGATGGAATTCTAAAAATTACTATGCCTCTACCACCACTAAAACCAATATTGTTTGAGACGCGAGCGCCGCCAGCACCACCGCCTGTATTTGTAACACCAGGCTGCCCAGCATAACCAACGTCACCACCATTGCCGCCGCCCCCAGCGCCGCCTATTCCCAAATTGCCAGCTCCGCCTCCACCATAAACAACCGCAGAGCCAGTAATAGATGAGGTTATTCCAGATCCTCCATTATTATTTCCATCAGTAGGGAAACGGTTTCCTTTCGCTCCAGCGCCTGCGCCGCCAGCGCCTTGATAACGCAAAGAACCATCTGTATAACCGTTGCCGCCACTAAAACCTGCAATATAAATAGAGGCGCCTCCCGTTCCGGTTCCATAACCGCCGCCGCCAGAGGCTTTTGTTCCGCCATTTCTTGCATTGGTTGGATAGCCAGAGCCGCCTTTGCCGCCGCCAAAAGCAACTTCATTAGTTCCAATGCGGTATCCTGAATAACCGCCGTCTTGTGCTGCTGTTGCGAGGGTGCTGCCTGCCCCGCCTTCACCGACTACAACAGAATAAGCAATGCCTAAATCTGCGGATTGGTCATTAACCTCTATAACCCAACCACCACCGCCACCTGCTCCGCAATTTAAACTAGCTGCGCCTGCCCCGCTGCCTCCACCTCCACCTACAAGCAAATAGCTTACCAATAATGTTGTTGGCGCAGGCGTAGAACCACCTGTTGAGATAAGCTTTGCAGCACCAAATGATGAAAGGATAGGCATTATGCAAACAATGATTGACTGGCAAATATAGTAAAAGAACCAGCGCCTGTTTTAATTATTGTGTATGAATAAACATTTGTCGCGCTGGCGTTACCGGCTGTTGGAGCAATGCCACCAAACCATTTTGGAGTAACCGTTGTTCCATCAACACGCACAACGTTGTTGTAATAAGCAGTAGCCCCTTGTGGAACAAGGTGTGTAATGGTGACACTTTGACCTGTAGACATAATGCTATTAAGTGTTGTAGAGCTGTTGCCCCTAATGTTTAACGTCCAGTTTGCAGATGCGTTAGCCGTGTAATACAGAATTGATTGTGTTGATACGTCAAAATTTATTGTTCCAGTTGCAGCAGTCGATGAAATCGTAACTGTTTCAGCAGCCGCAGAAAGTCTAACTTGCATTGTTGTGCCACTAACACCAAGTACAAGTTGATTGGCAAAAGACACGTTCTGGCTCGAATCAATTGTGATTGCATTAGCACCATTGGTTTGCAAGTTAAGAATATTTGTATTGTCTGCCGTAGAGACAATGCCAATCCCTGATGTGGCGTTGATGGTATTAGCCATTTATTTCTACCCAGTTTTTAGTTGCTTCATCCCACGAGTACATCTGGCCATCAGTTGGCATTGGTGTGGGAGCTTCCCACTGAGCATCAGCGTTGAGAATCCAGCTTGCAAAAGGCTGTGGTGGCACAAACGCATCAATGTCTGCTGTGTATGTATACCCAATACCTGCGTAGTTCTTACGCATGTTGCCGTTGTATGAGGTCTGCTTCCACACACCACCAAGAACCTTTTCAAGATGTGCAGCACCGATGTGCTCTTTCTCAACGCCGCTAGCGTCTGAAGTATCCTTGTTGTCCACTACGACAACACGCAGGACTACGTTGTTTGCATCAATTTCCGCGAAGTGAGCCATCTACGCCTCCAGCCTAAGTCCGGTTAAATCCATCTCTTCCCCGACAACTCCGACAGGGAAGGTATTAAAACTAAGTGAGATTCTTGTGTCCTCGCCTTTGACCTCTGGAACCATATGCGTCAGCGACGAAGGAAAGAGAATCAAGCGACCTGCGTAAGCCTCAAACCACCAGCTTTCAGAGTTATACGGGTTCCACTGGTCAGGCGGAAACTTGATCTGCTGCCAGCCGTCCCTGTAGAAAAAAATCCGATCATCAGGATTGGTCTGGACGTAGAACACACCTGAGATATAACTATTAGGGTGAGCGTGTTTGTGGTGAAACTGACCAGGGTTTGAGTAATTGCACCAGCTTTGTGTGACACGCAGTGATACGTTGTGCTTAGGATTAACTGTGGACTTGAAGTATTCCGAGACAGCGTCCTCAATAAACGATCTTAAATTCGTCAGCACAGGGCTGCGAAGCACGAAGTTATCAGTGCTTGTCGTATTTCCCTGATTAGGCCTTGTCTGTAACTCACGGATGAAGAACAACTCCTCATCTGACAAGGGGCGACCTAGTTCAGCAAAGCCTACAGGGATGGGAAATAAGTTATGCAACTGCACGTTCAAATTCCTCTTTGGCTATGCCCATCTCTTTGAGTTGCTCGTCGGTGTAGATCGTAGGGATGCTGTCCTCAAACTCTCTGATCTTGTCGATGACCCAATAGACCTCTTCAATACTCGGACAGGGTCTCGGATCATCCCAGCGTGTAAACACGTTGTTTGAGATTTCCCACTTAGCACCGGGACGAAGCAGGTGCATTGCTGTGTCGATTCCTAAGAATTTATAAACTTTTGTAGTCATGTTATTGGTTGATTTTGATGATTACGATACCGGAGCCGCCTGCGCCGCCATTGCTAGCAGGAGACCCACCAGCGGTTCCTCCACCACCACCACCTGTATTAGCAGAGCCAGATGTTGCAGTGGCGTTTAACGCACCTGCTCCACCACCACCGGAACCTCCAGCGCCGCCACCACCCGGAGCACCGCCACCCCCACCTCCACCTGCATAAGTAACGCTAGACCCGCTTATCGTTGAACTTTGACCTGCACCTCCAGCACCACCAGCATAAGGTGAAGTTGAAACAGATCCGCCAACTGCACTTGCGCCACCGCCACCGCCACCAGAAGCGCCGGTTCCACTTAGATGATTTGACGCCCCGCCGTTATTTCCTTGAGAAGGGCTTGTTGATGGGGTATTTCCTGAGCCGCCTGGGTTTGACCCAGATGGTGCTGTTTGACCTGCTCCGCCACCTGAACCTCCATTGCCAGCAGCACCAAAATTTTGAGCGCCTATCCCACCACCATTTGAAGTAATTGTAGAAAATACCGAATTACCACCAACAGTAGCCGATGCTGATGTAGTTCCAGCCGTTCCACCACTACCAACAGTAATGGTGTAATCAGTTCCTGCTGTTACTGAAAGAGCGGAGCCAGTTCTAAACCCACCGGCCCCACCACCACCACATACCGCACCGTTTTGAGCGCCACCACCACCCCCACCACCCGCAACCACAAGGTAGTCAACAGAGGTCACACCCGTAGGACATGTCCACTTAGTCGTGCCTTTGAATACAAAGACGGTTTGGCTAGGTACGGTGTACTTTAGGATGACGATACCGGAGCCGCCTTGACCTCCTACGGATGCACTGTAAGCTGGCGATCCTCGTCCCCCGCCCCCACCTC
>Ga0214917_10003972_pt1 | contig 16764 bp, 18 predicted proteins | sample LL_1208_BB_MetaG_FD_177983 | JGI IMG/M metagenome (GOLD analysis project Ga0214917, IMG submission 177983) | Freshwater microbial communities from Lake Lanier, Atlanta, Georgia, United States - LL_1208_BB | ecosystem: Environmental > Aquatic > Freshwater > Lake | place: USA: Georgia | collected... | reverse complement strand
GTTGAAATATTTATTCTTTCTTAAGGAAAAAGATGACCTCCTTAACTGTTCTTTCATTAAAATTAATTAATCTTTTCTAGAAAATTATTTATTGAATTTGAAACTTTTTCTAAAGATTCTGAATAATTCTTTTCATTGTCTGAAATTTTACTTTTAAGTTCTTGCAATTCTGATTGGAGATTCTGAATTTCTCTTTCTCTATCTTCTTTATATAAAATTGATAAACTTTTTATTTCTTTAAATCTTTCAAGTAAACTTTTGTTCTGATTTTTAAGCTTTTCTATAGATTCTTTAATACTAAACATCTCATCAATAACTTGGATCGAACTAATTAATAAGAGTTTGCTTTCGCCAATATTTCCAAGATCATTTTTAAGTTGTTCAAATTTTTCATTTAAATGTAAGGATAATTTTTCTAACTCTTGCTCCTGCCCATCTTCGCAAGAGAGAATATAATCTCGATTATTAAATTTAACAGTAACGTTTACCATTTATCAAATTCTCCTAACATCGCATCTGTCTCCTGGCTTAATTCATCAATTTTTTTCACAAACATTTTTTTATTTTTTAATATTTGTTCCAATTGCTCTTTTGTCGATTGTAATTCGCTTTGAACAGAATTTACTTCTTCTTTTAAATTTTTATTTATATTCTCGGTTTCCGTAATCTTATATCTAAACTCTTCTAATTCAGCTTCTTTTTTGGTTAACTCATCTTTTATGGTTTGATTTTCTTTTTCTATTAAATCAATTTTGTTTAACAGTTCATAATTACCCGAATCTTGATTATTTAGTTTTTGTTCAAAAATTTTTAACTCATTAATAATGCCATCTTTTTCTTGTTCTAAATTTTTTGACTTTTGATTCAATTCTTCTTTTTCTTTTTCTAGTTGAGAGCTTAATTTTTTTAAATAACTGCTTTCTTCCTTAGAGTTTTTAATTAAATCTGCGATTGAATCTAGTTTGGTTAAAGTTTCGAATAGCTGTGTTTCTTTATTTTTTAAATTCATTAAACTGAAAAAAATTGTTTAATTTGCATCTTAAACATAATAATAATTCCTGCAATCCAAGTCTATCTATGTTTCATGGCAAAAAATAATTACTCAGATCTAGCTAATGCAATAAGATTTTTATCAATTGACGCAGTGCAAAAAGCAAATTCTGGTCATCCTGGTATGCCTATGGGTATGGCTGATGTTACAGCGATTCTTTTTAATAAATTTTTAAAATTTAATCCTCATAATCCTTCTTGGTTTAATAGAGATAGATTTGTTTTATCAGCCGGTCATGGATCGATGTTACTTTACTCTGCTTTATATTTGTCTGGTTATAAAACTATTAATATTGAAGATATTAAAAATTTTAGACAACTAGATTCTATTTGCGCTGGACATCCTGAATATGAAAAAGATTCTGGAATTGAAACAACCACTGGTCCTTTAGGACAAGGGATAGCTAACGCTGTCGGTTTTGCTTTAGCTGAGGAAATTAATAGAGAAAAATTTGGTGATAAAATTTGTAATCACAAAACTTATGTTATTGCAGGCGATGGTTGTTTAATGGAGGGTATTAGTCATGAAGCGATGAGTCTTGCCGGACATCTAAAACTTAAAAACTTAATATTATTTTTTGATAACAACTCTATTTCCATAGATGGAAATACAAATCTTAGTATTTCTGATGATTATAAAAAAAGATTTGCTTCTTATAATTGGGATTTAATTGAAATTAATGGTCATGATCATAATCAAATTTCAAAAGCAATTAATAAAGCGCAAACAGGAAAAAAACCGACGGTTATATCTTGTAAAACTATTATTGGTTACGGCTCTCCAAACAAAAGTAATACAGCGTCTGTTCATGGAAGTCCTTTGGGAGGCGCTGAAATTGAGTTGGTTAGAAAAAAATTAAAATGGTCATCAATGCCATTTGAAGTACCTGAAAATATTTTAAAAGAATGGAGAAAATTAATTATTAGTGGAAAAAAACATGAAGAAAATTGGAAAAAGAATTTTGATAAATTAGAGAAAAATAAAAAAGAAGAACTTTTAAGAATTAAGTCTGGTAACTTACCAAAAAACTTTAATGAGAAAATTGCTCAAATTAAAGATAAATTTTTTGAAAACTCTAAACCTATAGCTACAAGAAAATCGTCTGAAGCTTGCCTTGAAGCAATTACAACGTTTATTCCAGAGCTTATAGGAGGTTCTGCAGATTTAACTGGCTCTAATAATACAAAATCATCGTCACAAAAAATAATTAAAGCCAATAATTTTAACGGGACATACATTCACTATGGAATAAGAGAGCATGGTATGTGTGGTGTAATGAATGGTTTGGCTCTAGATCAAAGCACTATTCCTTATGGCGGAACTTTTTTAATATTCTCGGACTATTGCAAGCCTTCAATTAGATTGGCCGCTTTAATGAAACAAAGAGTTATATATGTATTAACGCATGACTCTATCGGTCTTGGAGAAGATGGTCCAACCCATCAACCGATAGAACAACTCTTCAGTTTAAGATCAATTCCAAATTTAAATGTATTTAGACCAGCTGACTCAATAGAAACTTTGGAAGCATGGGAATTAGCTTTAAAATCAAATTCCTCTCCTAGCGTTCTTGCTCTTACAAGACAAGATTTACCCATGGTAAGAAAAAAAGAATCTAAAGAAAATTTAACTCAATATGGCGGTTACATATTGAGTGATTCAGAAAAAGAGAATTGTAATCTGATAATAATTGCAACTGGATCGGAAGTAGAGATTGCCCTGGATGTTCAAAAAAAATTACATGAACAAAATATAGAATCGAAAGTTATTTCTATGCCTTGTTTAGAATTATTTGAAAAACAATCTAAAGAATATAAAAATAAAATTTTAGGAAAAAACTCTTTTAGAGTAACTATAGAAGCTGGGGTTACAATGGGTTGGGAAAAATATACGTCTAATGGAATTTCTTTTGGAGTTAATTCATTTGGAAAAAGCGCTCCTTACAAACAAATATATAAACATTTTGGTCTTACTTCTGAGAATATTATCTCAGAAATCAAAAAAAATTACAAATAATCAAGCTTATTAATGAATAATCTAAATACGCTTTCTAGCAACGAAGATATTAAAAATAAAATTATTTTTTTAAGGGTAGATTTTAATATTCCGATAAAAGATGGAGAAGTAATTGACGATACAAAAATCGTTAAAATGAAAGATATTATTAATAAGTTGTTATCTAAAAAAACTAAAATTATCTTATGCTCCCATTTAGGAAGGCCTCAAAAAAATGGCAAAGAAGGATTATCTCTAGAGCAGGTTAAAAATAAATTAGAAAATATTTTTAAAAAAGACATAGTTTTCTTAAATAATTATTTAAATGGCGAAACTAAGAACAATATAAGACAATCAGATAAAGAGTTGTTTCTTCTAGAAAATATTAGGTTCTATAAAGAAGAGGAGAAAAATGATCCTGAATTTGCTAAACAATTGGCAAGTCTTGCAGATATTTACATAAATGAGGCATTTTCTTGCTCTCATCGAGCTCACGCCTCCGTAACCGGAATAACTAAATTTATAAAATCATACGCTGGGGAAACAATTGTTAATGAATTAAATTCTTTAGAAAAAATTTTTAATAAATCAAACAAGCCTGTTACTTGTATTATTGGTGGTTCAAAAATATCTACAAAAATTGATTTAATTTCTAACCTAATTAAAAAAGTAGATTTTATGATTATTGGTGGAGCTATGGCTAATAATTTTATAAAATATAACAATTTTGAGATTGGAAAATCCTTGTTTGAGCCAAATAAGGAAGAAACTATAAAAGAAATTGTTTCTGCAGCTAACAAAAATAACTGCAAATTAATAATTCCTAACGATGTTGTTGTTTCGACTGATGAAAATACTGCTGGTAAAAATAAAAGTTTATCTGAGATAAAATCTAGCGATATTATTTTCGATATTGGCGCTGATACTATAAAAAACATTGGTAAAATTATTAATTTATCAAAAACCCTGCTATGGAATGGTCCGCTAGGATTTTTTGAAAAAGATTTTTTTGCTAATGGAAGTAACGAAGTCGCAAAATTAATTAAAATAAATACTCAAAAAAAATTATTAACATCTATAGCTGGTGGTGGCGATACAGCTGCAGCAATCAAAAAAGCAAAAGCTGAAGATGGATTCAGTTACATCTCAACCGCAGGTGGTGCTTTTTTAGAATGGCTTGAAGGAAAAATACTTCCGGGACTAAAAGTCCTTGAAAAATAATTTTTAAATAACTAAAAGATTAGTTCTATGAACAGTATCGAGTCTATTGCTCTTGCAATGGTGCAAAAAGGCAAAGGAATTTTAGCTGCTGACGAAAGTAATAGCACAATGACTAAAAGACTTGATTCTGTGAAAGTTCCCTCAACAGAAGGGAACAGATTGAACTTTCGAGAAGCTCTTTTTACATCAAAAAAAATAAAAGATTTTATAAGCGGAATAATCTTGTTTGACGAAACAATAAAACAAACCGCTTCTAATGGTAAAACTATTTCAAAATTATTAGGTGACCAAGGAATTATTCCTGGAATTAAAGTTGATAAAGGAGTTAAGCCACTTGCTCTCTCAAATAATGAAAAAATTACTGAAGGACTGGATGGTCTTAAAGAAAGATTAATTGAATATTATAAATTAGGAGCACGATTTACTAAATGGAGAGCTGTCTATGATATATCAAATATCTACCCATCAAAAACTTCAATAATTGCAAACGCACATGCTCTTGCAAGATATGCTGCGATTGTTCAAGACACAAATATGGTGCCAATTGTTGAGCCTGAAGTTTTAATGGACGGCAATCATGATATTAAAAAATGTTATGACGTGACTACTGCAGTATTAAATGAATGTTTTAATCAACTAGCTATTCACAAAGTAAATTTGAAAGGAATAGTTTTAAAACCAAATATGATATTAAATGGTTCTGAGTCTGGAAAAAAAAATATAACTGAAGAAGTTGCTGAAAAAACTCTTGATTGCCTAAAAAGAAATGTTCCAAAAGAAGTTCCTGGAATAGCTTTTCTTTCAGGTGGACAAAGTGAGCTAGAAGCAACTGAAAACCTAAATTCTATTAATAAAATTAATGATACGAAATTTGCATTTACATTTTCATACGGTAGAGCACTGCAGCAAAGCGCTTTAAAAACTTGGGCAAAAGATATTAATGATAAAGCTGCTGTTCAAGCGGTATTCGATGTAAGATCTGAGATGAATAGCCTTGCGTCAATTGGTAAGTGGAAATTAGATTTAGAAAAAAAAGCGGCCTAATTTATTGAGTAAATTTCTTTACTTAATTTCTCCTGAAAAAATTACAAATCATAAAACATTTCTTAAAAAACTAGAACTTGTTTTTACAAGCAACATTATAAAATTTTTTCAACTTAGAGTTAAGAATCAAAAAAGAAAACAAATTATAGAGCTTGGAAAAAAAATAATAAGAGTTACTAGAAAATATAAAGTTAATTTTATTATTAATGACGATCCTTACATTGCAAAAATATTAAATGCTGATGGTTGTCATCTTGGTCAGCAAGATATGTCTATAAACTTTGCAAAAAAAATATTAAAAAAAAATTCAATTATTGGAATAACTTGTCACAACTCTAAAATACTTGCTTCTAAAGCTTTTGCTAATAAAGCAAGTTATATAGCTTTTGGTGCTTTTTACCGAACAAAAACCAAGAATGTAAAGTACAGAGCCAAATTGAGTTTAATTAGATGGGCCAAAAAGAATATTAACAAACCTATAGTTGCCATAGGAGGAATTAATCAAAAAAATTATGAAAAAATATTAAATGCTGGCGCAAATTATATAGCTTGTTCGGCTTGTATATGGAAAAGTAACATGAAAAATCCATTAACTGCTGTAAACATGTTTAAAAAATAGATATATGTTCTCAGAATAAATATGAAAATTTTAGGATCAGACATCAGAGTTGGCAATATCATTGAATATAAAAATGATCTTTGGAAATGCCTTAAAAATCAAACATCAAATCGTGGAAACCTTCGATCGCACAATCAAGTAGAGCTTAAAAGCATTACTAAAGGCACAAAATTAAATGAAAGATTTAGAGCGGATGAAACAGTTGAAAAAGCAAGTCTAGAAGAAAAAAAATTTCAATTTTTATATTCAGCAAACGATGAATTCTTTTTTATGGATAGTGAAAATTTTGAACAAATTTCAATCAATAAAACACTTGTTGAAAATTGTGAGAAATTATTAAAAGAAAATTTAGAAGTTACTATTGAATTTTATCAAGAAAAACCATTGAGTGTTATTTTGCCTAGGTCTGTAGAATATGAAATTCTTGAAACAGACTCTGTTGTCAAAGGACAAACTGCTTCCAGCTCTTTTAAACCAGCAACGATCCAAAATGGTGTTAAAATAATGGTGCCGCCATTTATAGACCAAGGTGATAAGATAATCGTTGATACAGAAACTCAAGAGTATTTAAAAAAAGTTAGCTAATGCCATTATTATCGGCAAATCTAAACATTATGGAGAAGGCTTGTAAAAAAGCATCTAAGCTCCTAATTCGTGACTTTGGTGAAGTTGAAAAATTACAAGTATCAAAAAAAGGTCCTGGAGATTTTGTTACAAATTCAGATAAGAGAACTGAAAAGATAATTATAAATGAACTAGCTCTTGCTAGACCAGATTATTCTTTTCTAGCTGAAGAAAGTGGTTCGTCAGGAAAAAGTACTGAATTTAGATGGATAATTGATCCAATCGACGGAACTACAAATTTTTTACATGGAGTTCCTTATTTTGCAATCTCAATAGGTCTGGAAAAAAATAAAGAAATTATATGTGGCATGATCTTTAATCCTATAACTAATGAAATGTTTTATGCTGAAAAAGGCAAAGGTGCATATTTAAATAATTCAAGAATTCGCGTTTCATCAAGAAAAAATATTGATGAATGCGTTCTTCTTACTGGAGGACCCATTCTTTCTTACAAAAATAAAGAAATATTTTTCAAAGAATATGAATCTGTTAGTAAAAAAGTTGCAGCGACCAGAAAATTTGGTAGCTCAGCACTGGATCTTGCATATCTTGCTAGCGGAAGATGCGATGGAGTATGGGAAAGAAACTTAAATTATTGGGATATTGCAGCTGGAATTATAATCGTTAAAGAGGCTGGTGGGACAGTAACTGATTTTAAAGGCGGAGATAAATATATTGAAGATAGAAATCTGCTGGCTACAAATTCGAAAATAGATAAAGATCTTATAGCTTTACTTGCATAAATTCTTAAATGCTAAAAATCCTAATTTTTTTATTTCTTGATGTTCTTGCTTTTAGCGGAGTTTTAATTTCGACTTTACCATTTTTAATTCATGAATATGGCGGCAATATTCTTTTAATAACAATAATTTTTGGATCATTCTCGTTTTTTCAATTTTTTACATCACCTTTTTGGGGAAGTTTATCGGATAGATTTGGAAGAAAACCACTTATCATCTTAAATTGTTTTGCAGAAATTTTAGCTAATTTAATTTTAGCAATTAGCGGAAGTTTATTAATGATATTCTTATCAAGAATTATCGCAGGTTTATTTAAAAACAATGTTTCTGTTGGGACTGCTTATATTGCTGACATTACCACTAAAAAAAATCGAGCTAAGGGGATGGGTTTGTTTGGGGTTGCCTTTGGTTTAGGATTTACAGTAGGTCCATTACTTGGTGGATTAGTAGCTGGATCTAATTTTACCATTATGACACTTGCAAATGTTGCTTGGATTGCATGTGTAGTTAATATTTTTAATTTATTATTTGTAACTTTTTTTTTAAAAGAATCTAAAACGTCTTTTAATAATTTTTCAATAAAAAATTCTTTTAGTAAAATTTATTTACAATTTAAATTAATGAAAAAAAAATTATTACTTCCCTTCTTTTTAATTATATTTATAGTTTATTTTGGGTTTTCTGGAATGGAGGGAATATTTGCAATCTGGATAAAAGAAACTTTTGCATGGGGTCCAAAAGAAGTCGGAATAGTTATGTTGTATGCCGGGTTAAGCCAGATTGTAGTTCAAGGATTTATTTTAAGAGTGCTGCTAAAATTTTTTAATGAGATTCAGTTAATAAAAAGTGGAATTTTATTTTTAATCTTCGGTTTTTTGCTAATCCCTACTTCTAATATTTATTTGGTTCCAGTTGCAATATTTTTGCTATGTTACGGAATTGGTGTGACAAATCCTTGTTTAAATAGTTTGGTTTCAAAAAAATGTTCTAAAAATGAAAAAGGATTTGCTCTAGGTGCCGCTTATTCGGCTCAATCTATCTCTAGATTTATTGGTCAACCGACTGCTGGTATTCTATTTTTATTTTTTGGCAAAGATATGCCTTTTTATGTAAACTCAACAATTCTTGTTCTAACAATAATATTTTATTTATCTTTGATTAAAAAAGTTAACAAATGAGCACTTTGTTTGCTAAGAAGTGTTGTCTATTTATCTAATTTTGTTATAAAAACTTTCTTCTAAAATTATGAAAGAAAAAATACACCCAAAAACACATAAGATTAAAGTTGTAATGACTGATGGAAGTCAGTTTGAGACTTTGTCGACTTGGGGAAAAGAAAACGATGTTATGAAGTTAGATATTGACCCAATATCTCATCCTGCTTGGACAGGTGGCTCACAAAAAATTATTGATAAGGGAAGAATAAGTAAATTTAATAAAAAATTTGAAAATCTTACAATTAAAACACCTAAAAAATAAATATTTATGCTAGACAAACCCTTAATGCCAAAAGCGACGGCGGTATGGTTGCTTGAGAATACGAGTCTTACTTTCAAACAAATAGCAGATTTCTGTCAACTTCATGAACTTGAAATTAAAGGAATAGCAGATGGTGATGTTGCTGTTGGAATAAAAGCTTACAATCCAATACTTGCAAATCAATTAACAAGAGAAGAAATTGAAGAGTGCAGCAAAGATCCTAGTAAATCATTATCTATAAATAAAAAAGTATTAGATTACGAAATCAAAACTGTTATTGGTCCTAAATATACTCCTCTTTCAAAGAGACAGGACAGACCGGACGCAATTTCTTGGTTGATAAAAAATTACCCGCAATTATCTGAGGGACAAATTTCAAAACTTGTTAGTACTACAAAAAATACCGTAGAATCTGTTAAAAGTAGAAAACATTGGAACTCTTCAAATATAACGCCTAAAGATCCTGTAGCTTTAAACTTATGCACTCAAAGCGATCTACAAAAAGCAGTAGAAAAAGCTAACAGAAAAGTTGAGAATCAAAAAAAAGCAAAATTAAAACTAGAAGCTAATAAGTAATTTAACTTATTTTATAACTAAATATGTCTTTTAATCAAAAAAATAAATCTATTGTTTCTATAATTATGGGTAGCAAATCAGATTGGGTTACACTTAAAAAATCTGCTGAAATCTTAAAAAAATTAAAAATTCAATACAATGTAAAAATTGTATCCGCACACAGAACTCCTATGAGACTAGTAGAATTTGCTAAGTCTGCAAAGAAAAATAATATCTCTGTTGTTATCGCTGGTGCAGGTGGTTCAGCACATTTACCTGGCATGGTTGCTGCAATTACGGATCTACCTGTTATTGGCGTTCCTATGGAAACAAAATCTTTAAAAGGACTAGATAGTTTATTATCAATTGTTCAAATGCCTTTTGGAATTCCAGTTGGAACTGTTGCTATCGGAGAAACTGGAGCAAAAAATGCTGCGCTATATGCTGCTTCAATCTTAAGTCTTAATGATAAAAAAATTGCAAATAACTTAAGAATATGGAGAAACAGACAAACTCTATCAGTAAAGCATAGCCCTAAGAAATGAGTAAAAAAAACATTACCCTTGGAATATTTGGGGGTGGTCAATTAGGGAAGTTTTTGGCTCAGTCGGCAAAAAAACTTAATATCAGAACTTTTGTATTTACAGACAGCGCTGACTCTCCTGCTATTTATTATTGTGATGATTTTATTATCTCAAGCTATGAAGATAAAAAAAAACTAGATTTTTTTATAAAAAATATTGATTTAGCAACTTTTGAATTTGAAAATATTCCATTTAAAACCCTTGATTATGTTGAAAAAAAAATCAAAGTATCTCCAAAACCTTCAATAATAAAGATACTTCAAGATAGATTAAAAGAAAAAACTTTTTTAAATTCAATAGGAATAAAAACAACTGAATTCTATTATTTAAAAAAAATTAATAAAAAAAATTTAAACAATAATATTTTTCCAGCATTGGTAAAGACAATACGTCTAGGATACGATGGAAAAGGACAAGTATTATTTAAAAATAAAAAAGATTTTTTAAAATATTCTTTTAAAAATAAAGAATACATAGTTGAAAAGTTGATTAATTTTAAAAAAGAAATTTCAATTGTTATTAGTAGACACAACGCAAAAAGCTTTTCATTTGATGCTTTCGAAAATCTTCATAAACATCAAATACTACAAAAATCTCAAATCCCATCAAACATTAGTCCAAAATTAAATAATGAAGCGAAAAGAATAGCGAAAAGAATAGCAGATAAATTAAATTATACCGGAACTATGTGCGTTGAATTTTTTGTGACAAGAAAAAATGAATTATTAGTAAATGAAATTGCTCCTAGGGTTCACAATTCTGGACACTTAACAATGAACGCTCATAATGTAAGTCAATTTGAAAATCATATAAGAGCCGTATGTAATCTTAAACTAATAAAACCAAAAAGAATTCACAAAGCAATCATGTATAATATTTTAGGCCATGACATTAAAAAACACAGATCAAAAGAAACTATCAAGAATGAATTCTTTTACGATTATGGAAAAAAAGAAATTAAAGATAAAAGAAAAATGGGGCATCTGACCAAAGTTTTTTAAAATCCACGACTTGTTTTTTTTACAGAAAAAAAACTAAAAAATTCTTTTATATTTTTTAAAAAATCTAATTTTATTTTAAATTGAGATATCAGATTTACATGCTCAAGTGATTTTTTAATTTCATCTTCAAGATTTTTTTGTGTGAAATTATCTTTATAAAAACTTAGAATTAAAATTTTTAAATAAACCGAGGATAATATTAATCTTTTAGTGTAATAATTAAAATCTACTGAACGATCATTGGAATACTTCCACATAGAATCTGCAACAGAATATATATAATTTATAATTTTATTTAAGCTGTTGTCTTTTATTAAATGAATAAATATTTTCTTAATTAAATCCTTATTCTTTTTTTCTATTTGAAATCTTTTATTTAATAAAAATGATATTTTTTCATTAGTTTTTGAAAATTGACTAATCTTAGATTTAATTTCGCTTAAAAATTTTTTATCTAAGTCTTCAAAAAATAGTCCACTAATTATAATTAATAATTCTTGTTTATCAAAAAAATTTAAATTACTTATTTTTTTTAAAAAAATGTCTTGATCAATATTATCAAAATCAATTTTTTCAAAATTTTTATATAAATAATTTAAGATTTTATCTCTCTGTAATTTAGTAAAATTTGACATTAAAAAATTAATAGTAATAAAATACTTTAAGCAAAGTTCTTATAACTGGATAAAAAATAAGACTTACAATTATGTTAATGGCTAATAATAAATATTCAAATGGAGTCTGTGAGAAATAGCTTAAGATAATAACTGACGCAATTTGCGTAATTAAAAGAGAGATAGCACAAGCTATAAATTCATTTTGAAAATTCAACTGTGTTCTTCTTTGTTTTAAATATGAAGCTAATTTACTTAAAAGAATAAAACAAATCGACGTCATTCCAAAAGGCATTCCCTGCAGTGAGTCAAAGATTAATCCTATAAAAAATAGAAATGTAACTGAAAAACGTCCTTTATCAAAAAATGAGAAGTAAAAAATTAATATATATTTAATATTTATAATTGGGCCTGGGGCAATCCAAGTATTTATAAAAATACTGTCATTAATACAAATAAGCGTAAAAATAATATGCGCTGAATAAAATTTAATTTTTCCTAAAAAAGAATTCATTATTTTTTAACCTTTAATACTGAAACATAATTTAATTGATGTTCTTTAAAACCAAGATCAACTGAATATTTTCTTTTTTTAATATCTTTTTTATTATCAGTAATTATTTTTCCAACGTATAGACCTTCCTTGATAATACCGTCTGAACCGGAAGTATAGATTTGATCATTGTTTTCAAAAACGGCATTTTGTGGAAGGAAAAGTAATTGCGCTCCTCCAAGACCATTTCCTTTTAAAATTGCATTAACTCCTCTTGATGGGATAACGACAGGAACTCTGCTGTTTAAATCTGTAATCACCATAGCTTTGGAGCTAAATAAATTAACTTCAGAAATTTTTCCAAGATAAACATTGTTTCGTACAATCGCCTGTCCTAATTGAATTCCCTCATTAGAACCTATTGTTAAAATTAAATTTTTAGCAAATTCATTTGTATCTTCATGAATTATTTTTGCATAAACAGACACATAATCATCTCTGTTTTTAATTCCCAAAACTCTTTTTAAATTATCATTTTCGTTTTTAAAAAATTGCAACTCTCGTTTTTCCGAATTTAATTGTTCAATTTCATCTTTGAGTTTTTTATTCTCTAAAACAATATTAAAATTAAAGTACTGCCTAGCGGAACTACCAAGATCAGAAACAAGCTTAACTGGAGCATTAACTATATAAATACTATATGTAATTCCGTCGTTTATTAATGCTTTTAAAAATCTTATAGCTCTGAAATCACTTTTTTCTGAAAATAAAAATAAAAAAGAAATTATAATATAAGTAGGAAGAAGAAATTTTTTACTGATAGTCCTTTGTAAAGACGAAACGCCTGGAGTTGAGCTTCTTGCAAGCCTATTTTGACTCATATTAGATTAATATAACTTTTTAATATGAAGTTAGCATAGAAGAAAATATTCCTTCTTGCTCTAAAGCCTTACCAGTTCCAATCGCAACACATGATAATGCATCTTCTGCAATAGTAACCGGTAATCCTGTCTCTTTTTTAATAAGTTTATCTAAATTTTTTAAATATGCTCCACCACCTGCTAATACCATTCCAGAATCAACTAAGTCTGATGATAGTTCTGGTGGGGTATTTTCTAAAGCATGCTTAACGGCATTAACAATCTGAGCAACTACTCCTTCTAAAGCTTCAGCGGTATCTTTTTCTGTCAGAATAACTTCTTTTGGAGTTCCAGTTCTAATGTCCCTTCCTTTCATTAAAAAAGTTTTTTCAGAGCCTGTTGGAATTGCAGATCCAATTTCTTTTTTAATTCTCTCTGCTGTTGAATCTCCAATTAATAAATTAAATTTTTTCTTCATAAAATTAATAATTGCAGTATCCATTGCATCACCAGCAACTCTTAAAGAGTGAGAATAAACAATTCCGCCTAACGACATAACTGCGATCTCGGTAGTTCCTCCACCAATATCAACAATCATAGATGCTTGTGGTTCTGAAATTGGAAGTCCGGCACCAATAGCAGCTGCCACGGGTTCTTCTATAAGTTGTACTTTTCTTGCACCGGCTGCGTAACCAGCTTCTTGAATAGCTCTTCTCTCAACTGGAGTTGATCCGGTTGGAACGCAAATAATAATTCTAGGGTTTGCAAAAGCATTTCGTTTATGAATTTTTCTAATAAAATGTTTAATCATTTCTTCTGTAACTATGAAATCTGCTATCACTCCGTCTTTCATAGGTCTTATCGCTGTAATATTTCCAGGTGTACGTCCCAACATTTGTTTTGCTTCTTCACCAACAGCCAAAACTTCATTTCTTCCGTTTCGAGATATCACCGCAACAACAGATGGTTCATTTAGGACAATTCCTTTTCCACGAACGTAAACTAAAGTGTTTGCTGTTCCCAAATCAATCGCCATATCTGTCGACCAAAATCCAAATAATTTATCAAACATTCTTTTTCTTTCTTATATTAAGCAGAGGCGCTCAAGTCTGAGCTTGGCGCAGTTCTTTTTCTCTTAATAATTAATTTATTTAGTGCGTTTATATACGCTTTTGCCGAAGCAACAAGTGTATCAGTGTCAGCAGCCTGACCTACGGAAATCTTACCTTTTTCTTCAATTCTTACACTCACTGTCGCCTGCGCATCAGTACCTTCTGTTACTGCTTGCACTTGGTAAAGCTGAAGATTAACATTATGAGGGTAGATTTTTTTTATTGCTTTAAATATCGCATCCACAGGTCCGTCTCCTTCAGATTCTGTTTTTTTTATCTCATCATAAATCATAAGTTCAATTTTTGCTTTTTGTGGCCCTTTCGTTCCGGCAATAACTTCTAATGAAGATAAACTGATAGCATTATTGTGCTTCATTAAATCGTCATCAATTAATGCAATAATATCTTCATCAAAAACGTGTTTTTTCTTGTCAGCTAAATCTTTAAATTTTGCAAATGTATTATTTATTAATTCATCAGTTAAATCTGGGTAACCTAATTCTGCAGCTTTATCTTTGAATGCATTTCTTCCGGAATGTTTTCCCATAACTAAAGAAGATTTTGTAACTCCAACGCTTTCTGGCGTCATAATTTCATAAGTTTTTTTATTTTTTAACATTCCATCTTGATGAATTCCTGACTCATGCGCAAAAGCATTTTTTCCAACAATGGCTTTATTAAATTGAACTGGAAAGCCAGTTACATTTGCAACTAGTTTTGAACAACTGCTAATTTTTTTAGTATTAATATTTGTTTTGTAGGGCATCAAATCACTTCGTGTTTTCATTGCCATTACAATTTCTTCTAAAGCAGCGTTTCCTGCTCTCTCACCAATACCGTTAATAGTGCATTCAATTTGTCTTGCTCCAGCTTTTACTCCAGCTAAAGAATTTGCAACGGCAAGCCCTAAATCATTATGACAGTGCGTTGAAACAATTGCTTTGTCTATATTTGGAACTTTATCAAATAATAATTTAATTGTTTTATAATATTCATCTGGAATCGTATAACCAACTGTATCTGGAATATTAATTGTTCTAGCTCCACATTTAATTGCAAGCTCTACAGTTTTGCATAAAAAATCTGGTGTAGTTCTAGTGCCATCTTCTGGTGACCACTCAACATCATCTGTAAATCTTCTAGCTAAAGTAACGCTATCTTTAATTAATTCCAAAACTTCTTTTGGAGTTTTTTTTAATTTATGTTTCATATGCAAAGGACTAGTTGAAAGAAACGTATGAATTCTAAAACGTTTTGCATGTTTTAATGCATCTTTACATCTTTCAATATCCGCTTTCACTGCCCGAGCTAATCCGCAAGGAATAGTTTTTTTTAAAATCTTTGCAATTTCTGATACAGCTTCAAAATCACCATTAGAAGCAGCTGGAAATCCAGCTTCCATAACATCGACTCCTAAATCCTCAAATGCTCTTGCAATTTGAATCTTCTCTTCAAGACTCATTGAAGCGCCTGGAGATTGCTCTCCATCTCTTAATGTAGTGTCAAAAATGATGATTTGATTATTACTTTTTGCCATATTTTCTAAACTTAATTTAGCTAAAATTAAAAATCTACTGATAAATATTTTTCAATATTTGGTCGATTTTTAAACTATTAAGAAAGCTTAATTTTATTAAACAATCCTAATTTTTGCTCTTGTCTACGAGCTTATTTTTGCCAATCCAAGGCATCATGGCTCTGAGTTTTTCGCCCACTTTTTCTATTGGGTGCTCAGATAATTCTTTTCTCATTCTTAAAAAGTTTTTTTGACCAATCTTATTTTCATCCATCCAAAGTTTAGTAAATTTTCCAGATTGAATATCTTTTAAAACTTCTTTCATTCTATCTTTAGTTTTATCATCAATAATTTTTGGTCCCGAAATATATTCTCCATATTCAGCAGTGTTTGAAATTGAGTAGTTCATATTAGCAATTCCACCTTCATAAATTAAATCAACAATTAATTTTACTTCGTGCAAACATTCAAAATAGGCCATCTCAGGTGTGTATCCAGCTTCAACTAAAGTTTCATAACCTTTTTTAATTAATTCAACTAAACCTCCGCATAAAACGGCTTGTTCTCCAAATAAATCTGTTTCGCATTCTTCTCTAAATGTTGTTTCAATTACACCAGATTTTCCACCGCCAATAGCGCTTGCGTATGACAAAGCAAGCTCTCTTGCTTTTCCTGATCCGTTTTGATGAACAGCCATCAAGCATGGAACTCCACCGCCTTTTTGAAATTCACTTCTAACTAAATGACCAGGACCTTTTGGAGCAATCATAAAAACATCCAGATCTTTTCTTGCACTAATAAGATCAAAATGAATGTTCAATCCATGAGCAAAAGCTAAAGTCGTTCCTTGTCTCATTCTTTGTTCGATGTGATTTTTATAAATTTGAGATTGCAATTCATCTGGTGTTAAAATCATTGCAACATCTGCCCACTCTGCAGCATCTGATAAACTCATAACTTTTAATCCGCTCGCTTCTGCTTTTTTACGACTAGGAGAATCTTCTCTTAAAGCAACTACAAGTTCTTTAACTCCACTGTCTTTTAAATTTAAAGCATGCGCATGTCCTTGACTACCAAAGCCAAAGATTGCGACTTTTTTATTTTTAATTAAATCTTGATTAGCATCTTTTTCGTAAAAAATTTTCATATAACTTTTCCTTTGTTTGACTCTGTTATCTCAGCTCCTTTTGCCATTGCCAAAGGACCTGTTCTTGCAACACTTGCTATTCCGTAAGGTTTTAATTCCTTAATAAAAC
>Ga0214917_10003968_pt1 | contig 16772 bp, 13 predicted proteins | sample LL_1208_BB_MetaG_FD_177983 | JGI IMG/M metagenome (GOLD analysis project Ga0214917, IMG submission 177983) | Freshwater microbial communities from Lake Lanier, Atlanta, Georgia, United States - LL_1208_BB | ecosystem: Environmental > Aquatic > Freshwater > Lake | place: USA: Georgia | collected... | reverse complement strand
TGGAGGATTCGCTCGGGATTGGCTGCGAAATAGTCAGCCCCTGTGGATGTGGGATTACAAGGCTTTAGCCAGGGAACTTGTAGCTGCGGGATTTCAGTCGATTCGGCGGGTGTTGCTGGGCGACTCTGGAATCCTAGCCTTTGACCTCGTGGAAACAGCCGAACGCTGGAACAACGCGTTAGGCATTCAATGCACGTAGGCCCCGGCTCTCACTCCGCCCTATGAACACCGTCCGCGACGTTTGGGCTCTGCTTTCACAGCGACAACGGCGCGCGTCTGTCGGCCTGCTTGCCTTAATGCTGTGTGGTGTGCTACTCGAGTTGGCGGGAATCGGGATGGTCGTTCCCGCCTTGGCCTTCATGGCGCAGGATTCGGGCGTGATTGACTCTCCTGCGGTGCGGCCATGGCTCGCGTGGTTGGGGAACCCGTCGCAGATGCAGTTGATCGTGGGTGGCTTGGCTCTTCTTCTTACGATCTACGTGATCAAAACGGTCTTTCTCGTCTTCATTGCGTATTGCCAGTCGGCATTTGTCGGGGCGTTGCAGGCCAGCATAAGCCAGCGGCTGTTCGATATCTATTTGGCACAGCCGTGGACATTTCATGTCCAGCGCAATTCGGCGGAACTGATTCGTAATATCGACAACGTTCAGGTCTTTGCCGTTACCTGTACCGCCGTGATCTCGCTAGTTGCCGAGTTGCTCGTGCTTGCGGGCATCGGTCTCTTGCTTCTTTGGTTCGAGCCGACAGGTGCTCTTGCTGTCGGGGCTGTTTTGGGTGTCGCGACGGTGGCATACGACCGCGTGACGCGAGCCAGGCTTGGCCAATGGGGCGCTCGTCGCTACAGGCACCACGAGCAATTTTTCAAGCACATGCAGGAAGGGTTGGGAGGTGCGAAAGACATCAAAATACTCGGGTGCGAACACCAAATCAGCGGCAGGTTTGCGGTGGAGGCGGCCGGCTTATCGCGAATGACGGCAAGACAGTCATGGTTCCATCAGATTCCCCGACTTTGGTATGAGTTACTGGCAGTCTGTGCGTTGTGCCTCCTGACGGGGGTGATGGTGTGGCAGCACAAGCCCATGCAGGCATGCATCCCTATGCTCGGCCTGTTTGCGACCGCTGCTTTCCGCATGCTGCCTTCGGTTAATCGTCTGGCGGTTGCCGTGCAGCAATTGCGATGGTCGAAGAAAGTCATCACCACGCTGCGAGAAGAGTTATCGTTGCCTGTCCCGTCTCGCGAGGCTCGGCAAAGTCACTCGCTTCACTTTTCCGACTGTATCCAACTTGACAACGTTACCTTCCGCTATCCTGGTGCGCCGGCTCCTTCGCTCTCGGGCGTGTCCATCACGATTCCCCATGGATCCTCTGTGGGCATCGTGGGCGGTAGTGGCGCTGGCAAGAGCACTCTGGTGGACGTGATCCTCGGGCTTCTGCCCCCGCAAGCAGGTAAGGTTCTCGTCGATGGCATCTCGATTCACGACAACGTACGAGCCTGGCAAGACATCGTTGGATACGTGCCGCAGACGATCTTTTTGTCTGATGACACCATCCGGCGCAACGTGGCATTAGGCTTACCGGACCACCGCATCGATGATGCCGCCGTGGACCGTGCACTTCGCGGAGCCCAGCTCCATCAGTTCATCAGCACCCTACCTCATGGAGCAAACACGCCTATCGGCGAACGGGGGGTTCGGCTATCGGGTGGCCAGAGGCAGCGTATCGGCATTGCCCGCGCGCTCTATAACGACCCCGCAGTGCTTGTACTTGATGAAGCGACGAGTGCCCTCGACAACGAAACGGAATCTGATGTCATGAAGGCCGTCAATTCATTGCATGGCGCAAAAACCCTGATAATCGTCGCACACCGATTGACGACTGTGGAACACTGCGACGTCCTGTACAGGCTGGATGTCGGGCGAGTAAGCCGGCGGGATGTTTTAAAGCACTGACTGCTTGCCGCATGAGTCGGCAATTCGTGAGATAGGTAAGCAGTGGCTTCCCGTCGAGCGGGCGATCGCGGCAGGTCACCCTGAGTGACAAGGCAGGAGGGAGTCGGACCCTCCTCACGGACAACAACCCGACGCGTAGCCTCGGATAACCATCGTCTTTTGCATGCTAGGGAAACGTGACGAGCGCGACGGTAGACGCCCCCCTTCTTCGTGAATGAGGCGGCTTGCATAGGCGGCTAGAGGCTATCGCTTGGTGGCGAAGAACGAATACGGCCTGCCCGGCGTCGACATCAATGCTCCTTTGACCCGCAAGAGCCAGTCGGGAATGAGATGCGTTGAAGGAAGTCGCCATTTTCGTGCGATCTGCCTCTTCAGTTCTTCGATCGTGAGCGGATAGAGGTTTATGTCGCTTGCGAGCGGGTTCAGTATTGCAGTGATTTGCAGGCCCGCGTTCCTGAGCGATCCGACATAGTCGGCAAGAAGATAAGCGTGCTCTCCTCCGTACAACTGCTGTAACGGATGCGCGCGAAGGAAATCATCGAGATCCTCGGGGCGGGACAGCACGTGTTCGCGTACTGCCACGGCAAGCCCCGACGACTTCACCACCCGTGCGATTTCCCGGCAGAGCAAAGCAAGATCGCGAGCGTGATGGAGAACTTGGCGACAAAAAACAAGGTCGAAGGCATTTGGCGGAAAGGGGAGCGTCTCCCCCCAAGACTCAGTTACCGTGATAGGCGGGTCGAGTCTCTCGGAGAAAGACCGAATCGCTCCGGCCCCGACGACATTGCTGCCATCAGGCTCGAGCGCCGTTACGTTCCAGCCGTCGCGTGCGAGCGCGTATGAGGCTATGCCTCGGCCGGCCCCGATATCCAAAGCGGTCCGTCCATTGCCAAGGCCGATTAGGCGGCGCACTTCTGCCCATTCTGTGGATTGCCAATACCGTTCGCAGGCATCCGTAAGTGGGTCATCGAAAAAATAGTCTCGAACAAGTGTGGAATGAGTCGGGTCAGAGCGAATGTGCAGGATCGACTCCTCCCACGTCATCGGATACTCATTGCTCATGATTTACTCCCCATGGGACGGCTTGCTATGGGCCAAGTGCAGTATACCGCGCTACCACTGAGGATACCGCCAGCATGAGTGTCACAAACACGTTTGTCGGGAAAAAGGTGCTCGTCACGGGGGCAGCAGGCTTCATCGGTGGGCACGTCGCCGCAGCGCTAGCGGGCCACGGGTGCCATCTTACGATGCTTGATCGCAATGATGCTCACGCCAAGGCGGGTGTCTTGGGTTCCAGCCGCATTTTCTGGAAGGTGACCAGCATTCTGGCCCCTGACTTTCCGTCTTGGTTGGTAGAGGAGCAATTCGATTACGTGCTGCATTTTGCAGGAAACGCGAACGTCGCCCAGTCCGTGCAAGATCCCGAGCACGACTTCGACGTCAATGTCCGAGCGTCGGTCGCCATGTTGGAGGCGATTCGTCGGTCGGGTGCGCCCACGGTGCTGCTGTATGCATCGTCTGCAGCGGTCTATGGCAATCCCTCGCGACTGCCAATCGCTGAGCAGGACGCGACGGTGCCTATCTCGCCGTATGGCGTCGGCAAGTTGGCCATGGAGCGCTATCTCGCCGTATATTGTCGGCTGTACGGCGTTCGTGGCGCGTCAGTGCGAATGTTTTCGCCATTTGGGCCTCGGCTGCGAAAACAGATCGTGTTTGACCTGATGCAACGGATCGCGTCTCGGCCGGCTGCCCTCGACGTATCTGGCCGCCCAACGCAAACCCGGGACTTCATTTACATCGAAGATGTGGTGTCTGCGATTTTGCATGTGCTCGGTCGAGGCGCCTTGGATGGGACAACCTACAACATCGGCCGGGGGATCCAGACTCCAATCTCAGAGGTCGTAGGGCACCTCGTCGCTGCCATGAGCCCGGGGCTGCGCGTGAATTATCAGCATGAGGTGATGCCGGGCTATCCCGATAATTGGCAGGCAAATATCGACCGTGTGACTGCGCTTGGCTGGCAACCGCAGGTCAGCCTTGCAGAAGGAATACTACGCACCGTTGAATGGTACGAGCATGAACATTCTTAGCATCAATACGTTTTATCCTTGCCCGCCCCGACGGGGCATGGACATCATTTACCTGAACCTTCTGAAACTGCAGGCTACGGAGCACGATGTGACCGTCGTGACCCTGAAGCGGGCCGATAGTGACGAGGAGCACGCCACAGATCTGGATGACATCTGCGCAGACGTGGTGTTTGTGGAACCGCGAAATAATCGCAATCTGTTCTTCAAGGTCTGGCACCGCCTGCTTTACTCTGCTCTGGCCGTCTTTCTTTGGCGGCCGCGCTGTACGTTCTATGCAGCCCCGCCAGAACTGCGCCACGCAGTAAAGACACTTCTTGCCACGCAGCACTTTGACGTGGTAGAAATCCATCATTCGACGACCGGCGCGCTCGTATCGGCTATCGGCGAGAGTCCGGCGGTGTTGTATCTGTATGACCTTCATTTCCGAGCCAAGTCGCGAGCGGCAGCGCTGAAGCACGGTTTGCAGGCGATAACTGAGTGGATAGAAGCAAAACAATTCCGTTCGTTTGAGACGTGGCTTCTACCGCACTTTCGTCTACTTTTATGCGGGCAAGAACAAGACAAGAGCGAAGCCGAGGAGATCGTGGGCGACCGCAGTCGCGTGAGGCTGATGCCCAACGTCATCGACACCGACGCCATTTGTCCGGATACGCGCATTCCGGTGGAGAACAACACAATTGTCTTCGTGGGGGCAATGACGCACCAGGCAAACGTCGACGCAGTTTTGCACTTCGCCGAGTCAGTGTGGCCACTGATTCGTGAAAAGGTTCCAGACGGAAGATGGTGGATTGTGGGCGGAAAGCCGCCGCCGGAAATCAGCAATCTGTCAAAACGGGCTGGGATTTCTGTATTCGCCGACGTCCCGGATGTGCGACCATTTATTGCCGCTGCGGCTGTCTATATCGCGCCGCTCAGGATTGGCAGCGGTGTGAAGGTGAAGATCATGGAGGCCTTGGCCATGGGTAAGGCTATTGTGGCTACGCCTGTGGCAGCGGAGGGGATGGCACTAGAACCAGGGCGGGACTTGGTCGTTACCGACCTCGGGCCAACATTCTCGGCGGCTATAGCCGGGATTTGGCGGGATGCCGCCGCCCGAAACGCGATGCAGCGGTACGCCAGGGAAGCCGCGGTGGCCCGCTTCAGCGTCGAAGCCGGCCGCACAACGCTTGACCAGGTCTACGATCAGCTCCGCTCGAAGCAGGCTGTTTGAGACGTGTGATGCACGGGACTTGCCGAGAGGGGGAGCAATGACGCTGACTCGTCGGTACAAAGATCTCCTGCATATTTTACGGCCGTGGTCGTCCGCTACTCTATACCGTGTCTCCGAACCCCTTGCACAACGCGATAAACATTCGCTACCGCGCTGATATCGACGGCCTTCGGGCCGTGGCTGTAGTGGGTGTCCTACTTTTTCACTTCGGGCTGGGATGCCCGGGCGGATTCGTCGGAGTCGATGTTTTCTTCGTAATTTCCGGCTTCCTCATCACTCAAATCATCCTGGACGACCTCGAAAACAATCGTTGGTCCCTTGCTAACTTCTGGGAACGCCGATTGCGGCGAATATGGCCTGCGTGTCTTGCGATGACCGCGGTGGTACTCGGCGCAGGATGGTTCGTGATGCTGCCGGCCGACTACCGCGCACTTGCCAATGACGCCATGGCTCAACTCCTCATGGCCGGAAATTTCCGATACTGGCTGGGAACAGACTATTTCGCTGAGGCGGCTGACCTGCGCCCCTTGCTGCATACATGGTCGCTCGCCGTAGAGGAACAATTCTATGTTCTGTGGCCCGTCGTACTGCCGCTAATGTGGCGTCTGGGGCGTCGTTGGTGCCTAAGCGTCGTTAGTATCTTTGTTGTTGTCAGTTTCGGGGCCAACGCGATTCTCACGCCCCTGATGCCCGCGGCAACATTTTTCCTACTGCCGTTTCGTGCCTGGCAACTCGCGTTGGGCGCAGTAATAGCCATGGCGCCCTATCTCAAGCCGCAGTCTGTCACGCAAAGCAACGCCGCGCTCGCTACGGGCCTGACATTGATTGGGATGAGTTACGCACTGTTCACTCGTACGACAATATATCCTGGATGGTATGCATCGGCTCCGACAGTTGGCGCGGCACTCGCGGTTATTGCTGGGCGAGGCCCACGGGGTCCTCTGGTGCAACTACTAGGCGCCGCACCGATTCGTTCGCTCGGCTTAATGTCCTACTCACTGTATCTGGTTCACTGGCCTATTGCCGCGATGTATCGCTACGTGTACGGTCCATTTGATGTTAAGCAGGCGCTGTTTCTGTTTGGGGTATCCGTGGTGTTGGCCGCATTGATGTACACGACCATTGAACTACCGTTCAGGCGCTCGCAGCACAGCGGCGGGTTACGCGCTGTAGCAGTTCGGGCGGCAACTGCTTCTGCCATTATTGGAGTCTTCGCGGGTACCATCCGCCTGCTCGACGGAGTTCCGTCGCGAGTACGGCCCGACATCGTGAAGTATTGCCAGCGAAGCAAGGCCGGTGATTTCCGCTGCGTACAGGAGTTCGTCGATAAACCCATTGGTTTTTTTGGCTCTTCGAGAGCTAACGGAACTCAGCCGTGCGTCTTTTTATGGGGGGATAGCCATGGCATGGTGCTAATGCCCGTCATTGACGAGTTGGCTCGAGATATCGGCGTGGGAGGCGTCTACGAATTGCGGCCCGGAACGCTTCCGCTCCCGCCTTGTGAATTGCCGTCGGAACAAGCTGCTGTGAAGGGCATCAATCAGGCCGACGCCCGTGGTGATCGCATTCTGGAGTGGATCACAAAAGCGCGCCCGCGGCATGTAATCATTTGCGCACGATGGACTGTGTATGTGACGGGCGCTGACAGCGACGGCCAGTATTTGCTTGGTCCAGTAGAGGAATCGAAGGATTCCACGAAGGACAGTCGTGTCCGTGCGTTTGAAAAACGCCTTCATCGTCTCGCCGGGTGCTGCGAGGCCGCAAAGGCAGAGTTGTGGATGTTTCTTGAAGTGCCATACCAATCCAAGACACCTCACCGCCGGGCGATTGAGGCAATGAACCTCGATCGCCCGATCGATCACGCGGGAGTGATGCGGCGGGTTCACGCTGCTAAGGTCCGTATTATTACGGAGGTCGCTGCGCGCACTTGCAAACCGCATCGGGTGGTGGATCTTGGCGGGCTTGTCTTTAGAGAAGAGGAGTATTCACGCGTGGGTAGCGGCGAAACACGGTGGTATGACGATCATACCCATGTATCGCTAGAAGGATCTCGCCGATTTTTTACTGACACACTTGCAGAAATCCTAGAAGAGATTGCCGCGGATTGCGAGTCGCAGAGTCGCGACCAGCCTGGGTCATCCAGTGCAGGCTTGTGAACCATTTGGCCCATGCCTCCACGGTCTTTGAGGCCAAAGCGGGATTGCATCGTTAGCAGGCTGTGGACAAATTCATCCGCCGCTGGATGCGGCGGCTGGCAACCCCGAAAACCCTTGGCGTTTTCGGGGTTGCCGAAGTGGAAAAAGGCCATGGATGGCTTTTTCCACGGACAGTTAGATGTGGGCCATCTGTATAGGTTCCTCCATTGTTTCTGCGGGAACCGTATGACGACACAAACCATTTGTCGGCCTGTGGTATCGTGGGACAACTCCCTTGCTTGCCACTGGACCGCCAAGGGCGAACCCCAGGTCTGAAGCCTTATGTCTCCTACCCAGCAAACTCGCTCGATGTTGAGAACGTTTTTCCTCGACGCCATCAATACCGTTGCATTTTTCGGAAATGCCTTACGGCTGGCACCTGCTGGCGTTTTGTGGTGGGCAAGTAAGCGCCGGTCGACGATTGAGAAAGATTTATGCAGGTGGACGCACGTATATTACCCAGGCCAGCAGGCAGGGTGGAAGACGTGGGTGAATTTAATGGCGAGGTTTCCCGAGTTTCGGAGCGTTTTTTATTTTCGGATCGGGTGGCCCGCTCGGCTCGTGCAATGGCTGCTCCGCGGTGAGTCAACTCTTCACATTGCGACGCGAGATATCGGGCCCGGTCTTTTCATCCAGCATGGGTTCGCCACTATCATCGTGGCAAAGAAGATTGGGTCTGACTGCTGGGTCAACCAGCAAGTTACCATTGGACATAAAGGACTTGCTGCGCCTGTGTTGGGTGACCGAGTGACCGTGACAGCGGGAGCAAAAGTTCTGGGCGGGATAGTCATCGGTAACGATGTCACGATCGGTGCGAACGCCGTGGTTGTGAAGGACGTTCCCGACGGTTGCGTAGTAGGAGGGGTACCAGCGAGAGTTATAAGAACGACCTGCCCCCCTTGATCGGCACCACTTGTGCCGGGAATATGGTGTGCTTCCGCGGCATCGGAACACGGAGCGACAGAAGCGGCATGTTCCAGACGATGAAGCTCGTCTTGTGACGCCGATCGTGGGGCTGGCCTGCCAACATGGCCGCTTCGGATGCCGCAGAAGTACGGTTCTACTGCACTTGGAGGGATGCCGCGTAAATCATAAACGGGTGGAGCGGATCTGGCGTGAGGAGGGGCTGAAGGTACTTAGCAGGCTGTGGACAAATTCATCTGCCGCTGGATGCGGCGGATGGCAACCCCGAAAACCCTCGGCGTTTTCGGGGTTGCCGAAGTGAAAAAAGGCCATGGATGGCTTTTTCCACGGACAGTTAGAGCCCGAGATCAGTGCGGAATTCGAGCGGATACCTGCTCGGTGATCTCTAGGCGGTCTATATTGCGCAAAGGTAGTATTTGCAAATCCGCTCCTTGCGGCGCGGTGGAGCAGCGTGCTTCGTAGCGGCGGGGGCCTGAAGTCTGCGCAGTGAATCTGCGCTGTCATTCTGTTGATAGACCGAAACGGAACTTGGGTTGATTACAGTGGAGGCGAAGCGACAGCCTTTCACGTGAGTGTCGCGCCAGATGACGGCCAAGGCTGAGATCATGGCAGTCGCCATCCTGGCAACCGGCGCTATCGTAGCGCCGCTGTGGCTCGGCGCTACCAGCGTGTACGGTCGCGCTGCTGTCGACGGCGCAATGCTGCTTGTGGCTTTGCTGTGGGCTCTGGGTCGTCGTCGTGACAAGGGCCCTTTGTTATTGCCGCTCGCTTTGACGGGCATGGGTCTCGTGCAGTTGGCACCGCTGCCGGATACGGTTCTCATGCGGATAGCCGCTGGGCCCGCAGCGCTGTGGAAGGCCGCCGGCGAGGGCTTGCCCCCGCACTGGGGCTCGATCTCAGTCGATCCCCATGCCACCGCCGTCGCCCTGCTGAGGCTTTTCGTCGGCCTGGCGTGCATCGTTGCCGTGCGGGATCTAGCACGGCACGAGGCGATTCGCCGCGTGTTGATCGCAAGCCTCGGGCTCTCGGCGGTCGTGATTCTACTTGTGGGAATCCTCGTGCCACCCGATCGCGACAACACCCGAACCATCCTGGGCAGTGTCGATTTATCCGGGCCCATCGAGTTTTGGTTGACACCCCTCAAGCGGCCACTGGAAACCGCAGCGTTCGGTTACGTGCGCACGGTCACAGCCGGTGTTCATGCCTTTCGGGTGGTTGATTGGGGTGCCGGGGATGGCTTCGGTTCATTCGTCATCAGCAACCATTTCGCCGGAGCCGTCGTGCTGACGCTCCCATGTGCTCTGGCGTGGATCGCGTTCGCGGCGCGGAAGTGGCTTCCTCGGGGCACGGGCCCGGTCTTGGCGGTGGTTGTGTCAGGAGCGGCCCTCTGGACGGTTGGGGCGATGGCCGAATCGCGGGCTGGCGCCGCTTCGCTTCTGCTCGCGGTGCTGGCGTTTGCGGCTTTTGCCGCGGAAGGACGGATGGCCCGCCGCATCACGGGAGCCTTGGCGACCGGCTGTGCGTTGCTGATCGTCGGTGGAGCAGTGCTGCTCTATGGACAGTTTCGCAGCGCTGCTGCGTTTGCTCCGGGACCACTCGAAGACAAGGTAGCCGCCATGCTCGCCGACCCTCGTGCAATCGCCACTCGGATCGCGTTTCAGATGTTCAGCGGATCACCCGTGTTCGGGACCGGCCTGAGCACGTATGGCGAGGCATCTGCGGCCTCCTGGAACCACAAGGTTCCCTGGTATTTCGCCCACAACGACTACGCCCAACTGCTCGCTGAAACCGGCCTGGTTGGGGCGATTCTCGCGTGCGGCCTCGCGACAGCGGTGATTCGCTATGGCGTCATGTTTGCCGGATCGTCACGAGTGCCGCAGCGACTGCTCGACGCCGGCCCGTGGGCCGCAATCGTGGGGATCGCAAGCCACTGCCTCTTCGAATGGAATCTGCACATTCCTGCCAACGCGTTTCTGGCGTGTGTGGCAACCGGGCTGGCTCTCGCCAGCGGGTGGGCACCGCCTGTGGTTAAAGGCGCAACGCGACTGCAGGCGACGGTGGTTCGAGGAGGGCTGCTGGACGGGATACCGATGGTGATTTTCTGCGTGACCTGCATCGGCGCGATGCTGATGCTGGCGCTGGATGCGCAGGCGGCTCGCACTGAGCGGGAACTGCGGGAAGCCATCACCGCTTGGCGACTTGCCGTGAGTCGGCCCCAAAAGCCGCTACCATTTTCACAATTAACAAAGGCTGCCGAGGACAGTGAGCTGATGGTAGCCAGAGACCCGGGTAATCCGCAGCTCGTGATGCTGATCGGGCAAGCGAACCTCTTGCTATCTCTCGAGCCCCAGCCGATCGACGAGGCGAATGACCGGCGCGAGGCGGCCTATGGCTGGTTTCGTAGAGCACGCCGGTTGAGCGCGGTGCTCACGGGCATCCCGGAGGAATAGCTTGTCGCCTCCTGCCGGCCGACTGGACTTCGGCTAATAGCAACGGCTGGCTACTGCCATCGGCTACTCCTACGTGCGGCTGCTCTCGATTCGAGGAGAGGTTGTGCAGGACGCGGCTCGCGGGCACCGCCACCCGAGGCCTTCCCGAACCTGAGCCGCTCAAGCACAAATGACACGGCAGATGTGTCGCGAGCGTCCTCCCGCGGTTCATGTGGATTGTTTCCGCGGAGCCCATCGTGACATCAACCCGTAACTCCCGCTGATGCCTGGACGGGGCACATGCTCCCCGGCACCAGCCCGAACACAGCCTTGACCGCCATCCGCACGCCCCACGCCTTCGCCACGATCATCACGCGCAACCACCTCGCCCACGCGCGGGTGCTGGCGGAAACCTTGCGCCGCCATCACGACGAACCACTCCACGTGCTCTGCGTGGATGATCCGGTGGGCTTCTTCGACCCGGCCGCCGAGAGCTTCCGGGCGGTGCACCTCGCGGACGTACTGCCCGGGGGACACCACGGCATGACGTTCTTCTACACCGCGTTCGAACTGTGCAACGCCCTTAAGCCGTTCCTGCAACGCTGGATCTTCGACCACACTCCCCATGATCGGCTGCTGTACCTCGATGCGGACGTATTTCCTCACGCCCCGCTCGCCCCGGGATTTGCGGCACTCGACCATGCGACGATCCTGCTCTCGCCCCACCTTCTCGCGCCATGCCCCGCTCAAGACGCCGGCGATCTCGAGACGCTCTGCCTTCGATACGGGGTATATAACGGCGGCTGCATCGGCCTGCGCCGGTCGGACGAAGCCCTGCGATTCGTCAACTGGCTCGCTTCACGGACGGCGACGCACGGCTTCGAGTGGTGGAATGACGCCTTCGTGGACCAGTTGTGGCTCAACCTCGCCCCCATCTACTTCCGCGACGTGCACGCCTGGCGGCATCCCGGCGCGAACGTGGCGAACTGGAATCTCCACGAGCGCGCCCTGCACCGTGGGGCCGCCGGCTTCACCGCCAACGGCGAGCCGCTGCTGTTCGCACACATGAGCAACTGGAGTTTCGAGGCCCCGGAAGACTGGACGATGGGGCGACCGCTCGCCGCCGACACCGACCGCCGCGTGATCGCCGAAATCGGCCTGGCGTATCGCGATGCCCTGCGGGCGGCCGGATACGAGGAGAGCCGCCGCTGGCCGTACGGGTTCGGCAGCTTCACCAACGGACGGCCGGTCACTGGGCCGATGCGGCGCGACTACTTTCGCCGCCTCATGGCGGGCTGTAGCGGCAGCGGCTCACCGTTCGACCATTCGGAATGGTTCCGGGGGCCGCTCCGCTATGTGGAGTGGAAGCGGTTTGTCCCCGTCGCGATCAAGCGGATGCTGATGAACGCCGCGTCCTGACGCGGGCCGGCCGTCGGCCGTGACGTTCGCCACCCGACGGGATAGTACGATACGTCGATGCACATCCTCCATGTCGTGGCGGGACTGCCCCCGGCAGGTGGCGGGCTCTCCGAACTCGTGCCGCGGTTCGCCCTCGAAGCAGCGCGGCTCGGGCACGACGTGACAGTCGCGACCGTGGCGGCCCGCGCCGAACCGCTCGCCGCTGCGGCGGATGAGGCTGCAGCCGCGGGCGTGCGCATCGTGCGGTTCGCACCGGCGGCGCCTCGAGCCGTCTTCTTTTCGTGGGACATGCTGCACGGGCTGGGGCCACTCGCACAGGCGGCCGAAGTGGTGCACGTCCATTCCAACTGGACGTTTCCCGTGTGGCACGGCTGCCAGGCGGCGCGGGACGCCCGGAAGCCGCTCGTGATGTCGCCCCAGGGCTGCCTCGATCCCGTGCGGCTGGCCCACTCGGCGTGGAAGAAACGGCTCGTGGGCGCGCTCGATCGCCGCTGCCTCCGGCAGGCCGACGTGATCCACGCGACGAGCCCCGCAGAGCGGGAGTGGATCGAGCGGTATGTGGGCGGCAGCCCACGGATCGAGGTGATCCCCAACGGCGTCGATCTGCCGACTCGGCTCCCGGTGCCGAAGCCCGCCGACCGCACGCGGCACGTGCTCTCCCTGGGCCGGCTGCATCCGCTCAAAGGGCTCGATCTGCTGCTCGAGGCATGGAGCCGCGCGTTGCGGGAAACTCCGCCGGACGAACGCTGGCAGCTCCTGATCGCCGGGCCGGACGAACAGGGCACCCGGGCTGCGCTCGAACGGCAGGCACGCGATCTGAACCTGACGAACGTGACGTTTTCAGGGCCGCTCTACGGCGCCGACAAGGATCGCGCCTTGGCCGACGCGGACCTCTTCGTGCTCCCGTCCCGCAGCGAAAACTTCGGGATTGTGGTCGCTGAAGCCCTCGCCGCAGGCGTGCCCGTGATCACGACAAAGGGTACGCCGTGGAGCGAGATCGAGGGCTCGTGCGGCTGGTGGGTGGACGTGGCGGCTGAGCCACTGGCGAGGGCCTTGGCTCAGGCGATGAGCCTGAGCGATGCCGAGCGCGTGGCGGTGGGCACGCGGGGCCGCGCGGTCGTGGCGGCAAAGTATCAGTGGGTAAGCGTTGGGAAGGCGTTGGCAGAACTGTATCGGCGATTGATCGGCGATTGACGGTTCGGTCACGATGACTCCGACCTACGGATCCATGAAACACTCATCGACGCTCGAGAGCAGGCCGCAGCCTTCAGGAACATCGATGCACCTCGTTACAGATGGCCACTCGGGGCCGAAAGAGAGCGCCGCATGACATCATCACCGGAGCCCTTCACACCCAGCCGCGTTTGCTTGGTTGTGATATTTAACCATCGTTTCGAGCACAACCTTCCGGCGCTAGACTCCCTCTATCGAAGCCGTTTCTCACATGTCATTTACATCATGCCATTCTATGGGGGAGACCGACCGGACGTCGTCCCCGTCTTTGAAAGCTCGCACCGATTTCAGGGATACTTCGCGCAGGCGCGTCACCGCCTGTTTGACGACCAGTTCACTCACTACGTCATCATCGCCGACGATTTGCTCCTCAATCCCGCTCTCAACGAAACGAACGTTCTTGATGGGCTGAGGCTGGGCATGGAAGCCGGCTACCTGAAGAATCTTCGCTCGCTTCCCGAGACACCGGCGACGTGGTACCACCATCTGCACGTGAACCGTGCGTTTCACGGGAATGGTGTTCACCAAGACCGAGAACTTCCGGATCCGGAGCATGTGTATCGGAAATTCTCGGCGATGGGTGTTCCATTTCCGCACCGGTGTTGGGGCTCGCACACACTGCGAGATTGGGACGGATCGTGGTTGCCCTTCAGGAAACTCGTGACAAATCGTTCGGCACTTCGGCTTCTGCCACGGTTGTTTCGCCGCCGGCGGTTGCCGTATCCGCTGCTGATGGGCTATTCGGACCTCGTGGTGGTGCCTGCCGATGGCATCCGCGAATTTTGCCGATTATGCGGCGTCACTGCCGCCATGGGCCTATTCGTGGAGATCGCGATACCCACCATCCTGGCTTGGACATGCCAAACGGTGGTCACCGAGGAAAAGACCTACTCCACAGCGCCCGTCATGGTCGACGAACCGAAGGCAAGCCGCTGGAAAGGGCTGGAGATGTGGGATCCAGCCTCGGTGGATGCCTTGATGAATCGCTATCACTGTTCTCTCGCTCGATTGTTGGATGGCTTCCCATCCGAATGGCTCTACGTGCACCCGATCAAGCTTTCGCAGTGGAAGATGGATGGCCGGGCCAATGACCGATAGGGCGACCTCCTGCATCATCACCACGATCTTTCCGCCCACAGCCGCCATACGGCAATTCGGCCGCATGGCGGACGTCCAGGTGGTGGTCGTCGGCGACCGGAAAACGCCCGCCGATTGGGCCTGCCCCGGGGTGTTGTTTCTGAGTGCGGACTCCCCTGACACGGCCCGGTTTCGGCTGGCAGGCGAACTGCCTTGGAACCATTACTGTCGAAAAATGCTGGGGTATCTTTGGGCTCTTCAAGCGGGTGCGGTCGTACTGTACGAGACCGATGACGACAACCTTCCACTGGTCAACTGGCACGTTCCCAGCCGATCCGGCGCGTTCTCCGGAGTGCACACGGACAGGCGCTACTGCAACATCTACCGAGCCTACACAAGTCAACCGATCTGGCCCCGTGGTTTTCCGCTTCGACTGCTGAACGGCGGGCAGTCTGAACCGATCACCGTCGATGCCCCTACTCCGATGGTCGTCGGCATCTGGCAGGGCCTCGCCAATGGCGACCCAGACGTGGACGCGATCTACCGTTTGACCCTGAATGAGCCCTGTATTTTCCGGAACCGAGGTCCCTTGGTGCTACCGGCAGGAGTGATTTGCCCGTTCAATTCGCAGAACACCTGGTTTTTTCGTGACTTTGCCGCCTTGATGTACCTTCCGACCACGGTCACGTTCCGATTCACCGACATCCTTCGCGGTCTGGTCGCGCAACCCATCCTGTGGGCCACCGGCGCGAGGCTGGGTTTCACCGATGCGACGGTGGTGCAGGAACGTAATCCCCACGACTACCTCAAAGACTTTGCGGATGAAGTTCCGATGTATCTCCACACCGAAGAGCTGGTCCAGATCGCGATGGACCGGACCCGGCCCGACCGGTCCATCGCCGACAACCTCCGCGCGGTTTATTCAGCGCTCGCCGATGCCCGGATTGTGGCCACAGCCGAACTCCGCCGGCTGGAGGCGTGGCTCGCGGATATCGCCGACTTTCAGTAATCGCTCGCGATCACGAAGCAGCCGGGGCGGGCGATGGCCGACATGTATCAACGACTGACCCGCTCGCAGAGGGATGTGAACCGCGTGGCCCACGCTTCGGCCGAATAGGCCGCGACGGCGGCGATGCAGCGGGGGGCCATGGCCGGCAGGTCGGCCGCCCGGGCGTGGATCCACTCCAGAGCCTCGGCGAGGCTTTCGACGCTGCCCGTGCGGCAGACGATGCCGTTGACCTGCGGTCGCACGAATTCCACGTGGCTGCCACAGGCGTGGGTGCACACGACCGGCATCCCCGACGCGAGTGACTCCACGATCACGAGCGGCCACGGGTCATAGTCGCTCGCGATCACGAAGCAGCCGTGCCGCGCAAAGAGGCCTGGTAACTCCGCCGGCTGCACGAAGCCCATGTCGGTGACGCCGGGCCGGCCCACGAGCCGGCTCTTCTCCGGCCCCATACCGGCGCAGGTGAGCCCCCACGGGTCGGCCACGCGGCTGCGATACTTCGCATAGGCCGCCATGAGCAGATCGATCCGCTTCTCCGGGGCATAACGGCCCACGGAGAGAAACTGCCGCGAATACCGCTTGGCCTCGGGCATGGCCAGCCGGGCGGCCTCATACGCGGCCGTGTCGAGGCCGATCAGCCCCGTCTCCACCACGGCGGCGGGAAACCCGAGGAACCTCGCATACGCGGCGGATCGCGCCCCGGTGACCAGCGCCGCCGCGAACCGCCGCAGATACCGCTGCAACACGAGCGGCGCGAGCAGCTTGCGGAGCGTCCATGCAAACGTCATGTCGAACGCGAAGATTTTCGGCACGTCGTGAAACGCCCGGCTCTCAGCGACGGCCCGGCACATCGGACAGCGCCAGCCGAGCACCACGATCACGTCGGGGGCGAAAGCCGCGATCTCTCGCTCGATGCCCTGACGATCGAGAGGCTCGTCGGAATATCGAAGCGTGGAATCGACCCCGGCGAGCACTTTCTGGGCGTCGAAGGCCGTGTCGGATCGCCGCGGCAGCTCGATCAGGAGCTTCAGCCGCACGCCGGGCCGCGCCGCAAAGGCCCGCCAGCAGGCCACCATCGCCGGTGTCACCCCGGTCCAGCAAAAGACGACGTTCATGCCCTTGCGCCCCAGGCCCAGACCGAGCCGTGCACCGCCACACCGGTGGGAAAGGCTTCGTCCACGGCGCGCGTGACCCCGAACCGCGGGTCGCCGTAGTCGTGGCCGGCGATCACGGGCAC
>Ga0214917_10003967_pt1 | contig 16775 bp, 13 predicted proteins | sample LL_1208_BB_MetaG_FD_177983 | JGI IMG/M metagenome (GOLD analysis project Ga0214917, IMG submission 177983) | Freshwater microbial communities from Lake Lanier, Atlanta, Georgia, United States - LL_1208_BB | ecosystem: Environmental > Aquatic > Freshwater > Lake | place: USA: Georgia | collected... | reverse complement strand
CACAGGCGGACCTATGGGGGAGACCACAACGCTTGTGTACAATCTCTATCGTGATGCTTTCGTCAAATTTAGAACCGGTTTGGCCTCGAGCGAAGCCGTTGTACTGTTTACTCTTATTATGATAGCGACAACTATTCAGTTTCGATTAGCAAAAAAGAGAGTCCATTATGGCTAGTCGGCTAAAAGACCCAAAGCTTGCAAAAAGAGTTCGCGCTACCTTGATTCTTTTGATTCCCGCTTTGTTGCAGGCTTTTCCTCTGATCTACCTGTTGTGTGTGTCATGGAAAGAGGGGGCAGAAGTGATCCAATATCCTCCCAGACTTTTTCCGAGAGAAATCAATTGGGTGAATTATTCAGAGGCTTTATCCTCTGCTCCTCTGGTAAGGTTTCTTTTGAATTCGGCTCTTGTTGCAACATCAATTACTCTAAGTCAGTTGTTGACTTCAATTTTAGCCGCTTACGCATTATCAAGGTTAGAGTTTAAGGGGCAAAATGTGATCATGGCTATTATCGTTGGAACCATGATGATACCGGGGGAAGTTACTATTATTCCCAACTACTTCACACTTGCTTCTTGGAATTGGTTGAATACTTACCCGGCTCTGATTGTGCCTTTTTCAGTCAGCGGTTTTGGGATTTTCTTTCTTTACCAATTTTTCAAGACGGTGCCTAAAGAGCTTGAAGAAGCTGCCTTTCTTGAAGGTTGTTCGAGAATGCGTTTTCTTTTTCAATTCATCGTGCCTCTTTCTTTACCAGCGATATCCGCTTTTGCGATCTATTCCTTTGTCGGCGCTTGGAATCAGTATCTATGGCCTTTGATAGTCACACAAACTACCGATATGCAAACTGCACAAATCGGGATTGGAATGTTTCGCTCCCAGAACGAGTCTATGAGTTGGGGTGTTATTATGGCAGCGACTGCCATGCTGATTTCTCCAACAGTGTTTCTTTTTATCCTGACCCAAAAGCAATTTGTTAGAGGAATCACAATGAGCGGAATAAAGGGTTGATTCATGCCTAAACTTTTTTTTATCCTTTGGATCTTTTCATTGGGGCTTAGAGCGGCGCCAATCCAAATTACGTTTTGGCACTCCATGACCGGAGAAAAGGGAAAATTATTAGGAGAGTTAACTGAAGAATTTAACAAGTCTAAAGAAAACCTCGATCGGTTCAAAGTTGTCCCACAATTTGTGGGAACTTATGAAGAGGGGCTTAATAAGCTAAGGACCTCTCTTCTTGCCAAACAGGGGCCCAATGTAGCGCAGATTACCGATATAGGGACTCAATTGATGATCGATACAAAAGCGGTTGTCCCGCTGCAAGATCTCATAGACCAGGATCCTGATTTTCCCATCGAACAGCTTTTAGCCACGATTAAGCGATATTACCAAGTCGATGGGAAACTCTTTTCACTGCCTTTTGCAACTTCAAATCCAATTCTTTATTACAACATGGATGCGTTTAAACGAGTGGGACTTCTTCGACCGCCCCGAACTTTCTTGGAGCTTAAAGATTTTTCTCGAAAGCTAACTGATAAGAATAAGAAAACAACGGGAATCACATGGCCATTGAGTAGTTGGTTTTTTGAGGAGTTTATTGCACGGCAGGGTGCGCTTTTAGTGGATCGTGAAAATGGACGATTGGGCAGAGCTACCGAAGCTTTATATCTCACACCGGAAGCTATTCGATTCGTCACTCTCTGGCAGGATATGGCGAAAGAGGGGACCTTCGCCAATGTGGGAAGAGGATGGGATCCACCAGAGGCTAATTTTCTTTCAGGCCGATCGGCTATGATGTTTCACTCGACGAGTGATGTTTTTGAAGTGGTCAGGAAAGCTCATTTCAAAGTAGGTACAGCCCCCATTCCTCTTGCTGATGAAAAAAACGTGGGGGGGACTGTGGTGGGAGGTAACTCTCTTTGGATTTTGAAAGACAAAACCCCTGAAGAGATCAAAGGGAGTTTTTTGTTTGTCAAATATATGGCTAGCTCCGGAGTACAGAAACGTTGGCACATGGGGACAGGATATTTCCCCATTCGCGAGGATCTTATTCAAGAACTTGAAAAAGAGGGTTTCTACGAAAAATTCCCAGCTGCAAAAACTGCAATTCTCCAGCTAAAAGCCTCTGCTCTAAGCACTGCAACCCAAGGGGCCTTGATGGGGGTGTTTGCAGAAGCGAGAGATCAAATTGAATCGGCCATTGAAAGGGTTTTAGCTGGGAGAATGTCTGTAGAGGAGGCTTTGAAAAAGGCAAAGTTTCAAACGGATGATTCTCTGCGCAGGTACAATCGATTTTTAGAGAAGCTCAAGTGAAGTTGACTTGGAGGGAATAAAAAAATAAAACAGTAAATATGAAAACATTATCCAATCAAGATGTCGTCAATCAATTGCGCTGGCGCTATGCCACGAAAAAGTTCGATCCTCAAAAAAAGATATCCAAAGATGATTGGGCTGCTATCGAAGAAGCTCTTATCTTGTCACCCTCTTCCTATGGACTTCAGCCCTGGAAGTTCATCGTAGTTCAGAGCGCTGAATTAAGAAAACAACTGACTCCCTTGAGTTGGAAACAGACTCAAGTTGAAGATTGCTCTCATTATGTGGTGTTTGCGAATAAAATCGGTCTTGATGAAAAGTACATCACCGATTTCATTGATTTGAATGCTAAGACTCGCGGCGTTTTACCTGAAAAGCTTGAAGGCTATAAAAAGATGATGATGGGTAACCTTTTAGGTGGTGATAGAAAATCTCAGTTGTCTGATTGGGCAGCACGGCAGTGTTATATCGCCCTAGGGAATCTGATGACTACTGTTGCTGTGATGGGGATTGATGCATGTCCTATGGAAGGAATAGAGCCTGCGGGTTACGATAAAGTTCTGGGACTTGAAGGAACTGGATATCAAACCTGTGTTGCCTGTGCAGTGGGGTATCGAAGCGCCGACGATGCTTACGCAAGGTTAGCAAAGGTTCGGTTTGCAAACGAGAAAGTTATAATCAACAAGTAAATGGGCCTAAACTTAGGCCGGAATCTGAGGAGTTTGATCATCAGAATCGCTGAGAGCTTTTTTAAAGTCTCGAATGCCTTTTCCGAGGCTTTTGCCTAGTTCCGGCAATCTTTTCGGTCCAAAGACCAGCAAAGCGATAATAAAGATAACTAAAAGCTCTTGGAATCCTAAGTTCATAGCCCATTCCTACTATGACGTGGTGAGCTAGGTCAACTTTTCCTTGTCTCACTTGTGATCTATCTGAAATAATAAGCTATTCTTTTCTCTTAACGACACGATTCAACGGAATTCGAATGAAAATATTGGGGATATCGGCCTACTATCACGACAGTGCTGCGGCTCTTGTAGACTCGGGCAAAATTGTGGCCGCGGCTCAAGAGGAGCGCTTTAGCCGGAAAAAACATGACAGCCGCTTTCCTATCTCAGCTATTGAGTACTGCCTTCGAGAGGCTAAAACCGATTTAGATTCACTTGAAGCTGTTGTGTTTTATGACAAGCCACTTACCAAATTCGAAAGGCTACTTGAAACCTATCTTTCCTATGCTCCTTCGGGGTTGTCCTCCTTTCTAATAGCCATGCCCGTGTGGCTTAAGGAAAAACTGTTTTTGAAATCGACTCTCAAAAAAGAACTGAAAGCTTTGATGAAAAACAGAAAAGGAAAGCTTCCAAAGCTTCTGTTTGCCGAGCACCATCAATCCCATGCAGCTTCTGCTTTTTTCCCGAGTCCTTACGAGAAAGCCGCAGTGCTATGTCTTGATGGAGTTGGGGAATGGGCAACTACTTCAGTGTGGCTCGGAGAGAATAATCAACTTAAACCTCAATGGGAGATCGAGTTTCCGCATTCTTTGGGGATGCTGTATTCGGCTTTCACTTATTACACGGGGTTTAAAGTTAATTCAGGTGAGTACAAGCTCATGGGTTTAGCACCTTACGGTGAACCTAAATATGTCGACCTTATTTATAAGCACCTCATTGATTTGAAAGAGGATGGTACTTTCAGGTTGAACATGGATTATTTTAATTTTGCAGTGGGATTGACCATGACCAACACCCGCTTTGATAGTCTTTTTGGAGCTCCTCCGAGGAAACCTGAAAGTAAGGTAACTCAAAAAGAGATGGATTTAGCGAGTTCTATTCAAGTGGTTACTGAGGAGGTTGTTTTAAGACTTTCAAGGGCCATTTACCGAGAACTTAAAACTGATGCTTTGTGTTTGGCGGGTGGTGTGGCTCTTAATTGCGTAGCCAATGGGCGTTTGTTAAGGGAAGGGCCTTTTAAAAAGATTTGGATTCAACCCGCAGCTGGCGATGCAGGTGGTGCCCTTGGAGCAGCGCTGTCTGGCTGGTACGAGTATTTTAAAAGTGAAAGAAGAGTAGCTAATGAAAACGATCAAATGCGAGGAAGTTATTTGGGGCCTGCATTTGAGGAGACGGAAATTCAAGCTGCATTGGACAGCATAGGAGCCCGCTACGAAAGATTAAACGAACAGCAATTAAACGACAGGCTTTCTGATCTATTAGCTCAAGAGAATGTCATAGGCTGGTGTCAGGGAAGAATGGAGTTTGGCCCACGAGCTTTGGGAGGTCGTTCGATTATTGGAGATCCCAGAAGTCAGAAAATGCAATCGGTTATGAACTTGAAAATCAAGTACCGTGAATCGTTCAGGCCCTTTGCTCCTGCGGTATTAGCTGAGGATGTGAAAGAATATTTCGATTTGGATATTCCAAGTCCCTACATGTTGATTGTGGCTCCTGTAGCTGAAAAACATCAGTTGCCTATGACCGAAGATCAGAAAACTTTATTTGGCATTGAAAAGTTAAATGTCCCTAGGTCCAGTATTCCTGCCGTTACTCATGTTGATTATTCGGCTCGAGTGCAGACCGTTCATGCTGAAACCAACCCTAAATTTTATAGTCTGCTCAAAGCTTTTAAGAAAAAGACTGGATGTGGAGTTTTGGTTAATACAAGTTTTAATGTTCGGGGTGAGCCCATCGTCTGTTCAACAGAGGATGCTTATCGGTGTTTTATGAGAACTGAAATGGATTATCTTGTTGTTGAAAATTTTGTTCTTGCCAAAAATGCTCAGCCAAAGCCCACAGAAGATCTCTCCTGGCAGAAGGAGTTTGAACTTGATTAATACAACCGAAGTTAATTCCAAGCAGTTACGCGATTATGGTTTTCTGATGGGGGCTGCTGTAGCTGTGATCTTTGGTCTATATCCACGATTTGTGTTGAAACAAGAGTGGATGATATGGCCCTTTCTAGTTTTGGGAATTTTTTGGGCCGTATCGGTGATCTATCCAACGATTCTTTCTCCGTTCTACAGATTATGGATGTTCATCGGGGGCATTCTTGGAAAGATTAACTCGACGATTATTTTGACGATATGTTTCTTTGTTCTTTTTGTCCCTGTTGCATTCTGTTTTCGATTGATTCATCGAGACAGACTTCGTCGTCTTAAGAGTAATCAGGAAAACTACAGAAAATGGAGAGAGCAAGTATTTAGTCAAGATCAAATGGAACATCCATTTTGAGCAAGGAGGATAGCCGTGACTGAATTTATGAAAGATCTTTGGGGCTTCATGAGAGTTCGAAAGAAGTTTTGGCTGTTGCCAATCCTATTGACTCTCTTGGCTCTGGGTTCACTTTTGATTTTTGCCCAAGGCTCAGCGATGGCGCCTTTTATTTATACACTGTTCTAGAGAGTTTAACTTGGATTTCCTACTAGCCAGGCTCATCATCTGAGAATATAGTTATCCCAATGGGGCAGAGTGAAGGGAAATCACAGAAAAGATTTCTTGTCTATTTGGGCTTTTTTGCAGTTACCGTTGCAATTTTTTTTAAATGGGTAATCTTGCCAAAATCTCCGAGCCGACAGTCAGAAATCTCTAAAGCATCGATTGCCAAAGCTATTGAAGCGAGCCTCAAAGAGAACCTTTTTCCTGAGGGGCTTGAAGTCCAAACGGGCTTAAGAAAACTAAAACTTGCTCCCACCTACAGTCTAGATCTTCTTTCCCAGCACAAAATGGAAAAGTTATTTTCGCAGTATCGCCCCGACTATGGCGCTTTTGTGGCAGTCGATGCGAAGACTGGGGCTATCCTCTCTTTGGTTTCTTACACAAGAGAGAACAAAGAGATCGGCAATCTAGTCCTTCAAGCCACATTTCCGGCCGCGTCTGTTTTTAAAGTTGTTACGGCAGCTGCAGCTATTGATCAAAAGAAAGCGGATCCAAACACGGTAGTCGCCTACACGGGAGCGAATCACACACTTTATAAACGGAATCTTTTACAAAATTTTAATCCGCGGTGGGCCAGAAAGGTGACCCTTAGGGAAGCTTTTGCTCGTTCTATTAATTCAGTTTTTGGAAAAGTGGGCCTCTACATTCTTAAGCCGGAGGAACTCGCCGAATATGCTAAAAGATTTCAGTTTAACCAAGCCATCAATGCTGATGTCCCTGTTCAGCCAGGAACTTTTTACCTCGATTCTGAAGATAAATACAAAGTAGCGGAAGCAGCATCGGGCTTCACTCGAGTTGCGCAGATGAGTCCGTTGCAGGGTGCGCTAATGGCTGCATCTATCGTTAATGAGGGGATCATGATGGAGCCATTTGTCGTGGAGAGCCTTAGAACAGAGCTAGGTGAAATTGCGTATAAGGCCGAAGTAAAGCCCGTGGGACAGGTCATGAATGTTGAAACAGCCAAGAATCTAAGGGAACTGATGAGAGAAACTGTTGTTAGAGGCACTTCCCAAAAATCGTTCCGGGATTTATTAAGGAAAAAGAAAGCTCAACAGATTGAAATGGGAGGCAAAACGGGCCATTTGACCGGTCTTTCACCTAAGGGAAATTATGATTGGTTTGTGGGTTATGCTACTGATGGGAAGAAACAGATCGCTTTGGCTGCATTAACCATCAATGAAGAAAACTGGAGAGTTAAATCTTCCTACCTCGCTCGCCAATTTATCGAGGGTTATTTTAAAAAAATTCAAATAACTGAAAGACAGTAAAGACATGAAGCTACTAAAAACGCCGGCTTTATTAGTTCTAGTAATGTGTTCTGCTTTCGCTTTCGCTATTTCAAGTCCAAAACAGTTAAAAGAATCTGAAAAAGACTGTAAAAAAGTATTTCGTATTCTGGGGTCGAGTTTTGTCGCGGGGAGTGTCTTAGCTGCTGCAATCTCTTACTTAGAAAAAGATGAGTCTGATAGAACGAAAAATAAAAAAAGATTCAAGAGCAAAGAAATGCCCGAATCGGCAGAGAAGAGACTGAATCATTGGTCGAGCGACAAAGAACTTTATCCTGTGGCTTCGGATGTTGCTGACTATATTTTAGACAAATACGGCGAGGATCCTAAGTTTTCCGCAAAGTTGATGAGCTACATCGATGCGAACCCCGAAGAGGCTATCTCTGCTCTTAGCGTCAGGCATGGGCTCCGTGATCAGACCCCCGAAGGAGCCAAAAAGCTTGCACAAGAATTGGGCTCCCAAGCTCATTACGCTCTCACTTTTGCTTGGATTATTGGAGCGGTATATAATGAGAAAGAGAAAGCACCAGAGAAGTATCTCAAAGCTGTTATTTTAAGTATAGAAAAAGAGATCGGCAGTTTTGATAACTTCATCCGTTGACTTTTCCATTTGTGCCCCCATTTTTTAATAAAGGGGATTTATGCCTGAGAACAATTCGCAAGATTCAGATCGTAACGATCAATTAGATATTGAGTCAGGTACTCGGGCGTTAGTTCGCCCGCAGGATAAAACAAAGACTCCCTCTTTTTACAAAGTGCTTATTCTCAACGACGATTTCACTCCGAGAGATTATGTGGTTCATGTTTTGCAGAAGTTCTTTAGAAAGAGCGAACAGGAAGCGACTCATCTGATGCTTCAGGTTCATCATAAAGGACAGGGAGTCGCCGGGGTATTTACTTGTGAGATCGCTGAAACAAAAGCGTACCAGGTCAACGAATACTCTAAAAAGCATAAGTATCCTCTAAAGTGTGTTGTGGAGGCCGCATGAGATTAACTCCAGAAGTTGAACAAATGATGAGCCAAGTGATGAAGTATGCATCGGAGCATCATGACGAATTCGTCACGCTCGAACATCTACTACTGATTCTTACAGACGATCCTGAAGCCTCTGATATTATTCATGGCTGTGGCGGTGATAACGAGTCTTTAAAGTTAAGTCTCATCGAATTCATGGGACGGCATTCTCCCAAAATGGAGTCGGCAACCGAGAAGCAGACAGGAACTAGCCAAACTCCTGATGAGCTTGCAGATTATAAGCCAACTATTACTTTAGCTTTTCACAGAGTTATTCAACGAGCCATTATGCAAGTGGAAAGCTCCGGTAGGGATTTGGTATCGACAGGAAATATTTTAGTTTCGTTGCTGCTTGAAAAAGATTCCCACGCAGTACATTTTTTGGAGAAGCAAGGTGTGACTCATTTTGATGTCATCAATTATTTCTCCCACGGTATAGAGAAAGAGGGGCTGGGGGTTGATGATGGGGTGGAAGAGGACGCCGCGTCTGAAAACGCCGGCAAAGGTTCTCCCCTGACTAGTTTTTGCGTTAATTTAAATGAACGGGCGCGGCTAGGAAAAATAGACCCGCTGATAGGGCGCGAAGATATTCTTGAAAGAGTTTTACAGATTTTAGCCCGAAGAACTAAAAACAATGTACTTCTTGTAGGAGATAGTGGAGTCGGCAAGACTGCTATTGCGGATGGTTTAGCTCTTCAAATCGTGAATCGCCAAGCTCCACCCAAACTCAAAGATGCTGTGATCTATTCTTTGGATATGGGAGCTCTTCTTTCGGGGACCAAGTACCGTGGAGATTTTGAAGCTCGGCTTAAAGGAGTTATTAAATCTTTAGAAAAAGAGAAAAACACTATTCTGTTTATCGATGAGATTCACACAATCGTGGGGGCTGGTGCAACAAGTGGAGGGTCGGTAGATGCTGCTAATCTTTTAAAACCAGCGCTTGCCAATCGAACGCTGACTTGTATTGGTTCTACAACGTACAAAGAGTACCGTTCCTATTTGGAGAAAGATGCTGGGCTTCTTCGTCGATTTCAAAAAATCGATATCAAGCCGCCTACAGTATCTGAAGCTGTAAAAATTCTTGCGGGGCTTAAGGGAAAATATGAAGAATTTCATCATGTGACCTATCTTCCTGAAACCCTCAAAGCCTGTGTTGAATTGTCAGAAAGGTATATTCATAGCCGTCCGCTTCCTGATAAAGCGATTGATGTCATGGATGAAGCTGGGGCTAGGATTCGCTTGAAAGCATCCAAGAGCAAAAAAATAGATGTCACAGTGGAGGACATTGAAAAAGTTATTTCTTCCATTGCACAAGTTCCTGCAAAATCGGTTTCATCAAGCGACAAAATTAAACTGAAAGAGCTTGAACCGGGTTTGAAAAGTGTCATCTTTGGCCAGGATGAAGCGATTAAGAATGTGGTGAATGCGATTAAATTATCTCGAGCAGGGCTTTCTCAACCCAACAAACCGATGGGTTCCTATTTGTTTACCGGACCCACTGGAGTCGGGAAAACTGAAGTGGCCAGACAGCTCGCAAAAAGTCTTGGTACCGAGCTTTTACGATTTGATATGAGTGAGTACATGGAAAAGCATGCTGTTTCGCGATTGGTCGGTGCTCCTCCGGGTTATGTGGGATACGATGAAGGGGGACTTTTGACAGAGTCGGTGTCAAAAAATCCCTATGCCGTTTTGCTTTTTGATGAGATGGAAAAGGCTCATCCCGAAATCGCAAATATTCTTTTGCAAGTAATGGATAATGGAAAGTTAACAGATACGAACGGTAAAGTCGTAGATTTTAGAAATGTGATTTTGATTATGACCTCCAACGCAGGGGCAAGAGAGATGGGAAAACAAGGGATTGGTATTCGGCCTAGCTCCGTTTCAGATCGCTCGATTGAAGCTATTAAAAAGATGTTTGCGCCAGAGTTTATCAATCGATTAGATGCGATTGTTCCCTTTAAGCCACTCCCAAAAGACGTGCTATTACAGGTTATTGATAAGCTCATATTGGAACTTTCAGAGCAACTGAGCGAAAAGGGAATCAAAATCAAGCTCACGTCAGAGGCCAAAGAATGGCTCTTTGAGAAAGCCTATGAGCCAGCTTATGGAGCTCGTCCTTTTGCCCGAGCCATCAGTGAACATGTGAAGAAAAAATTGGTGGATGAAATGCTTTTTGGAGGGCTCGTTTCGGGCGGAGTGATCGAAATTGGAGTTAAAAAGAACGAATTAGATTTTAAGATCCAGACAAAGCTTCTATCCCAAGCCGTCTCATAAGTTATGGTGCGCGGCGCCACCAAAGCTTTAGTCATAAAGTTTGACCTCCTTTTTTTGGCCATGTTAATTTCCCCAAGTGATTACCCATCTTAATGTCAAAGGACTTGCGATCATCGAAAATCTGGAGATCGATTTTTCTCCCGGATTCAATGTCATTACCGGAGAGACGGGTGCCGGAAAATCGATACTCATTTTGGCGCTGCATTTTTTGACTGGGGCCAAGGTTTCCTCGGACGTCATTCGAAGCGGTTCTGAATTTGCGACGGTGGCGGGTGAGTTTCTGGTTCATGAAGACCATCCTGCTGTTCTTGCCCTTAAAAATTTAGGGATTGAGTGCGAAAGAGACGGAGAGGACGCGGTTGTTTTGATTAGGCGTCAGCTTTCATTCAAAGGGCGGTCACAAGCGTGGATCAATGATGTCGCTGTATCAAGTCAGGCTTTGAAAGAGATCGGTCATGGGCTTGTAGATATTTTCGCCCAGCATGAGAACCAACGGCTCATGCACCCTCAGGAACATATTCGTTATCTGGACCAATTTTCAAACCATCCCAAAGAACTCAATACAGTTAAAGAGAGCTATGAAGTTTGTGAAAACACGATGAAAGAAATCGAGAGTGTCATTCAAAGAGTGGCCAGTTCTCAGAGGGATAAAGATTATTTAGAATATCGATTGGAGGAGATTAGTAAATTTAATCCCTCGCCTCAAGACTACCAATCGATTAATGAGTTGTGCGAGTCTTCCGACAAAGTGGTTGCCGAGAAAGAGACCCTTGCTCAAGCGGTGTCGTTACTTGAAAACGGAGATTCGGAGTCTCTTTCATCTGCACTTTGGACGCTTGCTAAAAAACTGGGGCAGTTAGGGTCTACTGGCGAAGAACTTAGGGGCCGAGTTGAAGAAGCAGCACGAGAGATTGAAGATGTTCATTTTAATTTAAGTGAGCGCGCTTCTCGGTTTGACGTCGACGAGAATTCACTAGAGGAAGCACAGGAAAGGCAGTTCGGCTATCAAGAGCTTTTTAGAAAACACGCAGTAAAAACGATTGACGGTCTGATGCAGGTTTTTAGCGTTTTAAAAAATGACGTTGGAAGCATGGAGTCTGCAAAAGAGAGCATACAAGAACTTCTTACGCTGTTGACCAAGCAGGTTAGCCACCTTGAGAAATCTTCCCAAAAGCTCACTGAGATTCGAAAAAAGAGCTCTCTTTCTCTTAAGAAAAAAGTTGAGAAGGAGATTCACGAGTTATCGATGCCGGGAGCTCGACTAGACTTTGAGTGGACTAGCAGTGGCAAGGGGCCCAAAGATTTAAATATTTCTCTCATCGATTCAAAATTACACAGCCAATATTTACCGGTTGCTGAGAAACTGGCGAAGTTAAGTGCGGGGGGAGCTGAGAAAGTTCAGTTCTTGCTTGCAAGTAATCCAGGCGAGCCTAGTTTAGCGCTTGTCAAAAGTGCCTCGGGTGGAGAATTGTCACGGATTATGCTCGCGCTGAAAAAGACGTTAGCTGCAGACGCTGAAACATGCGTTCTTGTCTTCGACGAAATAGATACGGGTATTTCCGGTAGCACTGCTGATGTTGTCGGCAGGAAAATGAGAGAACTTGCTGCTCACTTTCAAGTGTTATGTATTTCACATCTTCCTCAAGTAGCAGTCTACGCCGATACCCATTGTCTGGTGAGAAAGCAGGGCAAGAAAAATCGCACTGAGACTGAGATTATCAAGCTCACCAATGAGGAAAGCGCGAAAGAAATCGCGAGACTTCTTTCAGGGCGAGAAGTGACCCCGTCTAGTTTAAATCATGCAAAAAATTTGATGACCCAAGCTAGAAGCTAGTTCTAGAATAAGGGCTATCTTTGTGTTTTAGGAGTTTTTGTGTCAGCTCTTCCTCTCATGGTTGGTGTTCTCTGTGTTCTTGCGATTGGGTATCGCTATTATAGTGCTTTTCTAGCGGCCAAGGTCTGCGTCCTAGATGATTCAAGAAAGACCCCAGCCCATACTCATAACGACGGGCAAAACTACCATCCCACCCACAAGTGGGTTCTTTTTGGGCATCATTTTGCTGCTATTTCCGGTGCTGGACCACTGATTGGTCCCGTTCTCGCTGCGCAATTTGGATATCTTCCTGGGCTTTTGTGGCTGGTTATTGGGGTGGTTTTGGCCGGTGCCGTTCAAGATTTCATTATTTTGGTGGCTTCGGTGAGAAGCGATGGAAAATCATTAGCTGAGATTGTAAAGAGAGAGATAGGAACTACGGCGGGCATTGCTGCAGGTGTTGCCATTTTATTTATTCTCGTCATTGCTCTTGCCGGGCTTGGAATTGTAGTTGTGAATGCACTCGCTGAAAGTGTGTGGGGGACTTTTACCATTGCGATGACTGTTCCCATTGCTTTTGCGATGGGGGTCTACGCTTATCGAATTCGAATAGGGAAGATTGGGGAAGCTACCCTGTTCGGGGTTGTTGCTATGCTTTTTGCTGTTATCGGGGGCAAGTGGGTCGCTGATAGTTCCTATGGGCAGCTCTTTTTGTTATCAAAGAATCAGATCACTGTGAGTATCATGGCCTACGGATTTATGGCTTCGGTCTTGCCAGTTTGGTTACTTCTTTGTCCCAGAGATTATTTGAGCTCTTTTCTAAAAGTAGGGACGATACTGTTGTTAGTCGTGGGGGTTCTCTTCATTAATCCAGTTTTAAAACTTCCAGCTTTGACCGAGTTTGTTCATGGCGGCGGTCCCATCGTTCCGGGAAAAGTATTCCCCTTTGTTTTTATTACTATCATGTGTGGCGCAGTTTCTGGATTTCATGCATTAGTGTCCTCCGGGACCACACCCAAAATGGTCTCTCAAGAGGGGCATTGTCGAGTGATAGGTTATGGCGCCATGTTGATCGAGGGTTTAGTGGGAGTTGTTGCTTTGATTGCAGTGAGCCACTTGGCCCCTGGGGATTATTTTGCAATCAATGTCCCCGTTGAGAAGATGAAAAGCTTAAATCTCATGGGGTATCATATTGAGGAGCTTCCCGTTTTAGAGCAGCAAGTTGAGGAGAAAGTTGAGGGTAGAACGGGTGGGGCTGTTTCTTTGGCTATTGGAATGGCTAAGATTTTTAGTGCTCTTCCAGGGTTTAGAGGACTTATGGCCTATTGGTATCACTTTGCGATTATGTTTGAGGCGCTTTTTATTCTCACGACGATAGATACTGGGACTCGGATCGCCCGATTTGTTTTGCAGGAGTTTTTAGGGAAAGCGGTTTCAAAATTCTCCAAAACGGATTGGTTGCCCGGAAGTATTGTAACTTCTGCACTCACAGTAGGCGCGTGGGGTTATTTTATTTATACGGGAAGTATCGCCACCATCTGGCCCATGTTTGGTATCGCAAATCAGTTGCTGGCGGCTATCGCACTGAGTGCGGGGACAACCTTAATTTTGAAATCGGGCAAGCTCAGATATGCTTGGGTTGCGTTCGCGCCAATGGTCTTTGTTCTTATCACAACGAGCACTGCAGCTTGGGAAATGGTGACTACGACTTTTTTAAAATGGGCTCAAAGTCCTGTTGCTGCCGAGCGTACTCGTGGAATCGTCGACATTTCTCTAACAGTAGTGATTGTGGTCTGCGTTTCTATTGTGCTTCTTGAAGCTATTAAGAATTGGAGAAAGCTTCTAAAAATAAAAACGGAGAGTCCTTAAGTAGAACTCTCCGAACTTTAAAGTTTTTAAATCGATTAATAGTAACCGAATCCACCGCTCGATCCGCCGAAGCTTAGCCCTAAGCCGCCAAGACCAAGGCCGAATCCCCAGCTAGATTGGTTGTAGGTTGGCATCATGGGGTAGTAGGGCATTCCGTAGCCCATACCGTATCCACCACCGTATCCTCCACCGTAACCGCCACCAAATTCGATACCGCCACCATAGCCGAATCCACCACCGAATCCGCCCATGCCGATTCCACCACCGAATCCGCCCATGCCGAATCCACCACCGAATCCGCCCATGCCGTATCCCATGCCGTAGTAAGGGTAATAAGGATAGTAAGGATAGCCCCAACCATAATAGGGGTAATAAGGATAGTACGGAAAACCCCAGCCCATGCCGGGATAACCCCAGCCCATGCCCATACCCATACCGTAGCCGATACCCATGCCATAGCCCATGCCGCCCATTCCCATTCCCATTCCGCCCATCATAAACGGGTCCATGCCCATTCCCATGCCGGGCATTCCCATGCCCATTCCGCCCATTCCCATACCGGGCATTCCCATGCCCATTCCGCCCATTCCCATGCCGGGCATTCCCATGCCGCCCATCATGAAAGGATCCATTCCCATTCCCATTCCACCCATTCCCATACCAGGCATTCCCATACCCATTCCCATTCCGGGGCCCATGAAATTTCGGGTATTTGACTTATTGACGTCTGCAAGAGGTCTTGCCTTCCTCGTTGTTGTGGTTAGTGAATCTGAGCTATGAGAATCTGATAGCCCACGACCAAACAGGGGAAGCGAACAAGCAATCACTAGGGAATAAATAAGAACTTTCATGTGACAATCACTCCAACAAAAACAACATCAACTTGAACTTTGGGGCTTCAAACCAATTGAAGCGAACCCACGGCCAGAAGTCTGGCCAGTGGTGGATAGAGCAGGAGTCATACCAATTTGTTTTTTGTAGCTAAATCAGCGACGAAGAGAAGACTCTGAGAAAACAGTCGGTGGTAAACTGCTATACAGCTGTTACAAAAATGACACTAGGCCTTGCGCTGGGATTTGAATACTAAATAGGCTGGGAGTGAAATGACTGCGGCAATCAAACAGGTCATTTCCCCAAAAACTGCCAAATTTCCAAAGCTCACGAAAGCCTGATTAGAAGCGATGACAAGAGAGCTGTAGCCGATAATGGTTGTAAGGCTTGCTAAAATCACGGCCCCCCCAGTTTGCCGAATCACTTGGAGAATATTGGCAGCTCCCTCTTGTCGATACCTTTGGAAAACATTTACTCCGTAATCCACGCCAATTCCGAAAGTAATAGGTAGTGCTATAAAATTAAGGAAATTGATTTTGGATTTGGTAGCTAAAATAAAGCCGGCAAGCCATGTTATTCCAACAAGTAGAGCAAACAAAATGAGCCCCACTGTTTGTAGGTGCCTAAACAGGACCACAACTAACATTATGACGGCCAGAAAGGCAAAGAGAGTCGCACGGGGGCCGTCGATCGAAATAGACTCAACGAGGTCCGCACTGATGGGTAGTTGTCCAGCGACTGGGATGCCGGGAGATATGGAATCAGAAATTCTTCTTAAATCATTGATAAAATCGATTAATACTCTGCCGTTCCAAGCGACTTCTGAATTACCTTGAAGAGGTGGCTCCACATAGACCATTTTTCCAACGGCACCGTCTTTTTCGCTAAATTTCGTGACAATAAGTTGTGGGATCTCTTTTTCAGTAAAGGGCTCAAAGGCTTCGTCATGCAGGAAATCTCGAGCAAGTTTTTGATCCTCTTCATCTAGGTTGTCGATAATCTTGGGTGAAAGAAGTTTTTTGATCTCCTTTAAAACTTTAATTTTATCTTCCTGCTGAGTTGGTATGAAATCATCAAAGATTTGAACTGAAGCGATGGGGCTATCGGGTCCATCTTTTTCTTTTTTTTCTCTTAATAAAGTTGCTATCTTCCTAGACTCTTCGCGAGAGTTGGAAAGGATTACGATTGGCGTTAGATAGCGCTTAAAAATATCCATCAAATAGCGGTCATAGTAACCAGAACCTTTTTCCATGCTCTCTTTTGAGCGTAATTTGCCAAGGTTCGTTTCAATGATATCTCGTGAGAAAGTGGGAAAAGTAAATAATGCAGCTAACGAAACAAGTGCAGAGCCGAGCACAATAGCTTTGGAACGGTTAGATACAAAGGATGCGATTTGATTCGCTCCGAAAGTAAAAGCTGGTTTGTAGGTCTCTTTGCCTTTATTGCCCCGTCGGTCGAAAATAATAAGAAGAGCTGGAAGAAGAGTAAAGGCAGCAATCCAGCAGATGACCATCCCTATAAGCCCTATGACCCCGAATTGTTGAAAACCCCGAAATCGAGTAAGCATCAAAGAGCCGTAAGAAAGTCCCGCGGCCAGAGCAGCCGTCATTGTAGCAGTAGAGGTGGTTCGCATCGCAATATCAACGGCTCTGAATTTACTTCGTCCGGAGCGACGTTCTTCGATATATCGCGCCAGCATGATGATGCCAAAATTTATACCGTTACCAATGACAATACTTCCTAAGAACGCTGAATTGGCGTTAAGGTATCCAACAGCAAAATAGGAAATTCCGAAAGCAACAAAAGTACCTGCGAAAAGCGCAGCAAGAACTGCAAAGGTGCCTACAGTGTCCCGATAAAAAAGATACATGGAGAGGGTGACAAGAATAGTTACAATCAGTGTTGAGAGCTCTAAGTCAGCAATAAGTGCCGCATGTTCCTCGAGGAAGT
>Ga0214917_10003966_pt1 | contig 16781 bp, 6 predicted proteins | sample LL_1208_BB_MetaG_FD_177983 | JGI IMG/M metagenome (GOLD analysis project Ga0214917, IMG submission 177983) | Freshwater microbial communities from Lake Lanier, Atlanta, Georgia, United States - LL_1208_BB | ecosystem: Environmental > Aquatic > Freshwater > Lake | place: USA: Georgia | collected... | reverse complement strand
AAGTCGGAAGTGGCGTAAACACTCGCATTACTTCCCCCTCCCCCGCTCAGCGTGACCAAGGGGTTAGAAGTGTACCCGCTGCCGGCAGCGTCCAAGGTAACTCCGGTGACCGCTCCGGCGCCGACTGTGGTGGTCGCCGCCGCCCCTGTTCCCCCGGAAGTCGAAAACGACGCCGTGGGTGCCGAGGTATAGCCAGAACCGCCGTAGAGAATTCCGGGGGTCGTCAGGGTCTTGGTACCCAGGTTGATCGGGACCGAGCTGCTCGGCTGTAAGGTCACCCGACTGCCGGATGCGGTGATCCCGGTCACCGTATCGGCCGTGCCGATGAAAAAGCCGGTCGAAGTAAGGGAAATATCGTGGGGCGTGGCAAAGGTTCCCTGGGAATTGGCCGCCACGGTACCGAACCGGTTGAGCAGGCTTTCAAAGGAGATCGCCCCGTTGCCGGACAACCGCAGGCCTCCGCCATATTGAATCCCGCTTAGACTTCCGATGCCCAGATCACTGATTGTGCCGTTTCCGATCAGGCTGAAGGCTCCCGGCAGGCGGTTGGTGTCGAGTTGGATCAGGGCCTCGACACTGATATTTCCGGCCGTGCCGTTGCCCACCTGCAGGACGTTGGCCTGGATGTTGCCAAGTTCTGTCCCGGTGAAATTGAAATCGGCTCCCTTCGTGCCCCCCAGGATGATGTCCGTAGTGGCGGTGAAGGGCTGGAGGACCACCCGGCCCGAACTTGTGTTGGCGGCCACCAAGGCCGGGTAGAGCAAGCCGGGCTCGTTGTTTGAGCCGTCATCCGCAATCTCAATCCGGTCGGCGGTCATCACCACGCTTGCACCGGCTTGGATCACCGGATCCACCACGCTGCCGGACGGTTGAGGGTTGTTCCACGCGTTGTCATCAAAATCCGGAACCACGGCGATGGAGATTCGCCCGGTGCCGGCCTGGCTGGATGTCAGGTAAACGGAGCCCCCGCTGTTGATGGCGGACGGGGTTTTGTAATACGGATTCCAAGCCGGATTGACGACCACGTCACCGTTTCCGTCCACGATGTAAGGTGAAGTGTCGGCCGGAGCCACCAACTGGGCCGGCATGATGGGGATTTGCAGAATTGGGGCCGCGAGGAAAACACCCCCGGGGATGCCGGTGGTGACCGAAGCCGTTTGGATTCCGGTGGCGCCACCCAACGGCGCCAGATCCGCCACCGTCAGGGTTCCGGCGGCCCGGCTGAAGCGGAAGGAGTTCCCCGCTCCGGTCATCAGGGCAGAAACGAAATCCACGGTATTGGCCGGCGCCGTGGGGGCACCGGTCAGGGTCATGGTGGGAACCCCCGTATAGAAATTGCCGCCGCTGATTTCCGTGAAGCCCGCCACTTGTCCGTTGCTGTTCAAAAGGGCGGAGGCGGATGCCCCGGATCCGCCGCCGCCGGAGAAGGTGATGCCGGGGTTGGCCGTGTAGCCCGTGCCGGGATTGGTGACGGTGTAATCCACCACGGAAAGATAGGTTGTGGAAACCACGGGAGTGCCTCCGCCACCGGTAAACGTCGCTGTGGGTTGGGAGGTATAGCCGCTTCCCGGATTAGTGATCGAGACCGAAACGACCCGGCCATTGGCGATCGTGGCGGTACCGGTTGCTCCCGTGCCACCTCCCCCGGAAAAACTGACCAAGGGAGCGCTGGTGTAACCGGTGCCTCCGTCCCGGATCGCCACATTGCCCACCCCCATCACCGGGCTGGCGGCGGCCGTAACGATCGGCCCGGTCAAATTGACCAGCGGGGCGGTGGTGTAACCGGTGCCTGCATTGGTGATGATAAATCCGTTGATCTGACCCGCGGAATTGAGCGTGGCAGTCGCCGTGGCTCCGGACCCGTTGCCATCCGCGGAAACCAGATTGACCGTAGGCGCCTGCGTATACCCCTCCCCGGCGTAATCAACCGCAATCGCGCTGACACCCCCTCCCGACGCCGAAATGGCGGCGTTTGCCGTGGCTTGACCATACTGCCCAAGATTGACCGCCCCCCCGGCGATGATGCTGAGATTGGGGATCTGGATGCTGCTGGTGGCCGGAACCGGTTTCGGCGAGGGCGGAATTTGGGATAGGCCAAGGGCGACACTTTTGTCTGTAGCCAGCACTAAAGTCCTTGGAGCAGATGGGAATAATCCATAATTATAGCTAAAGTCAGTATTGAGGGTTATGTTTCCTGCGCTAGGAAGCAGAGTGCTCCCCCCACTTGCCGCCCCAATCACCACTGAGGCAGCACGTATATTTTCTAATTCAGGTTGAGCGGAATTATTGATCCGTAGGCTCAAGCAACCAAGTAATCCAGTAGCCGTAGCTGTCACACCATTTTGAGCCGTTGGACTGGCAATCGTTATGCTGGGAGTCGTTGTGTATCCGCTGCCCCCGTCAATAAGAACACTCTTCACAGCCAAGGTGCCCGTTGTGGTAGCTGTCACTCCTCCTCCACCGCTAAAGGTAATTGTTGGGCTCGCAACATACCCCGATCCCTGATTCGTGATTCGAGTTCTCACGACTTTGCCATAAGTTGCGCTTGAGGACAAAAAGTCTACCACTGCCTCTGCCGTTGCAGTAATACCACCCGCCATTGTCGGCGCCGATATCGTCACTATCGGGTTCGAGGTATAACCTGAGCCAATCCCTCCGACAGTGATAATTTCACCTAAAACCATTTGGGCCGTTCCCGTGGCGCCCGTCCCTCCGCCGCCTGTTATGGTCACCGTAGGCACCGAGGTGTAACCTGATCCAAACTCTTCCACCTGCGCAGCCGTGAGCCCGAAGTAACTCGAATTGGCCGAGGTTCCGTCCAGCTTGGAAGGCCCATTGTAATTGATATTCACCGGACGCGTGCCCCCTGTGGCCAGCGGGGACAAGGTTACTGTCGAGGTGCTTACGGGGATGGTGCCACCGCCGGTTGTGTCCAAAAATCCAACCACCCGGGTCAGCTCGATATCGTCCGCCCTGACCGTAATATTACCGTCTTGGGTCTCGATCCCTTGGTAGAAAGAACGACCACTGAACTCAGGCGCATTGACCACCACTTGGCCAATCGTTAAAGGGGTCGTCCCGTTACCATCGCTTGTTCGCAAACCGGAATTCAGGGTAAACGATGCCTCGGAAGAAAGTCCGCTACCCCGAATCACTCCTGAAAAGTATTGAACCTTGTTCCCAGCCCCTGTCATAGAAACCTGTCCCCCCGCATCAATTACCAAGTCCGTGAAAGATAATCCCGTGGTTCCACCTAAGTCAAAAACCTCGCGGGTCCCCGCAAGAACCAAACCTTCCAGGTTAAAGGTGTTTGCAATGATTTGTTTCGAAACGGTAATCACCCCTGCACCGACAGCAGGATCCAAGTACCTCCGGGTACCCACAACTAAGGTGTCTGCCACAAACCTCTGAAAGTCACTTGAGACAAAACTAGTTGAACCTGGGGCCAAAGTCCCAATATTGACAGGTCGCTGATTGGTGAATGGACCAATGCCGACCACGCTGGCTGTGACTGTTTCCAATCCGGTTCCATTGGGGAAGATGTTGAAACGATCAGAGAAAAAACCAACGCGGTCCGTATCCAAATTGAAAGGATCGGTTCCTCCGGTCTGCAAGAGAACATTAGGAGCCGATGCATATCCCCCCCCCGAGCTGGTAATGTTGTACGAGGTAAGTTGCTGATTGGTTAAATTAGCCGTCGCCGTTGCCTGTCCGGCAGGCGGACCCAAAGTGATCGTCGTCGTGGCTGCAGTGTAACCGGTGCCCGGGGTTGTGATGACAAAAGAAACGAGACTTCCCCCCGAAGGAACCAATGCCGTTGCAGTGGCCGTGGTTCCACCTGGCGAGGGGGCGATGGTAATGGTTGGGGGGGAAGTGTATCCGCTACCTCCAGAAGTAGGAATAATTCCAATCACCGCTCCATTCTGCAAAACTGCGGTGGCCGTGGCACCAGTGCCCCCTCCGCCGGAAATCGTGACAACGGGAGGCGTTGTTCCATACCCTGAACCCCCATTCAGTACAGTGTAAGGTGTGAGTTGACCTTTGCCATTCACGACTGCTACCGCAGTGGCCCCAAACCCGCCATTTGCACCCGAATCAGAAATAACGACCGAAGGTGGACTTCCATATCCGGCCCCCAGAAGACTATTATTAATCAGAATTGACTGAATTCCCGAATCAGCCGTCAACGTTCCCACCGATGCAGCGGCCTGTACACCGGCCGGACCGGATAAGGTGATGGTGGGAGGCAAGGTATAACCAAAGCCCGGATTTAAAATAGTGAAGCCCACGACTTGTCCATTTTCCACCCGGGCTGCAACACTTGCCCCCCTTCCGTTTCCATCCACAGAGGTTACTGTCACGGTAGGGGATGTGGCATATCCCTCCCCGGGGTTGGCTAATAAGACATCCGTGACCGCTCCGTTGCTAATAATTGATGTAGCCGCCGCTGGCACGACCCCACCTCCAGTAATGATCACGGTTGGAGTGCTTAAATAGGCTTTACCGTTTTTTGCAGCTTTAATAAATGTGACTTGCCCGGCCGTTAGTGAGACAACTCCTCCACTGCTTTCCGAATTTCTCAAGGTCAATAAGCCTTCTTCTGCTCCCACCTCCACGCGAACTCGATTCGATACGCCTGCAGCTGTCTCTAGGCCGAAGATTTGCAAGTCATTTGAAGTTGCGGGTTGACTTGGCAATTTTAAATTAGGGTTAAGAGGTTGGCCGATCAACCCTTCCATCTGACCGGGGGCAGGGGCGTAAACACGCAAAGCCCCCTCCTCTCCCCCCAAACTTTGAAGTCCAAAAGTCTGACCTTGGAATCCACCTGAAATTCCTGACGAGGATGAACCAATCTGCACAGGCACACCTTGAGAGATACTGTACGTTGCCATTTGGGAAGTACTGGCCGCAGACATGCTTAACGAAAGAATGCGAATATCGCCTGATAGGGTTGATTCCAATGCTTGGTCCCCTTGTGTGATCGAGGCATTTCCCGTACTCATGATTCCCCGAAAAGCTATGGACTGGCCAGGCACCCTAGTATTCGCAATCACCGCCCCGCTAGCCTCCAACAGAATCGACCCTGTGACGGCCGGACCCCCATCACTCCCCTCCGCGCCCCCCGTTGCCACGGGTGCGTTTAGATAGATAGGTCGCGCAACACCGTCTTCTTGGAGTTTTTCAAGTCCTGCCCCGGTCTTAGAATTAATGATCGTAATTGTCCCAGAGGGAATGTTTCTGTCCACGACATCACTCTGTATCCCGACCTCACCGATCTGCCCATTGGGCCCTCCCACCCCGACGATTACAGAGGGCGCCGTCTTATAGCCAGCCCCTGGGTTGGCCAGTTCATAGGCCGTCACCCTGCCATAATTACCCGAGAGTGGATCGCTATCCACATAGGGCCGCACTTGCGCTATCTGAACTCCTCCCCCTGTCAAAGTGATGGTCGGCTCGCTGGTATATCCAGCTCCTTTTTGCGTGATCACAAAAGAACCCAAAGTTCCTGCTGAAGTTGTTGTCGCTGTTGCTATGGCAGCAGTGCCGGGCTCTCCCCCTAAAATAGATATGGTGGGTGTGCTGGAATAACCGCTCCCGGGGGTCACCGGCATAATTCCAACCAACGTTAGATTTCCAGACTCCCCAGCCATAATCGGACGCGCCACCGCACCTGTGCCCGTTGAATCTGTGATGACGATGGTAGGCGTGGTTTTATAGCCACTTCCCCCGTTCAGCACGTTAAAAGGGGTCAACTCCCCACGGAGATTGACCACTGCGGTCGCGGCAGCCCCGGCTCCTCCACCACCCGAAATCGTTACCGTGGGAGCCGTCGTATACCCAAGCCCCATTTGCACGGCCGCAATGGTTGCGATCTGTCCATACTCATCGACCACTGCCCTACCTGCTCCCAGGGCGATGCCGCCACCCACGACATTCACGACAGGCGCCGCCTGATAGCTAGCACCACCCAACAGATTTCCCCCAGACACAGGAGTCACCTGGGTCACTGCCCCACCAACCACCGTCGCCAGACCCGCGGCCTGCTGCCCCCCCACGCCCTGACCCTCCCCAGGGGGTTTCGGCATCACCAGCAACACCGATGGGGCCTTCAAATAACCAGAACCTTCGTTAATCGTATTGATTCCTGTTACTCTCCCGTTGGACACTGTCGCCGTTGCCGTGGCTTGAGTGCCTGAAATCAAGTCAGGCGCTCCAATCAAGACGTTCACTGTTCCTGTAAAACCACCCAATCCAACGCCAAAGGAGTTAAATGAGGCTTGATCCAACTGAATCGAATTTATTTTCAAATTCCCGCTGCCATCACTGCCCATCACGGCCACCCCACTCACAGCATCGGTCGAATCACCCAGAAACAATCCGTTTGCGGCCGCATTAGGCTCAATGCCGGCAACTGCAAAAAGGGCATCAAAAGCCCCACCTTGGGATATCTGTCTATCGAAAACAGTTCGCCCCAACCTTCCACTAAGATTATTGATCAAGGATCCGATCGAAAGGTTCGCATTACCTGTTGTCGATGACGCGTATAATCCGACCTCGCCCCCGTTGTTCCCCGTTAAATTTACCCCATTGATAGAGGTTGCGTTCAGGGAATTCACATTTACATCCGCTCCTTGGGTCAAACTTATCGATTCAGTTCCAGACACCAAACTGACCACTCCATTAAGAACTCTGGGCACCGGCATAGGACTGTTCGATGGAGTCGCAGGATCATTATCCCCCCCCAACCCATAGCTATAAAGAGGGTTCTCAAAATATCGAATGGAGTATCTGTATGTTGTGGCTACACTATTGTTTTGAGAATAAACCGTTAGCACGGTCGGATAGATGACATCATGGGGTAGCAAATCTAATTGCCCCGAATTCCCACCACCGATCTGAATGGCATTTGCCTCCATATTCCAAGTTTCCTCATTCGAAATGGACATGGCAGTTGCAGAGACAAGATTAGCATCACTCAATGTAATCCCTGCTGGACCATAAATCGCTCCGGGTGTCGTAATCTCCAACGCACCTCCAGAGCCGCTTATTTGGCCTGAAGCCGGCCTACCAGCTTGCACACGTTGCCGATTGCCAAAATCATAAACCGCACTACCTGTACCCGCTGAAAGCACTGGGGAAAAGGTGTTGAGTGATGCTCCTAGCTGTGGACCTAGTATTTGCCCAGAGTAACCCGTGTTGGCCGTAGGCCCAGTGGCATAGAAAAAATTATAGTTTGGTAAAGATGTCCCCAACGTTAAATCCAAGGCCTCGATAGTTAAATTCCCACCCCCAGTGAATATTCCGCCTCCAGTTGCCTGAATACCCGGTACGGGAGTTCCCGTAGGGTAAGGCACACCTGTCAATCTGGAGTCGATTGTTCCAAGCTGACTTACTAAAACAGTATTGTTAACGGTTAAGGCTCCATTAGCCCTTAATGTAACTTTTCCCGGAGTTGCAGCGGCACCCTGCCCTCCATTGGCGTTCGGATCTTGTGTCGCCATGATGCCAAAGGAAATTCCACTCGACCAACCTGTGGGAGTAGAAAGTATCCCCTCCGTACCGACCGTAATTCCGCCTGCGGTGTTGATATAGGTGAAATCAATCGATCCAGAGTCAACATAAAAGCCCCCAGTCCCACCTGCTACCGGCACATAAGCGGTATTTCCCCCCGCGTTTCCAATGAAAGTCGTCAGACCATTCTCGTACACGTCGTAATTTAAATTCCCCCCTAGATCGGTAATCGTCTGGGTCGCGGCCGTGCCCGCCGTTTGCACATATAAACGTGAAAGTTGTTGGGCAGAGTCAATATTCAGGGAGGTGCCGGAAGTCAAAACACCTAATTGGGAGGCACTAACTAACAGGGGCGCCGTCGAGGTTCCAATCGAACCAGCCGTCTCTAAGACGGCCATTCCTGCTCCCACATCAAGTCCGGTTCCGCCAGCTCCTTGGATAATCCCACCCAAGCCTGAAACCAACCGCACGTTGGCGCTGATTCCAAGGGGCGACCCAATGGTTCCCAAAGTGACTGTACCGACACTCCTTGATCCCAGAATTAGTGAACCTGCCCGTGCTGTCGTCGCCTGACTTGGATCGAGGAGTGTAACAGCATTCACCATGGGTTGCGTGATCTGTAGAGATCCAAATCCTCCACCTACCCCCAGAGTTGTGGGAACCGCCGTCGACGAAGCCTGAAAAGTCACATCGCCGGAAAAGCGTTGCCCACCCCAGATCGCATTGGAGGTCGCCAAAGAGAGGGTCGCGTTGATCGATACATCGGTACCCACCGCCAATCCGGGAGCGCTCTGGAGGATGATATTGCCTGAGTTGCTCGCCAAGGTGACGTTGTCCCGAAGATCCACAAAGCCCGCCCCGCTGTTGTCGTAATCCGCCAACAGCTCAATTCCCAAATTGCCGGCCGTGCTGCTAATGGTGACCCCACCGTTCACCACGATGTTGTTGGCGGCCTGCAGGCGCAACACCACGCTGGGGGAATCCGGCGGCGTGTCCTTGCTCTTGGTGATGTCCGCCGCCACGGTGATGTTGCCGGCTGGTTCGCCCACTCCTGGAGGTGTGGGCACAGTGATGGCGGGTCCCGTCGTGATGGTCACACTGGTCCCCGCATCCAGGGCGCGGTTAATGTCGCCGTTGAAGATGTTGGCGTTGTTGACCGTGGGAGTGAAGATGTCCGGATTCTGGCCGTTAAACCCGCCACCGGTCGACGGGGCTTGGGAGGAAATCGTCACGTTGTAAGGATCCAGAAGCCACTCCCCGGGAAGACCTTTGGCCGCGGACGCCTGCGCCTCGCCAAAAGCCTGCAGGTTGTTTTTCGAGGAGGTCTCAATGAAGCCGCCGTTGCCGCCCTCCGGGCCGCCCAGCGCGGTGATGCCGCCGAAAAACCCGGTGTACTCATCCGACCAGACTACGACCTTCCCACCATCGCCGTTCACCGTGGCGTTGGCGGAAATCCGCGCATCCGGAGTGATCACTGTGGCCTTGGCGTTGGGGACTTCCGGGTTCAGCCCCAAGTAATCCCCGCCCACCAAAACAGTGCCTCCTTTGGCTCCCCCATCCGCATTCACCTCGCCGGAACGCAGGCCCACATTTTTACCCAGAAGCTCCACCCGCCCGCCCTTGGAGTCGTTGGCATAACCCGTGGCCTCCACCCGGCCCGAGATGAGGGTCGTGTCCGTGGCCCGCATCCGGATGTTGCCGCCGCCGGCCGCCCCGGCCGCCGTGATCCGGGAGGACGATTCGGTGGTGATGTTCCGTCCGGCAACCTGGATCTCCCCTCCGGTCTCCCTGCCTTCCAGATTCTTCCGCAGCGCCGCGATCACACCGGAGTTCCGGACATCCCCCTCCCCGCCGACCAGGGAGACACTGCCATCGGCGTTCGCCCGGACTCCGGTCGCCCGGATGGTTCCGGAATTGTTGATGGCCAGGGAGCCGATGTTGCCGGTGGCTTCCAGCATGACGTTGGCGGCCTCGATCACGCCCTCGTTGACGATATCGGCCACGCCCTCCTTGGTTTTCACCCGGGCCTGCTCATCCGGGACGTCCATCAGGCGCACCTTGAAGCCGTGGGGACCGACGGACTGGAGGGTGACCTGGGTGCCGCTGACCATCCCCACCGTGCCATTCTCGGCCATGATTTGCCCCTCGTTTTCAACATGCTGGGCGATCAGGAAAACATCACCGCTATTGGCCTCGATTTTTCCCTGGTTGAGAATCGAGGCAGCGGAGTTACCCAACAGATTGAGATCCCCGCCTTTCATGAAGGCCTCGGAATCGATGTCGTGCGTGCTCGCCAGGAACGAGGCGGCGTTGATGGTCCCGCCGGGTCCCACCATGATCCCGGCAGGGTTAATCAGAAAGAGATGCCCGTTGGCCTGCAGGTTCCCGTAGATCGCACTGGGATTGCCGGACAAAACACGGTTCAACGCCGCCGAACTTGCGCTCGGCATCACAAACTTGGTGGTCTCCCCTGCCCCGATCGAAAAGCTGTTCCAGTTGATCACCGCGCGATCGGTGCCCTGCTGGATCGTCAGGGAGTTCCCCACCCGCTCAAAGGTGGCCGCCCCGCCGACCACCTGCTCTCCCACGGGGTTTGCGTGCAACGTGCTGGTCCATAGCAACGCAACGGCGCCGTATAATTTGAGACCGGTGGCCACCCATCCGCCGAGGCGCCGCCCCCAGCGTCTGAACCAGCTTCCTCCGGAAACAAGGAAGGACCTGGAAGCCAACCGGGAGACATTCGAGATCAGGTGGACATGGATTTCTGGATTCCTTCTCGAATGCCCTTGGTGCCAATGACCTAGGCTCCTTTCCATCACCCCACAAGCCACCCTATGGCTTGTGTTTTTCTCAGGGTGATCCTGCAATATGCGGTATATTCCCACACCTCAACCACTATATATTGACGGACCTCAGTCAACCCCTTTATGCCCCATCCGACCAACGGGAATAAAAACTAGTGAATAATTGTTTGGCCAGCCTTCGGGAACCGCCCGAAAGACGGGCCGTTAGACCCGCAGAGCAAGGGGCTAAAAATAGTTAAGGAGTCGTGGCGCTACCGGCGGGACTGGAACCGGCGGAAGAGGCGGATCCCTTAAGACGGTAAACCTTGGCTTTGGGGGTCGGCTCCTTGTCTGGCAGGCCGAAAAAAGTGAAGACAGCAGACTTCATGGCATCGCCCGCTTGGTTCATGCCCTCGAATCGCTCTTCCGGTTCCGCATCGTTGGAAACCACACCGCCGGTGGGCGAAGCGGGTTGGGCCAGGACTGCGATTTCCCGGCTTGGGGAGGCCTGCCGACTGACCTTGCCCCGCAAGGAACCAAGGTCATCAATATAGTAAACCTGGCCGCAAATGGACGCCTCATAGACTACTTTTCCACCGGGGATCAGGGTGGCCGTGAGGGAGGCATCCGGGGAAAGCACGGTCTTTCTCCCCAACAGATCCAGGCTCACCGGACGACGCATGGCCGGGCCGGCCCGGACCAAAATGCTCAGACGATCCAACTCATCGCGGCCGAAACTGATCCGGTATTCCTGGTTGCCGGCATCAACCGCCTTCCCAATGGTCCCGGGAGGCATCTCGTCGAGGAAGACCCCGGCGGCATCCCGCACCTCCAGTCGCCGGGTTTTTTCGTTGTAGGAGAGTTGGCCTCCCCCGGTCGGGGATATTCCGGAAGCCAATCCATCGGCCTCGGAGCGGGTTTCGGAGGAAGGAGCATCCTCCGGACTAAAACTGTTCGCCCATCCCCAACCGGTTCCGGCCAGCAGGACGAGTGAAACCATGACCCGCAACATCTCCATGCCCACTCCTTTGCCACCCGAAATCGGCGGGTCGACCCGAAAAGCACCCGGCGGATCATCGCCGACCCAATAAGTGGGGAAAATCAGGAACGGGGGAGATCGGAAAGCTTCTGGGCCCGGTCGCGGTTTTGAGAGTCGTTCAGAGCCTTGATTTCCTCGGGAAGGATGGACCCCGCCGGCAGGGCCAGGGTTCCGCGGGTCAGGTTGGTGTCGATCGTCGGCGCGTAGACCACGCGGCCGTTCACAATCACCACCAAAATCAGGCCCCGCCCCGTGTTCGTCGCCACCTCCAGCTTGGTTTTTCCAAAGTCGTCAAATTCCACCACCACCGTGCCGTCGACCAGCGTCCGGATCTGCCGGATCTCTTTCTCCGAAAGTTCCGGAATGTTGCGGATGGCAATCGTCTCCTGCGGATTCAGCAGGGTCACTGGAACCGTCACCATCCCTTTGGCCCCCTCCGGGGCCTGCAGGTGCACCCGCAGGAGAACAGGAGGCTTCTCCGCCGCCCCCATCCACAGGATCAATCCCAACAACCACGGTAACGCACGAGTCATTCCAATCAGCCTAAAGGAATCTTTGCCCCGCGGACGATGCCGGAATGTCCGGTCAAAACCGGACGGGTCGGCGACCCGTCCCCACCGTAGCGGAGGCCCTGATTTGTCAGAGATCGATCTTTTTGGCAAAATTTGCCCATGCTCAGACACTTCCTTCCGATTGCCGTCTTGGCCGCCTCCCCGACCCTGGCCGAGGTGGATGCCTCCCGGGATACCATGCCCAAACAGTTTCAAGGCGCCCCGGGCCTGATCAAGGGCGGCTTTCTGATCGAGGGCTCCAAAAGGCGCTTCGAAGGCGCCAACGAACTCAATCTTGAGGCCTTTCGAACCAATCTGGAGGTCACGCCGGGAGAGTTGAGCCTAAAACGGATTCGCGACCCCCAGCCCGAGGATCAAATCACCCTGCGGTTCACCGTGACCAACGGGGCCGAGACCGGCACCTTCCTTTATTTTCCCACCGCCCAACGATGCGAGGCGGTGGTCCGGGATGCCGAGGGCAAGGTGGTTTACACTTGGTCCGAGGATTTTGAGTTTGCCCCCGATGCCGGCTACAGCTTCCTGAACCCCGGCGAACGCCTCAACTACCGGTTGGTGATCCCCTTTCAGGCACTCCGCGGCCGTTTGCCCGCAGGGTCCGCCCGCCTGACGGCAAGCCTGGTCAATTATCCGCAGCTGCGAGCCGAGATGCCTCTGGAGATTGTTCCTTAGCCGCGCCTCGGGGCTCGCCGACCGGCCGGGACAGTATTTTTTCGACCTCATCCGGGCTGAACTTTTCCTGCCTACCCGATCCCAGGTCCCGGGGGCCTGACTCCTCGCTCCAAACCTGTTCCCGCACCCGGGTCAACCGCCCCTCATACATCTTTAAGGAGCCGTCCTTCTCTTGGGCCGTGCGGGTGGACCGGGAGGACCAGCTTGGCCCCGGCTTGCGCGCGAGCTCCGGGAATTGCAGGGTCGCGGCCTGATTGATTTCCGTCGATTCCTGTAGCTGGAAACGCCGGTTGGCTTTCCCGTTCCAACGGGAATCGTCCTGGGTCCGCCAGCTCTTTTGCTCCCAGCCTCGCCCCTCGGTTGCTTCCCAGTCCGGTCGCCGGCCCAGCGATGACTCCTTCTGCAGGTGGTTGAGACCGGCGGCGCGAAATTCCTTCGCTTGCCCATAATAACGCGGGGAAATCTCCGCCATTTCCTTCATCTTGCCGGAAAGAGGACTTAGCCGGTTGTCGGGCTTGTTCGGCCAACTGGATCCCGCCATGCCCCGCTGGGCATTTTCCAGTCGCTGGGCGCTGTTCTCCTCTCCCACAGAAATAGCCGCTGCCAGGGCCAGACTTAATGTGAGCAAAGGTGCCTTCACCGATGAAAAGAATCGCACCCCACCTTCGCTTTTTCCCCCGAAAACCTCAGCCTTTTCTGATCCTATGCCCACAACCGGTGAATCATTTCCCACCGTTTGGCTCTTACCACCTCCCGCCTTCAACTTTCCACGAACAATCTGGGTCCGCTTGGATTTGAACCAAGGACCAAGGGATTATGAGTCCCCTGCTCTAACCGCTGAGCTACGGACCCGACTCCCCCATCCTCGCCGGTTGGTAAAGGCCTGTAAATTCCAAGCGTTCCATTCTATTCATAAGACATGCCCTTTGGTCCGGATATCCCCCTGCCCTCATTACCCTCCACTGCTGTGGTCGGCACCGGGGCCCTCGGGATGTACTACGGCGCCAAGCTGGCCAAGTCCGGCGTCCCGGTCGCCTTTCTCGCCCGCAGGGATCTCGACCATCTCCGGAAACACGGCATCCAGGTGCGCTGCCCTTACGGGGACTTTCACCTGCATCCCGTCCGGGCCTGCGGAAAGCCCGAGGAGATCGGCCCCGTCGACCTGATCCTGGTCTGCATCAAGACCACGGCCAACGCCGACCTCAAGAAGCTGATCCCGCCGCTCCTGGGCCCCGACACGGTGATCTGCACACTCCAGAACGGACTCGGTAACGAGGAACTCCTCGCCTCCTTGGCCGGCCAGCAACGGATTCTGGGGGGAGTCTGTCATGTTTGCGTCTCCCGACCTGAGCCCGGCATTGCCCGCAACATGGCTTGCACCGATATCAAATTCTCCGACCTGTCCGGGGGCGACACCCCGCGGGCCCGCTCCCTCGCCCAAATCTTTAAGGCCGCAGGGGTCAACTGTACCGTGGCCTCCTCCATCGGCTCCGCCCGTTGGTACAAACTGGTCTGGAATGTTCCCTTCAATGGCCTGGGCATCGCCGGAGGTCCGGGAGGACGGGACACCCAGCTGGTTTTGGAAGACCCCGCCCTCCACCAGGAGGCCAAAGACCTGATGACGGAAGTCTTGGCCGCCTCCGAGAAATTGGGCTTTCCGCAGGAGCCCGGTCTCATCGACAAGGAGATCGCGCGCACCCGCACCATGGGGCACTACAAATCCTCTAGCCAACTCGACTGGGAAGCCGGGAGGCCGGTTGAACTGGAGTCCATCTGGGGTGAGGCGCTGCGCCAAGGCACCGCCGGCGGCGTCCCCATGCCGCATCTCCAAAAGCTTTACGAAAAATTAAAGGGAATGGTCAAAGTTTAACCCTGAGGACCCGGCAGGGCCGCCCAGTCCCTTGGGCGCCACGATGAAGATTGAAAACTGGATTTTCAACGAGGCGGTGTGGGACACACCGCCCTACCCAAGCCTCAAACCTCCGCAATCTCCCGCAACAGTGCGCGATTCATCTTTGCTCCGCGCTCCAGATAAGAAATGGGAAAAGTCTCATCCGGTCCGTGGGCCCGGCAATCCGGCAGACTCAATCCGACCAACAAGGTTTCCACCCCCAGCACCTTCCGAATCACGCTGACAATGGGAATGGTCCCCCCCTCCAGCAGGTAATGAACTTTCTTCCCGTCCCAAGCCTGGCTTAACGCCCGCACGGCCGCGGGACCAAAGTCCTTTTTGGGGTCACAGAAGTACGGCAAACCCCCATGGTGCCGGGTGATTTTCATTTTCACGGTCTTGGGACAATGTTTTTTCAGATGTTTCTCCACAAGACCGGCAATCTCCGCCGGATCCTGATGGGGCACCAACCGAAAGGTCAACTTGGCCGAAGCCTTGCTAGGTAAAACGGTCTTGGGACCCGGCCCCTGGTACCCACCGGTGATCCCGTTGATCTCGGCCGTGGGTCGCATGCCGATCCGCTCGATCGCCGTATAGCCCGGCTCGCCCGCGAGCGCCGGACTCCCCGCCTGTCGCTTCACCTCGGCATCGGAAACCCCCAGATCCTTCGCGGCCTTCCTCTCCCAAGCCGCCGCTTTCCGCACCTTTTTGTAAAACCCCGGCACGGTCACGCGAAACTTCTCGTCATGCAGCCCGGCCAAAAGCTGGGTGAGGACCTTGATGGGGTTCACCACCGCCCCACCATAAACCCCGGAATGGAGGTCGTGGGAAGGCCCGGTCAACTCCACTTCCAAGGCAGTAATGCCCCGCAGGCCGTAGGTCAGGGTGGGTTGATCCGGACCGGCCATGTTGGTGTCGGAAATCACCGCCACATCGCACCGCAACTCCTCCTTCCGGGCCCGCAGCACCGCCTCCAAGTTGTCACTTCCCACCTCTTCTTCTCCCTCCACGACAAACACCACATCGGTGGCCGCCCCCCCCTCCCGGATCGCCTCGGCCACACCCAACATATGGGCGAAGATCTGGCCCTTGTTGTCCGTGGATCCACGGGCCAGGACCATGCCGTCCATCATACGGGGCTCAAAGGGATCCCCGGTCCAGCCATCCCCCATCTCCGCGGGTTGCACATCGTAGTGGCCGTAAATCAAAACCCGCCGCCGTTTGCCACTCCCCGGCTTGCTCCATTGAGCCAGCACCACGGGAGCCCCCGGCGTGGTCACGATTTCCGCCACCATTCCCATCTCCCCGAACTTCTTCTCCAACCAAGAAGCACAGTCCCGCATGACCTGATCCCGGGCCGGATCCGCCGAAACCGTCGGAAACCGCAGAAAATCGAAGTAGTCGGAGCGATCTTTGTCCGAAACGGGCATTCATGGATTCTGCCGAGACCCGCCCTGACGCACCAGTCCCGCGGAACCCCCGGGAGGCTGGTATTTGCCCGATGCCGCTTTTTGTTTAAGATAGTTTGATGTCCTCCGGTAAACTCGAAATTCCCAAAAGCTTTCCACCCTTTGACCTGACCCGCCTCCTGCGTACGGTTTTTGAACCCGAAAAGGGCGAACGCACCTGTGTTCTGATCGATCTGGATGATCCGACCCAGGTCAAGGACTTCGCCTTCCTAAAAAACCCCTCACTCACCGTCCAAAAATACGCCCATGACATCTTCTATCAGGGTTTGAACAACGGAGTCGGCCGGGAGCTGGGCCTCACCGGCGGGGAGCTTTACGCCTACCGCAAAACCGGGGGCAGCAACCTGGACATGGACGATCTCGTCGTGGATACCCAAGGTCGCCGCCTCTCCTTCGAGAAGGACATCTACCCCAAGTACGACATCATCCTTTGCATCTCCACCTACTCCGCCACCGCCCCCCTCACCGCCTCAGCCAAAAAGCACGGCTTTCGCGGCGCCACCCTCCACGGCCTGAACGAGATCATCCTGAAAACGGGTCTCGCGGTGGACTACAACGAGGTCAGCCGCCAGGCGGAGAAACTCCGCCTGGGGTTGACCAAGTCCGACTGGGTGGAGATCGACTACGAGGTCGCGGGAAAATCCTGCACCCTGCACCTCGATCTGGGCCGCCAGGAAGCCCAGAAGTCTCACGGCCTTTGCCGCGGCAAAACCCCGGATGTCGCCAACCTCCCCGCCGGGGAGGTTTATTTTGTCCCCACGGGAGCGTCCGGCCAGATGCCCATGAAGTTTGAGGATGGCACCCTCGCCATCCTGGATGTGAAAGGCGGCCGACAGGTCGGGGGTT
>Ga0214917_10003965_pt1 | contig 16782 bp, 19 predicted proteins | sample LL_1208_BB_MetaG_FD_177983 | JGI IMG/M metagenome (GOLD analysis project Ga0214917, IMG submission 177983) | Freshwater microbial communities from Lake Lanier, Atlanta, Georgia, United States - LL_1208_BB | ecosystem: Environmental > Aquatic > Freshwater > Lake | place: USA: Georgia | collected... | reverse complement strand
TCGGAGTAGCAGTCATCACAAGAAGATGTGGAGGAATCTTCGCCTTTCCTTTAAGCGCATCTCGTTGCTCAACACCGAATCTATGCTGCTCATCGACAACGATCAGCCCTAGATCTTTAAACTCAACTGAAGCGCTCAGTAGTGCATGTGTGCCAATCACGATGCCGGCTGCTCCACTTGCAGCAAGTGCCAAGGCATCTTTGCGATCAGCTGCGCTTTGGGATCCGGTGATCAGTGTGACGCGTGTAGCAATATCTGACGCGCCAATCATTCCTCCATGCGCTAGCTCTCCCATCAGTTTTTCGATGGTACGAAGATGCTGAGCAGCCAATACTTCTGTCGGAGCCAACAGTGCAGCTTGCCCTCCACTATCAACTACAGCCAACATGGCGCGAAGTGCGATCACAGTTTTTCCCGAACCTACTTCACCCTGTAATAAACGATGCATCGGATGAGATTGCGCTAAATCATTTTCTATCTCAGCGGCAACTGCGACCTGTCCAGCTGTAAGTTCAAAGGGAAGTGATTGATCGAATTCAGAAAGAATTCCCCCCTCACGCTTTACTCGAGCAATTGCATCGAGGGATTTCATCTTCTCTTTTCGGCTTACAAGTAAGAGTTGCAAGATAAAAGCCTCATCAAAGGTCAGACGTTCACGTGCTCGCTCTGCGCTATCTAAATCTGCAGGCTGATGTATCTGAACGAGCGCCTGTTGCAGCGAGGGATATTCGTGTTTATCACGAATTATCTGAGGAATCGGATCTGATATCTCGTCCAGCGCACCGATGCAGAGTTCAATACATTGCGAAATTTTCCAGGATGGTAATTTTGCAGATGCTGGGTACATTGGCAGATATTTACCTGCAAATCCTTCAACGGCCGCATCAACGTCATTTCCATCGGGAATGAGCTCATAATCGGGATGTGCTAATTGGCGCTTACCGTTAAATACACCGACCTTGCCAGCAAAGAGACCTTGCTGTCCGACTTTAAGTTCTTTTTCACGCCATGCCTGATTGAAAAATGTCAGCGAGAGCTTGGAGGTTCCATCCGTGACGACAACTTCAAGCATGTTCCCTTTGCGCGCAGCAAAACGTCGTGTCGATGCGCTAAAGACTTCAGCGAGAATTGTTACCTCATCGCCTTCATTCAGGGCGGCGATGTCACTGAGTTCACCACGCACTAAATAGCGGCGGGGGTAGTGATGAAGAAGGTCTCCGACAGTGCGATAACCGAAAGTTGTATCCAGCGCTTTTGCTGTGCGATCACCCAGGACGGAAGAGAGTTTGGAATCCAGGGTCGCCACCTCGCTATTCTCTCGCGTACCTGCTCCATGTGAGCGCATTTTTATGGCGATTGGCCGACTTACCCCTTGTCTTGATACCCTTCTGCCCTGCCGGACTGGCTATATAGCCTGATTCGTCAACATACGATTGAAGATAATGAAGGAGTACTGCTGTGGCATCAACATGCGATATCTGTGGCAAAGGGCCCAGCTTCGGTAACAACGTTTCACACTCTCAGGTAAAGACACGTCGTCGCTGGAATCCAAACATTCAGCGCGTACGCACACTCGTTGGCGGTTCAACGAAGCGTCAGAACGTCTGCACATCTTGCCTTAAGGCTGGAAAAGTTACCCGTTAATACATCTAACTGAAATTTACTGAAAATGGCGCCACATCTGTGGCGCTTTTTTCATTTCAAGACCAGTTACTCCAGAGCCTTGTCTGACTTCTCCGATGCGGATTCCAGGAAGATCAACGCCCGTAGCCAGAAATACATGATCTTCTCCCCCTCCGAGTATCCATTCAAAGACATCAACACCTAGTGACTGAGCGAGCAGAGAGAGTTCCTTGAATTCGTAGGCACTTTCAATCAATGCAGGGTCGACGTGAAGATTTACACCAGATGCCTCGGCGATAGATTGGCAAGAGATAAGTAAGGCATCGCTGGTATCTGTAAGCGCACTGGCTCGGCTGAAGTCGATTCCATAATCAAGTGAAGGTGCGCGGAATTCATTTAAGGCCATGGCATGTACGGCGTGTACCGCCTCAATATCGTGGGTAAGCATGTGTAAGCCTGCAGCGGACCAACCTGTGAGAGACGAGATGTAAATTCCATCGCCTTCTTGCGCTCCTGATCGAGTAATCGCGCGCTCAACACTTCCAACGGCTGTCATTGCGATAGATATTGCACTCGCGCGAGCAATATCTCCACCTACAACCCGCGTGCCTGTCTTGTCGGCCTCGTGTTTAATTCCTTCAGCGAGCTCACGTACGCGTTCAAGGCCTTCATCTCCAACTAACGAGAGAGCAACAACGAGGTATTGCGGTGTAGCACCCATTGCCAAAACATCAGCGATATTTGCGGCGGTGACTTTACGACCAATATCAAAGGCATTTGACCAGCGCTTATTGAAGTGGACATCCTCTACTGCAATATCAGTTGTGATCACTTGCTGAGAACTTCCACGTACAACGGCAGCATCGTCGCCAATTCCCACGAGAATCTCATCAGAGGATTGAGTCTGGAATATGGAGGCAACGAGTGAGAGGAGCTCTTGCTCGGAAAATGCCATAGCGCCAAGCCTAGATGATGAGGTACCTTTTGGTCATAAAAAAGTAAATTTGAGCGAAAGGAAAACATGATGTCTGTACAGGTATTTATCTTGATTCAAACCGAAGTAGGAAAGGCATCATCTGTTGCCGCTGCTGTTGGTGCGATCGCAGGAGTAACACTGGCTGAGGGAGTTACTGGTCCTTACGATGTAATCATGCGCGCTGAATCTGCTTCTATGGAAGATCTTGGCCGTTCTATCCTTGCAAAAGTTCAAGCAGTGCCAGGAATTACCCGCACCCTTACTTGTCCTGTAACTACTTACTAATTACCTAAAACGCCGTTATTGCGCGTGAGCGCACTCTTGAGCAAGTGTGTAATCACTTCGGTATAACTCACTCCACTTGCTGCCCACATCTTGGGGAAAACTGACGTTGCTGTAAAGCCAGGCATCGTATTGAGTTCGTTGATTATCACTTCATCACTTGGAGTTAAGAAAAAGTCCACGCGAGCTAGGCCACTGCATCCAAGTGCAATAAAAGCTTCTACCGCCTTACTCTGTATTTGGGCGGCCACCTTCTCAGAAATAGGTGCTGGCAAAGTGATGCTCGTTGCGCCATCAAGATACTTTGCCTCAAAGTCATAAAACTCGAATTTAGAATCGATCTCAATCTGTCCCACGGTAGATGCTTGCGGCTTACCGTTGATTTCCAATACTGCGCACTCGATCTCGCGACCGATCACAGCGTTTTCGACTATCGCCTTTGGATCAAATCGATGGGCTTCTTCGACGGCAGCGGCTAAGTGCTGGGCAGATTTTACTTTTGTGGTTCCACGACTGGAACCTCCACGCGCTGGTTTTACAAAAACAGGATAGCCGAGCGTTGCAACCTCTGCCGAAATCAACTCCTTGTTGGATTTCCATTCGGCTTTTCGAATTACTAAACCTTCTGCAACTGCAATTCCGTGGGCCGCAAAAATTGGTTTTGCAAATGATTTATCCATTGCAACGGCAGATGCCAGAACTCCGGAACCCACAAATGGAATGTCTGCGATCTCGAGAAGTCCTTGAATCGTTCCGTCTTCTCCGTAGGGACCATGCAAAACTGGAAAGACAATTTCAATGCCGAGAGATTTTCCTTCGACAGCAAATCCCTCAGGTGTGACCGAAACAGATTTGCCACCTTCAGGAACGACTGGAAGAACACGATTCTTTATGGAGAGGTCGTAACCTTCAGCAATAAGTACCCATTTTCCTGATTTTGTAATGCCAATGACAACAGGCTCATAGAGAGTGCGATCAATTGCGCTGAGCACTCCCCCGGCAGATGTACAGGAGATCTCATGTTCACTGCTGCGCCCACCACAAATTATTGCTACGCGAGTAGTCATCGGATGAAATTCTCGGCTTGAGTTGTAATCTCCATTAAGCGAGCCAGCGCCTGTTCTGGGTTGAGTGAACCATTGACGATATCGGCAACTGCTTCAATCACTGGAACTTCAACTCCCACGCGATGTGCAATTTCTACGATCGCACCAGATGATGCAACGCCTTCAACAGTCTTGGCACCTTGCGCGATTGCCATCTCCATTGATCCAGTCTTGCCAAGGAGCTCACCAAATGTTCTGTTGCGTGAAAGTGGTGAGCCACATGTAGCAACGAGATCGCCCATACCTGCAAGCCCTGCAGCGCTAAGTGGATCTGATCCATGTGCGGCGCAGAGCCGTGCAACTTCGTTGAGTCCTCGAGTAATGAGCATTGCTTGTGTGTTTTCGCCGTAACCCATTCCAATAGAAATTCCAACAGCTAATGCGATCACGTTTTTAATCGCACCTGCCAATTCGCATCCAAGCAGATCCACAGATGTGTAGACGCGGTAGTAGGGAGTGCGGAAAAGTTCGCGAACATTCTCTGCAACAGCCAACGAGGTTGATGCTGCGACTGCTCCTGCTGGTTGGCGCAGAATTAACTCGTCTGCCAGGTTAGGCCCGGTAAGAAGGGCAATTTTATGCTTGCCAAGCACTTCTTCAATGATCTCAGTCATGCGAAGTAACGTTGAAACTTCGATGCCCTTAAGAGTACTTACAATGGTGCAATCGGCTGAGAATCGTGGTTTCCATTCAATCAGTGTTGCTCTCAGTTGAGTTGAGGGAATAGCAAGAACATAGGTCTGACTAAATGCAAAAGCTTCATCAAGATCTGTTGTTGCACGCAGAGTTGTCGGAAGTACTTGACCAGCCAGATAGCGCTGATTCGTATGTGAGACATTGATCTCGCCAATAGTTTCGGCATTGCGGCCCCAGAGCAGAACCTCATTGCCAGCATCGCAGAGCACTTGAGCAAGGGTCGAACCCCATGCTCCGGCACCGAAGACGCTAATTCTGCTCATGACTTCTTACCCTTTCTAAAGTTTCCTGTGCGGGGTAAATCCGATGTATGGGGGTCAAAGATAGTCGCAGGACGTTCTTGACCGCGAATTTCCTCAAGCAGGACGGTAATTGCGCTCATGATGTGCGCAGTTGCCTCGGCCATAGCGGCAGGATCTTCTTCTTTTCCATACCAACGTGAGAGGTCGATTGGCTCACCTACGCGATAGCGCACTGTTGCTCGCGGAAAGAGCCCTAACTTTTTTCGATATGGAGGCAAAACTTGTTGAGTTCCCCATTGCGCAGCCGGGTACACAGCTACTTTAGAAATCACTGCTAAACGCGCAGCCCCGGTCTTTGCAACCATCGGCCAATAATCTTTATCTCGCGTCAATGTTCCTTCGGGATAAACACCAACAAGATGACCCATCTCAAGTAAACGAAGTGCATACTGCAGTGCGACACGCGCTTCTTTACTCTCGCGTTCTACTGGAATTTGTTCTGCAGCTAAAAGAATCTTACCAATGATCGGAACTCGAAAGACTTGAGATTTTCCAAGAAACCTCGGCGCGCGCCCATGAGAGTAAAGAAGGAAGGCAAGTGCAAAGGCATCCATATAAGAGACATGATTTGAAACGACAATAGCCGGGCCACTCTTTGGAAACTTCGCACCTTCACGATAGTCATAGCGAGCCACGAGCTTCATGATAGGAATTAGGATTGCTGCGCAGATTCGGAATGTTGGGTTTACCCCCAGCGGATATCCGCTCGGAGGATTGAAGCGAATTTTGAGGGGCTTGGGACTCCCAGCACCTGATTTCGACATGGTGCAATTCTAAGTCGGGCTACACACTTTGTGGGCTGGATGGGAAGAGAAGTTAAGGTAAAAAATAAATAAGGCCCACGCGCAATGCGTGGGCCTTATCAAAGAAGAGATTACTTCTTCTTGCGAACAACCTTCTTAACAGCCTTCTTAGGAGCTGCCTTCTTAGCAACCTTCTTCGCGGCCTTCTTAGGAGCTGCCTTCTTAGCAACCTTCTTAGGAGCTGCCTTCTTAGCTGCAGGCTTAGCGACTACCTTTGGTTCTGGCTTTGGTGCTGGAGCGAGCTTGCGATCGCCAGCAACAACTTCCTTCAGAGCCTTTGCAGGCAAGAAGCGTGCCTTCTTTGAAGCCTTGATCTTGATTGTCTCGCCGGTGAATGGGTTACGGCCCATGCGTGCCTTGCGATCAACCTTCTTGAACTTACCGAAATCGTTGATCATGACATCTTCACCACGCGCCATTGTGCGTGTGATTGTGTCAAAAACGATATCTACAGCGTGAGCTGCTTCCTTCTTGCTGTCGTTGAAGTGTGGGGCCAACGCGGCAATGAATTGGGCCTTATTCATCAAAATCCCCTTAGTTTTACGCTTAAAATTAAGCTTTTGCTTAACCTGTATAAAACTTAAACTAGGTATAGGGGTGATGCCCACATTAAGACGGGCGTGTCGCAATCTAATATTTCACAGAAATTGCACATTTTATGCGTAAAAAACTCTCATTCTGCAGTTTAGAGTTTCGCAGATCACATTTACCCGTGTGTCAAAACCCTTATTTCACGCTTGTTTTTAAAGATTACGAGCGAATCGGAAGCGTTGCAGGCTTATGTGATGCACGCTTTTCTTCAAAAGCATCGATCGAATCAGTCTGCTTCAAGGTTAATCCAATGTCATCGAGACCTTCCATCAAGCGCCAACGCGTGTAGTCATCAATTGCGAAGGGATGAGAGATTGATCCGTACGAAACTGTGCGAGTTTCTAAATCAACGGTAATCGGAGTAGTTGGATCTGCCTCTACCGCGGCCCACATCGCCTCGACATCGGCTTGCGGCAAAATCACCGTGAGAAGTCCGCCTTTAAGCGAATTGCCACGGAAGATATCTGCAAATCGAGATGAGATCACTACTTTAAAGCCGTAGTTCTGTAGCGCCCAGACTGCATGCTCGCGAGAGGAACCGGTTCCAAAGTCCGCGCCAGCAAGAAGAACGGTGCCTGATTTGTATTCAGCCTTATTGAGTACAAACTCTGGATCATTGCGCCAAGCAGCAAAGAGCCCGTCTTCGAAGCCGCTTCGAGTGACGCGCTTGAGATAGACGGCCGGAATGATCTGGTCGGTATCAACATTGCTGCGACGTAGCGGAACTCCGGTACCTGTGTGCTTAATGAATTTTTCCATTGTCATATCCCCTTACAGATCCGCAGGTGAAGAAAGCTTGCCGCGAAGTGCGGTTGCTGCTGCAACGAGTGGGCTTACCAAGTGAGTACGTCCACCCTTTCCTTGGCGACCTTCAAAGTTGCGGTTTGATGTTGAGGCAGATCGCTCGCCGACGGTGAGCTGATCTGGATTCATTCCAAGACACATTGAGCATCCTGCATTTCGCCACTCAGCACCAGCATCGATAAAGACTTTATCTAGGCCTTCAGCTTCTGCTTGTAGGCGAACTCGCGCAGATCCAGGAACAACCAACATACGAAGTGTTGAGGCAATCTTCTTCCCCTTAACAACTTCTGCGGCGCTGCGAAGATCTTCGATGCGACCATTGGTGCACGAGCCCAAGAAAACAGTGTCAATCGCTATCTCTTTAAGGGGAGTTCCCGCAGTGAGTCCCATGTACTCAAGTGCGCGCTCTGCTGCAGTGCGCTCTGATGAATCTACATAATCTGCTGGATTTGGAACATTTGCGTTAAGTGGCAAACCTTGTCCAGGGTTTGTGCCCCACGTTACAAATGGCTCAAGGTCATCAGCGTTGAGGTCGACCTCAACATCGAACTTTGCATCACTATCTGTGTAAAGAGTCTTCCAATACGCAAGCGCTTCATCCCAGTTTTCAGGGGCGTGTGGCTTGCCCTTGATATATGCAAAAGTAGTTTCATCCGGAGCGATCAGTCCTGCACGGGCTCCAGCTTCGATAGACATATTGCAGACTGTCATGCGGCTCTCCATAGTGAGCGCGCGAATAGCACTTCCACGATATTCAATAATGTAACCCTGTCCCCCACCGGTACCAATTTTCGCGATGATGGCGAGGATAATGTCCTTTGATGTGACTCCTGGCTTAAGTGTTCCTTCAACATTGATTGCCATTGTCTTCGGACGAGTTGATGGCAGAGTCTGAGTTGCAAGAACGTGCTCAACTTCAGATGTTCCGATACCGAATGCGATCGCTCCAAATGCACCGTGTGTTGAGGTATGCGAATCTCCGCAAACAATCGTCATTCCTGGTTGTGTAATTCCGAGCTGTGGACCAACAACGTGAACGACGCCCTGATCGAGATCACCGAGTGAGTGCAGGCGAACTCCGAATTCTTTGCAATTTGCACGAAGTGTATCTACCTGCAACTTTGAAACTGGATCTGCAATTGGCTTTAAAATATCTAACGTTGGCACATTGTGATCTTCAGTCGCAATTGTTAAATCCGGACGACGTACTGAGCGACCTGTCAGACGCAAGCCGTCAAATGCTTGCGGACTTGTTACTTCATGAATGAGGTGGAGATCGATATAGAGAAGGTCAGGCTCGCCATCAGCTTGGCGAACAATGTGTTCTGCCCAGATCTTCTCTGCAAGTGTCTTTCCCATAGCAACCCCTTTTTTCGCTCACTCTTTGCATCTCACTAGGTGGGATGTTAATATCACCAGGTGGATAGAAAGAATAGCGGAGTCGGCGTACTAGATAAAGCCGTATCTATTTTGGCAACCTTGGAATCTGGCCCACATTCACTTGCTGAACTAGTGGCAGCAACTGGCATCGCCCGCCCTACCGCTCACCGTTTGGCCGTGGCCCTTGAATTTCATCGCCTCGTAACGCGTGATCTGACCGGACGATTTATCTTAGGTCCTCGCTCTGGCGAACTTGCAGGCGCGGCCGGAGAAGATCGTTTACTTGCTGCGGCAAGCCCAGCACTCGCCGCACTCCGTGATGCAACAGGTGAATCCGCGCAGCTCTATCGCCGCCAAGGAGATATTCGTATCTGTGTTGCTGTTGCTGAACGTCTATCTGGTCTTAGAGATTCAGTACCAGTCGGTGCATCGCTGACTATGACTGCAGGATCTGCAGCTCAGATTCTTCTCGCTTGGGAAGATTCAGAAAAAATTCATCGCGGTTTAAAGAATGCGCGATTTACTGCAGCCCATCTCGCTGCTGATCGTCGCCGTGGCTGGGCACAATCAGTGGGAGAACGCGAGGCTGGTGTTGCATCAGTCTCAGCTCCTGTGCGCGGACCCAATGGAAAAGTGATCGCAGCAGTTTCAATAAGTGGCCCTATCGAAAGACTTGGTCGCCAACCAGGGCGCTTACATGCCGCCTCAGTTGTTGCAACCGCTACCCGCTTAAGCGAGCACTTAGCAAAGTCTTAACGATCGAGTAGATCGAGTTCGCGCAGTACGCGGCTTATGATTGAAAAGCCGAAGCCCTTACGTTGCAACAGAGATTGAATTCTGCGGATCTGCACCTCTGGCTCAAGGCGTGACATCGTGTTGTACTTCTTAAAGCCAAGATCGAAGGCTGCGCGATATTCAGATTCATCATCAATCTGATCGAGAGCTTCATCGATCTGCTCTTGAGTGACACCCTTTTGGCGAAGCTCAGTTGCGATTATTCGCTTAGAGATCTTCTTATGACCATGGCGAGAGGTCGCCCAAGCAATTGCAAAATCAGCATCATTGATGAGTCCTGCTTCGGTGAGTCTAAAGATCACCGCAGCAGCAACGTCATCTTCAACGCCCCGTGTTTTCAAGTGAGCGAGGAGCTCGCCCTTACTTTTCGCTCGGGTCACAAGTGCGTTGAGCGCAATTGTGTGAGCTACTTCGTAAGGATCGAGCCCCTCACCACCTGATTTCGATTCTCGTGGAACCTTTGCAAAGTGGAGAGAAATTAGAACTCAACCTCTGCTGCTGCTTCGTCGATCTCAGCAATAAGCTCTGCATCGACTTCTACAGGGACAAATGAAGCACGAATACGAGACTCGATATCGTTTGCTAGATCTGGGTTATCAACGAGGAATGCACGTGCATTCTCCTTACCCTGACCAAGCTGATCGCTCTCATATGTATACCAAGCGCCAGATTTCTTAACGATACCTAGGTCTACACCCATATCGATCAGAGAACCTTCGCGTGAGATACCAACACCGTAGATGATGTCGAACTCTGCTTGCTTAAAAGGTGGAGCCATCTTGTTCTTAACAACCTTGACGCGTGTGCGGTTACCGACAGACTCTTGTCCATCCTTGAGAGTTTCAATACGACGGATATCAAGGCGAACTGAAGCATAGAACTTAAGTGCCTTACCGCCGGTTGTTGTCTCAGGTGAACCGAAGAAGACACCGATCTTGTCGCGAAGCTGGTTGATAAAGATTGCAGTTGTCTTTGATTGGTGAAGCGCGCCAGTAATTTTACGGAGCGCTTGTGACATCAAACGAGCTTGGAGACCCATATGAGAATCACCCATCTCGCCTTCAATTTCTGCACGAGGCACGAGAGCTGCTACAGAGTCAACGACGACGAGGTCGAGGGCTCCAGAGCGAACCAACATATCCATGATCTCAAGTGCTTGTTCACCTGTATCTGGCTGTGAAACAAGGAGCGCATCAATATCTACGCCAAGCTTGCGTGCATACTCAGCATCGAATGCGTGCTCTGCATCGATAAATGCGCAGATTCCACCAAGCTTTTGTGCACTTGCAATTGCATGCAAGGTAAGTGTTGTCTTACCTGAAGATTCTGGTCCGTAGATCTCTACGATTCGACCACGAGGAAGTCCACCGATACCAAGTGCGATATCAAGGGCCACAGATCCTGTTGGGATTACTTCAATAACTTGTGCCTGCTTATCAGACATCTTGATAACTGAACCTTTACCAAATTGACGTTCGATCTGGGCGAGGGCGGTATCGAGGGCTTTCTGACGATCAGATGTTGCGCGATCGGATGGTGCATCTGGCTTTGCTTCTTTTGCTGCCACTTTCACTCCTTAGGTAGAACGTCTGGCCTACGCCATACGTTGGTAACGGTCCAGAAGGTACGGAGACCCACCGACGGACCACAGCATCTGGGGAAGAGCTGTGGGCGGAAGATGGAACCGCTCTGGTCGAACAGGTATAAGGGTAACCGAACACCTGTTCGAAAACTAGCACCCCCCACTGACATCACAAGCGGCGTGTCGCCCTTTTCCCCCTTCAGAACCGCCTCCAACGCCCAGAATGACCCCGTGCTGATCCTGCTACCGCCCTCTGAAGGCAAGAACCAGACGCCCAAGGGCCCTCAACCGGCCATCGCTGTCTATAGCGGGGTTCTCTATAAAGCGTTGGATTATCCAACACTGTCGGCGAGTGCGAAGGCACGCTGCGAAAAATCAGTAGTGATTATCTCGGCAAAATATGGAGCGCTCTCCCCTAGTGATCGCATCGAGTTTTATAAAGAGAAAATTAACTCAGCAGCAATGCGACCAATTGTTGAGAAGAAATTAGCGGGATACAAACTAGATCTGATTGTTGATTGCAGGTCATCTACTTATCAAGCAGTCTGGAACGCTCCCGAAGATGTCACAGTGGCAATACGTGCATCCACTGTTGTCGATGGCGAACGCAAGGTGATTACGCATATGTCGAAGAAGACCCGCGGAGAGGTCACGAGAGCGCTACTGGTCAGCCGTTCGATTCCAAAAACTCCCGAGGATATCTATGCCATTGTCTCAGAGAAATATCCCTGCGCCCTTACGCCACCAAAAGATGGCGATCCATGGGTCTTGGAAGTGATAGCTGTTTAGTATTTGTACTTCTCTGTCTGTGTTGGATGTTCATGGCAGACGGCACGCCAGACTTCTTGAGCCTCGAATCCTTGAGCCAGCGCTTCATTGACAGTCAAACTTCCAAGGCTTGAAAGAGCAATATCAGCGCTAAATGAAGGTGCCCACTCTTGACCAAAGGAGAGAGTAAGTCGCTCGCGTAGATCTGATATTCGCATAAAGAGAAATTAGAAAAGTGTATTTTCAACAAGCAACGCGGCCTGTTCGCGAGATTGCTCAGCTGTAAGCGGTTGTACTGCTTGTCCCAATAACCAGCGCATAGCAAGGCCTGTAGCGCTCTGCGATTGAGTGAGTGCATAGATCGCGCGAGCAAGCTCTAAGTAAAGTGGATGTTCACTATGAATAAGAAGTTGCGCGACAAATGCTGGATCATAAAGACGTAGTCCAGCCAGCGCGTTATCTGAAGATATAGCAACGGAAAGAGATTCCAACGCATCAGCTGGAGTGCCCGCTGATTTAGAGACCTCGATAATGCGTGCGACTTCGAAGGCTAAAAGCGCTTCAATGACTGCGCCTTTATCGCGGAAGTGGTTATATAAAGTCGCACGTGCGACTTCAGATTCTGTAGAGATATCAATCATGGAGATTTTTGTCAGACCAGATTTAGCAATTAAAACTTTAGTTGCTTGAAGTATCGCGTCTTCGGTACGGCGATGTGATGCGCCTTGTGTGGCGTATTTAGGCTGCGTCGACAACGGAGAGTTTTGCAATCTCGCCAGATGCGATCTGGACAGTGACATCGCTCAAGAGAACTGAGAGCTGAAGGCCGAGAGCTTCGCAAATTGCGTTCAATAGTTCAGACGAGGCTTCTTTCTGACCACGTTCAACCTCAGAGAGATATCCAAGTGAGACACGAGCTTGGCGTGCGACATCGCGGAGGGTTCGTGATTGCTCTGTGCGGGCAGCGCGGAGTGAACTACCAACTGCTTCACGAAGTAAAACCATGGCTACTCCTCCTGTCACCTATCTGCCGCGCTTCGCCGCGCGCGTTCTCTAAGGATACGCGTAAATGAGCCGATTGCAGTGGCAACTGTGGCGTTTCGTACGCTTTCACGCCCACCGGCAAGAGAAAGTTCCAGAGTCTGGGTAACTGGGCCGTCGATGGCGACCCACACAGTCCCCGAAGGGACACCATCTGAAGGGCCAGGACCAGCAACCCCTGTTGTTGCAATTGCCCACGTAGATCCGAACTTTAAGCGAACAGCTTGTGCCATCGCGACAGCGACTTCTTGACTGTAAACGGTATGTGAAGCAATTACAGATTTATCAATACCGAGGACTTCTTCCTTGATGTGATTTTGATAGGCAACTATTGCACCGAGGAAAATTTGTGAAGAGCCTTCTACCGAAGTAATCGCAGAACTTAATCCACCGGCAGTAATTGATTCGGCTGTAACCAGAGTTTCATTATTTTCTCCAAGAGTGCGGATTAACTCGGCCACCATGGAAGATACTTCAGAGGTGAGTGACACGTACCCTCCTTCTGACAAATTTACGGTTTCTTGATTGCCAATCGTACATAGTTAATGCCAGTGACGATAGTGAGAATAATTGCAATCGCAATAAATCCGTCACGGAACCAGTACAAACTTTCAGGCATCGGGAGCATAAAGAAACCAACTCCAAAGCTCTGAAAAGCGGTCTTAATCTTGCCCCCACGATTTGCTGGGATAACACCACCCTTGATCACTGCTAATCGAAAGACGGTAATTCCAATCTCGCGGGCCAGAATCAGGATTGTGATCCACCATGGAAATCTATCGAGAATTGATAGGGAGATCATCGCTGATCCGATCAGCGCTTTATCTGCCACCGGATCTAGGAATTTTCCAAGTTCACTCACTTGATTTGTAGCTCGGGCGAGATGACCATCGAGCATGTCTGACAAACCGAGAAGAAAGTAAATACACCAAGCAATTATTTGCCAGGTTGAATCATCGCCACCATTCTTAAAAATCGCATAGACACCAAATGGAATGAAAACTATTCGCGCAATAGTTATTGCGTTAGGTGAAAAGTACTTTTTCATAGTGGCCGCGCAATCAAATCTGCGCCAAGTGACTGGGTTACGACTCCATTCACATACTCTCCAACTTTGTAAGATGTTCCAACGAATGACGTTGTTCCATCAACTTCAGGACCCTGATGCGCAGCACGTCCCTCTTGATTCTCTTCATCTTCAATGAGCACTCGGACCTGCTCTCCGATGCGAGTGGCAGCACGCAAGGTAACCATCTCATCCGCAAGAGAAGAGAGAGATTGAACTCGTTCTGCAATGATCTCATCATCAACCTTGTCAGAGAGATCCAAGGCCTCAGTCTTATCTTCATCTGAATATCCAAAAATTCCAATCGCATCAAGTTGGGCTTGGGTGATGAAGTCCGCCAAAAGATTGAAATCTTCTTCTGTCTCCCCCGGAAATCCAACGATGAAATTTGATCTAATTCCTGCCTCTGGTGAAAGAGCGCGGATCTGGGTGATCAGGTGTAAGAATTTTTCGCTATCGCCAAAACGTCGCATTCTTCTCAAGAGTGTAGGACTTACATGTTGGAAAGAGAGATCAAAGTACGGCGCGACTTTCTCGGTTGAGATCATCGCCTGCAAAAGTGAGGGACGCATCTCCGCCGGTTGGAGATATGAGAGACGAACTCGTTCAACTCCCGGAATCTCACCGAACTCATGGAGGATTTTCTCCATCAACATCAGATCGCCAAGATCCTTTCCGTATGAAGTCGTATTTTCGCTGACGAGGAAAAGTTCACTCACACCGTTTTCGGCAAGCCATTGCCCTTCCTGCAAAATCTCGGTCGGTCTACGGGAGACAAAAGATCCTCTGAAATATGGAATCGCGCAGAATGAACAGCGACGATCACAACCTGAAGCAATTTTTAAAGGAGCCCATGGTGCATCCCCTAATCGCTTACGAAAGAGTGAGCCTCCTGCACCTAGAGAGGATGCATAATTTTCATCTCGTGCCTTTGCTCGATCAACTGGTGCGATCGGTAGCAGTGAGCGACGATCTCTTGGTGTATGAGCTACGTGAGATTGCCCCGAAATGATTGATTGCAGGCGCGCAGAAATATCCTGATAATCATCAAATCCTAAAATGGCATCTGCTTCTGGGAGCGCTTCAGCTAACTCTTTTCCGTAGCGTTCTGCCATGCATCCCACGGCAACGACAGCACGAGTGACGCCATGGCCTTTGAGCGAATTAGCCTCAAGTAGTGCATCTACGGAATCCTTTTTAGCCGATTCGATGAATCCACATGTATTTACAACAGCTACTTCCGCATCTTCAACATCTGACACTAAGGTCCAGCCATCGGCCTCAAGGCGGCCAGCTAACTCTTCGGAGTCGACATCATTTCGGGCACAGCCCATTGTTACGATTGCAACTGTCCGACTCATTTGTCAGATAGTACAGCGTGCGACCTTACTTGGCTCTAAAAGTCTTACGTATTTCCTGATTTCGCTCACCTAACGGAGGTAATTTCTCACCGTTGAGAGTCAGATCAAGGTCGCCTGCATTTCCCAAGAAAATTGAGATGGAAGTCTCTCCAGTAAATGATTTAGATTCGCCTTGAAAGAGCGGTCCCTTATAAACGTGGACTCCACCTATAACTACATCGATATTCGAATTTCCACGCGCAGCAAGAATTGACAAAGTTAACTGTTGATTTATTGGCGAGGAACTCGCCGCTGGAGAAACTGGCGTGCTAGGTGTAGGTATCGGAGATGCAGAAGGTGTGGATGACAAAGTCGGTTCAGGCTTTTCTGCAACCATTGATGTTGTCGCAGGCTCGGAATCCATTGCACTTAGCGCAAATTGCGCGACACCTATAAGTACGACGATTGAAAGTGACGCACCTACGAGAACTTTCCACGACAACCTTTTGTTCTCGCTACGAATAGCTGCAGCATTATTATCAACAAGTTGAGAGTGGATCGATCGCGAGTCAACAGAATGCTCGGAGTCATACATCGCCAAAAGCTCTTGCGGATTAATTCCAGTTATTTGAGCGATATTCCTAATGTGTCCACGAGCGTATGTATCACCACCGCATGGAAGAAAATCATTTGATTCCATCGCCCGGATAAGGCCGGGGCGAAGATTAACAATGTGTGCGAGTTCGTCAATGCTAAAGCCCGCGTCTTCGCGCGCTTTTTGCAGGAACTCACCGAGTGTCATATCACCAACATTCTCATTGGGCAGGGGTGATTGTTCATCCCACGTTCAAAGTGTAAGGGGTGGGCTACTCCCGAAACTAGTGAGATCAGGGTGAACTTTTGTTGAACGGGGTGAGATCAATAATCGCGGAGCGTGGCTAAAACCGATTCCAGTTCGTCAGCCTTGACCATGACAGTGCGAGCCTTCGATCCCTCAGATGGTCCGACGATTCCGCGAGATTCCATCAAATCCATTAAGCGTCCCGCTTTAGCAAACCCAATGCGCAATTTACGTTGCAACATTGATGTTGAACCAAATTGTGTACCCACAACTAGCTCAACTGCTTGGCAGAGCAAATCAAGATCATCGCCGATTTCTTTATCAATCTGCTTGGTCGACGAAGGAGGCGCAGTCACATCTTCACGATAGCGCGGTGAGAGTTGTTTCTTTACATGACCGACAATTGCTTCAATCTCTCGCTCTGAAATATAAGCACCCTGAATGCGTATCGCACGTGATGCTCCCATTGGAATGAAAAGTCCGTCGCCTTGTCCAACAAGTTTTTCAGCTCCAGGACTATCAAGAATGACTCGACTATCTGCAAGGGAAGATGTTGCAAATGAGAGACGTGAAGGAACGTTTGCCTTGATGAGTCCCGTGACAACATCAACGCTCGGGCGTTGGGTTGCAAGAACTAAGTGAATTCCTGCCGAACGAGCCAATTGAGTAATGCGCACTACAGACTCTTCAACCTCACGTGCTGCAACCATCATCAAATCTGCCAGCTCGTCGATTATCACTAGCAAATATGGGTAGGGCTCGACCACACGATCGCTACCTTCCGGA
>Ga0214917_10003964_pt1 | contig 16787 bp, 18 predicted proteins | sample LL_1208_BB_MetaG_FD_177983 | JGI IMG/M metagenome (GOLD analysis project Ga0214917, IMG submission 177983) | Freshwater microbial communities from Lake Lanier, Atlanta, Georgia, United States - LL_1208_BB | ecosystem: Environmental > Aquatic > Freshwater > Lake | place: USA: Georgia | collected... | reverse complement strand
TGTAGGAATACAATCTACCATTACCCTCTAAACAGGGATTTTTTTCATATTTAATTAAATCAAACATTATGCTTTATCGATATTTTTTAAATAAGACTTATTTAAATTTGAATATCTATTTTTCGTGTGAATTCATGCAAAAGGTTGCAGCCATCCCAGATATAACTAAAATCTAGAGAATTTCCAATTTTGGTGATCCGATCTACAGATCTCATGGGCAAACTCTGAACGCAAAGCCTAATGTCCTCCGCTTGGAAGCCGAAGACGGATATCGTTTGCTCTCGATCCGACAACGTTTGAAAAAATTCAGGCACAGTCTCAAAGGTTTGCTCATAAAACAGCCCATTACCGCAGTGGTAATGCTTGATGTAAGTCAATGGCTGGCTATCCAACATGATACGTGTCGGGAATGATAAAGCGGTAGTTTCACAATGGAGAGGATCGGTCGCAACTATGCAAGACGTTACAAAGCGGTCCATGACCATCCCAGGAGAGTTTTCGTAGGTCTTAAACTGTAATTGCTGCTCAAACTCCTGCCAAAAACGCTGCTGCGCCAGGATGCAGTTGCCTTTAGTCCCTATCCAAGAAACCAAACGTGGCGATGAACAGGCTTGCTGAGCAAACCAAATAGAGTCGTTGAAAAACTGGACACAAAGATCGGACAAAGATTTCTGGTCAAGGTTCAGAACCGAATCAGCGCGCAGCATAGCGGCCGAGAAACGATCTGGGAAACAAAGTTCCGTAGCTGTTGGGCGCAGTGGCAGAGTGCGTATTTTATTGACGGTAGCGTCTCCACCCCAGACCACTCGCATATTGCAGTGCCGAGATATGCGAGTGGTGATGGCATCATCATGTTCGTAAGTCATCACATAAAAACGGTCGGCCAAGGCGATATGGTCTTGCGACAGGAGCACCGCCAACTTACTAAGAATGAACTTGACTTGGTCGCCGGTACTCCTTGAAATCCTGATCAAGTTCACGTTACCGCACAGAAGGGATAAAAGACTCGAATAAAGGAAAATGGAATCGACGTTGGACGGCGCTATGTGAAACACCAGACCGCGCGCCATACAAATGCCCCTGCCTTCAAGTTCAGTGCGAAGTTTGGAGACATTAGCAGCCTTGAAGAAATTAGCCAAAACAATCAATTCCGGATAAGCGCGCGCATCCTTGTCAAGCAATATCGACTTGGCGAAATCATTCACAAAATCTACCAGCGCATCATCAAATGGCAAAATCGTTCGACCACTCAGTGCCTCTTGCAAGACCGTTTCCAGATCAGAATTGGTTGAAATGGCTGGGACAAAGAACTGTACGCTCATCAGAACTGCCTTACATCACTGCATCCACGCACCTCAGCGGATTTCATACGACCAAGTACATGGAAATATTTACCCATCCGTCCGCACGGACAATCGTCTTCGCCTAAAAGTACCCCAAGGTCTTCGGACAACAAGCTGTGACCAGGATAGCTGTAAGGCAGCAAACTTACGACCTGAATGAGTCCAGGTGCGCCCACCGAGCAAGGTTTGAAGGTCATCTGGTCACGAATAATCACATCAGAATAGTTTGATGTATGCAAATGACCATTTTCACACTCCATATAGATGGACCCCGTCTGTTCAACCATGCCATAGTAGTTGTGAACACGGCGCAGTCCAGTTCTCTCCTGCAATTTGGTCTTAAAGTTTTCATTTGAGATGCTTTCTTCGCTAAGCTTCTTCCAACCTCCACCGTGAATCAGCAGACTGTTTGGGCCGAAATCGAGGCGTGCATTGTTTTTTTCCAGTTGCTGGTATAAATACTTCCACACCACAAAGGTAAAACCAAAGGAAAAAATCCCTTTCTCACGGTACTGGTCACAATAAGCTGTCAGCATGTCCATTTTCAGTAACATAGAGGTATCTAAGGCATAGGCATGATCTTTTCCGTACATGGAAAAGCCCAAAACTCCTGCAGCACGCGCATTGAACTTTGTGCGGTCCTTCAAAATATCCTCAGCATCAATGATCACCATCGGAGAACGCTGCTTCCCAATGAAGTTGGAGATAATTGATCCAAGTACTTTCGTCTGCATTGCGGCGTTATCGCGCCCCAGAAAAATACGTGAAACGGCCAGGCCGCTGGTACCACTCGAGGTGAGGGTTTTAAACACTTCGTTGCGGGGCAAACTCATTAAATCTAGATGTTTGAAAAGGCGAACCGGCAGAAATGGAACCTCTTCCAGGCTTGCAGCTAAAGCAGGATAAGACAAGCTGCCGACTATCTTCGCATATTCAAGCGATTTTTCTCGATGATGGGCACTCAGTTCATTCAGCAAAGGGAGGAATACTCGTTTTTTTTCTACAGCGTTTAGCGAGTATGGTTGATCAAAATCAAATGCTGAAAATTTTGCATAATAACTCATCCAGCTAGAACCCTTTCAATATTTGCTACTGCTGCCGCGATGCTAAAGTGATCCCCTTGGAATTCAGTGAATTCAAGTTTGACATCGTATGAAAAATAGGGGTCAGCGTTCGGCAGGTATATTAACTGGCGTATTGGAGGTGATGAAGATGCACTATGTCTGGCAAGTACACTATCTACATCGGCCAGAATATTCCATATTTGATCGGAAGACATGGTGAACTTGATTTTTCTCTCAATTTCGCTCACAAAGTCATTGGTATTGCTACGAGTAGCGCAATACACCGGACATATTTCAAAACTAGATTTCCTTGAAGCTTCAGGCAACCTACTGGCAATTAGCGCGCCGAATGAGTGTGAAATTACGGCGTCTACCACCCCCGCGGCCTCCGTTTTGATAATATCACCGACACGCTTCAGATAACTATCAAAATCATGCAAGGAACTATAGTCAATGTCTAGTATAATTAACTGATAGTCCTTCAGAGTTTTCAAATACGGCAACCAGTACCCGGAGCTGGTGAAAAGACCGTGGATAAGAAGTAAAGTTCTAGGCTTAGACTTGTTGAGAACAATGAAATCGATCATTACTTGATCAATGCCGGGTAAATCACCTCATCTGGGGCTATATCATGGAGTGCTTTTTTCCCTACTACCATATTAATTTCCGCTGGACTGTATCCATCACCAGGCCGTTTAAAGTCAATGTCAGCCAGTTCGATCACCGTCCCAGCCTTGATTGAGTGCTTGCTGACAATGCTACGGCGCATATTAGCGCGCTGTGCGATTTCTACATTAGATACCAACCTCTGATGGCTGCCCATTGCCGACCATGCAGTGTTACATGACACAATCATGGAACGAAAGTCGTCCGGTTCCATTGCCATTTGATTGTCCATGCCGATTTTCTTCGAGTTCAACGTGAAGTGTTTTTCAATGACCGGCGAGCCTAACACTACCGCAGAGATTGGTGTTTCGATCCCAACCGTGTGGTCTGAGTAACCGATCGGCAAGTCTTTGTAGAGTTGACGCAGAGTCTGAATATTATTCAAGTTGATGGTCTTTGCCTCGGCCGGATAGACTGAAACACAATGCAGAACGCACAAATTTTTGTTGCCCGCATCAACGATGCAATGCACTGCACGCGTTATCTCTTCCTGATCTGCCATGCCGGTTGATAGGATAATCGCCGTGCCTGTCTTTGCAATGTATTCTAAATATGAATAGTTATTGATCTCCATAGAGGCTATCTTGATGAATGGGACCGAGCACTGCTCTAGCAGAAAGTCTACTTCATCACATGAATAAGGGGTCGAGGCAAATGAGATGCCAACGCCGCGAGCATAATTTGCTAGCGTTTTCAAATCCTGAGATGAGAACGAGAACTTGTCAACAAAACGCTTAGCGACTGGATTTTGGCGATAATATGTATTTGAATAAAGCGTACTGGCTGACCATGACTGAAATTTGACACAATCGCAACCAGAGTCCTTCGCAGCAACAATCATTTGCTTAGCTATCTCAATGTCACCAAAATGGCTAGTATTTAGCTCCGCAATAAAGTACGGCTTACCATAATTTTCAATCACAACTCCATCATTAAATTTCATAATTTCACCTTATTGATCGATAGGATCTATTACCATTTCAGACAGAAAAACGTTTCTTTCTAAGAATGGCCATTGGTCTTCTAGGGGACGGCGTACGAACTTACCAGTACTATTCTTGGCATGAGAAATCTCAATGTATTCCTGGTCTTCCTTGCCCATAATTTCACAGAGCACAGGTCCTTCACTATTCAGCACCTGTTTCAACCCGGCTTCCAGCGTTTCAGGGGAGTTGATGCGTAAAAATTCGAAATCGAACAGATTGGCCACCTTCTCGAAACTCGGTACGGTTACACCATTGCCCGGATCCGTTCCGATAGTTCGATTGCGGAACAATTCCTTTTGTCGACGTCTGATAATAGAATATACGTTGTTATTAACGACGATGAGCTTAAGTGGAATCTTATGGGCACGGATGGTTTCTAGTTCTTGCATGTTCATCATGAAAGAACCATCTCCCACCACTACCACAGTTTGTCGCCCCGCGTCGGCTACTCCCAACACTGCCGGAATGGAAAAGCCCATCGCCCCCTGTGAGATCGGATGAATTGCGCGGCGTTGAATGCCAAAGTCCAAATTCGAGGGCAATATCACTTCAATCAAACCAGAGTCCGTAATGACTATTGCGTCATCTGCCAACTGAGACGACAGAGCCTTACTCAAGTGATAGAGATCAATGCGGCTATTCGATGCAAAATGGGGTTCATGCTCAAACAGGGCTTTCCAGTGTTGGCATTTCTGTACCCAATCAACCGTGCTCCCAGTCAGACGAGCTGAACCGAGCCTGTCAAACAGGAATTTCAAATCTTGAACAATAATACGATCAATATTTAAATCGTATTTCTTGTGCTCGTCTTCGTCGATATCGACCACAATCAACTTGGCGTTACGCGCGAATTTACAAAAATCAACGCCAGTCGTAATGGATGAAAGGCGGTTGCCAAGCACCACGACACAGTCGGCGTTCTGAACAGCAAACGCCCCGGCACGTGAACAACCCATGCTCCCCAAAGAACCGACCGACAATGGTCTAGATAGCGGGTAGCAGTCAACCGAGCTCGGTGTGACTACTACTGGGATCTGATTTGCATCAGTGAAAGTAGAGAACTTCTCGAGTACATTGGCCGAGCGAACACCGGAGCCGATCAGCAACACTGGCCGCTTGGCCACGCTGAGCGCATCCTTCAAGTAGGCGATGTCGGCATTCGAGGCCTGGACTTCCTGAGCTTCAAGGGCAAAGCCCAACAAGTTACCCGGTTCGATCTGCGCGCTTTGCAAGTCCAGCGGAATATCTATCCATACTGGACCCTTTTTGCCTTCATTCGCAAAGTGCAGTGCTTCCTGCAACTGACGTTTGATATCGAGCGGATCAGTAACCATCACAGCATATTTGGTGATCGGTTTGACGATCTCGACAATGTTGGCTTCCTGCTGACCATACGTGCGAAGATTGTGTCCCGTGTAATAAGTTGTCTCCTTCAACACATTCTGACCAGATATAAACAAAACAGGTAAGCCATCCTGATATGCACTCAGCACGCCGGTAAGTGCGTTAGTTGAGGCACAACCAGTAGATACCAGACACACACCCAGTGAATTATGCAGCTGTGCACGCGCGGTCGCGGCGTAAGCAGCCGCCTGCTCGTGATGGACACAAACCGCTTGAATACGCTTGGATTTGGCCACGGCATCGGTCAGGAATAAGGCGCCACGTCCCGTCACCATAAAGATTTTGTCAACACCATAGTCAGCCAGCGATTCAAAAATAAAGTCTGCCAACCTCATGTCATTGCCTTTGGTTTAAATTGGTCGAGCACATCTGGCACCGCTACCACAAAATCGGCTGAACAAGCCGGTTCGTGACCGACAAAACTAACCGCTTTGCCACTAGCTATCCCACGACGGAAAGATTCTAACGTGGCGTGAATTGTCATAGTCTCGCCAGGTACTATCTTGCGTTTAAATTTAACGTTGTTAATGCCAAGAAAATTTGTTTTCTTACCCCTTAACTCATCCTTTGATAAAAAAGTCATGATAAAAGTTTGCACCAAAGTCTCAAGCTGTATAAAGCCCGGTACATTAGGCTCATCATCGAAATGGGCAGGGAAAAACCATTCGTTATAGGTGAAGCATTTAATGCCAGAAGCCTTTTCGCCAGGAATCACATCAAAAATGCGATCAACGAACAACAGCGGGTGCCTATTACGCTGACACTCTTTGATTCCATTGATATCAAAATTCATTGGCGCACTCATGGCTACATAACCACATTGTATTTAGAAAGAATGTCCATTCCCTTTTTGAAACTTGAAAATTCAATGATGTCATCCACATCCAGTTCAATAGAGAATGCATCTTCCAGAGCAGCCATTAGTTGCATGTGACCGACACTATCCCACTCGGCGATTGCCTGGTATTCAAGCTCTTCTACATCGCCAGCATACTGGAAAGAGTCTTTAATAATATTTTTATATTTTTCGAAATTGTTCATTTACTTCTCCATGACTTTGAAAATGTCTTCAATTGTCTTAAACTGACTGATCTCTTGACCATCAATGTCTGATCGGCCAAAATATTCTTCTAGCAATGCGATTAATGATAATACCGCCATTGAATCCCACGTCGGTATTGACTCTAACAAAGTATCAGAATTAATTTCTGATGCATCGACTTCAAACATTTCAGCCAGCAAGCTGGTTTTTTTATCAACATTCATTTTTTCTCCTTTTATCCAATAATTTTGGCCGGATTGCCCATCAACTTAGACTTTTTATCTACATCTTTAAACACAACTGCACCGGCACAAAGATAGCTTTCCGCTGCAATCGAAGTCGAAGGAATGACTTTAGCTCCTGTACCTACAAAGCTCAATTCCCCCAGCCGAGTATAACCTGCCAGATCACAGTAACTCATAATAGAACAATATTCGCCAACTTGAGCATCATGTCCTACGCCAGAGTGAGCATTCATCATGACTCCAGCACCTATTTTTGAATTGGCTGCAACCACGCAGTTAGATTGAATCAAAATAGCCTCCCCCAACTCCGCAAAGGGCGATACTAGTGCAATGGGATGAATTATGTTGGGAAATAAGAAATTATTTTTATATTTTGTATGTAATTTTTTACGAACTTCCGGAGCGGCTATGCCGATGATTATTCCAACCTTGCCCTGCATTGCCGCCAACAAGGAGGAATCACCCAACACCCGCACACCATTAACAAGGGCACCACTGTCCATAACGTCATCTATATAGCCAACAACATTAAAAGCCATATTACGTGAATTTAAGAACAGCAAGGTATCATAAATTTCCCGCCCCAATCCACCAGCTCCATAAATAACAACGTCCATCATTATTTTCAGCCTAATTATAGAAATGTAATGCTAGTCGAAGATTCGAAAAATAATTTTTTATTCATACCTTGCACTAAATCCGAGTCTGTGTAATGGCATTAAAATTAACAACTGTTGCACCAAATGCGTGCGCCACCCCCATGTCACGTCTAAGCTCATGTACACTAACAAGAACAAGTAACTAACTATATTTAGGATTTTGGCTTGATGCATCACATTTTTTTCTTTCAAATGCACTATTTCACCGTGCTGAATTATGCAGACCTACTTACCGACTGACCAAGCTTTTAGTTTCATTGTGCAAATTATCTATGTTATCATGATAATGCACATTACACGTCCGTACTTTAAAGACATTTGTGTTTTTTAGTGTCAAAACGCCCACCCCGAGAGATAATCCAATACCAAAACCACACACTGAAATAGTCTCATTGACATTGGCCTCCGATTCCCTAGCATAAAAATCACAAATAGTCAGCGGAATCGTCGCAGCTCCGGTATTGCCATAGCGGTCGATACTAACTGGCATTTTATCCTCCAAAATACCGACACGTTTGGCGATATTTTTCATTATGAAAATATTGGCCTGATGGAGGATATGTCGGTCTATCCTGTCAAAATCAATATCAAAATCTAACTTGAAATCCTTGATCAACTTGGGGACTTCCGTAATGGAAAAACGGAAGACGTCAGCACCATTCATATAGCCGTCATAGTCACACCGAAACACATCCGGTTCACGCAGCGTACGGTCGACAGAACCCATTCGGTGACGGTAGCCGCCGTATGGCACGATTAGGCTACGATAGCCCTCACCGTTGGTGCGCAGCTTAAAGTATGCTTGACCATCACCTTCCAATTCCTTGTCGATCAAGACCGCAGAACCTGCATCATAAGAAAGCATCACCAGCCCTCTGTCCCCAGGAGAGCAGTGCTTACTCACTGTATCGCCGCACAGCAATAAGACACGATTGATACCACTATTGCTCAAGTACGAAAGCGCGGCACTGACACCATAAACGAATCCGGAGCATGCCAAGTTGATATCGTAAGCTAAGCATTCGGTCGACAACCCCAGGCGCCCCTGCAAAACGCAGGCCGTTGACGGAGCGACATAATCTGGCGTTTGACTTACAAACAGCAAAACATCGATTGATTCGCGAGCAATCCCCATTTCATTAAAAATTGTGTTAGCCGCGTGCTCACACAAGTCAGACGTCGTGGTGTTTTCATCGGACATATAACCTTGGACTACACCTACGTTTTTAATGATCTTATCGACAACATCTTGCCCATATTTTTCAGAAAATTCATTAGTCATTCTCAGATGCTCTGGAACGCTACTTGCAATTGCTGCAATCCGATAGTTAGTAAAAGAGAGATTTGCCATATCAAAATATCTTTCCAGAAGGACCACCACCGTCTATTTTAATTTGAGTTCCAACAATATGCTGCGCTTGGTCAGATAGCAGAAATGATATCAGACTTGCAATTTCGTCGGGTTGCGCTACACCATTAAGTTGCATTTTTTCAACTTCAGAAAAATCAGATATACCAATCCTGCGCATCCAGCGCCGAGTCATATCAGTATCGACAATCCCAGGCTTAACAGCATTAATTCGAATACGTTTAGCCACCAATTCTTTTGACAAAACCCTTATGGCTGCCTCCAATGCAGCCTTTGAAGCGGCATACATGGTCTGACCTACACCGCCTGTATCCGATGCAATAGAAGACACGGCTACTACACTGGTATGGTATTTATCTTCTTTTCTTTTGTTCTTCTCAATGAATTTTAAAATTTCTATAAATGCATATACATGCAACCGCATTATCTTATCAAATTTATTATAGCTCAACATTTTTATAGATTCAACCGATTCAACACCGGCAGCATGCACAAAACCGTCAATCCTTGTTGGAAACTGCGACAATAATTCCGCAAGTTCCTCAACGTTAAACAAATCAATAGCAAAAATAATTGAAGACGTTTTAATTTGCCTAGAAAGCTCAATTAATTTTTCGTTTGAGCGTCCAACAAGAATCAAATTATTAGATTCATTGTCAATTTTATTCACTAAAGCACGGCCGATACCTGATGTGGCACCAGTTATGATGATATTTTTTTTGATGTAGTTATAATTATTATTTAAATTAATGGACATTTTAGTGTTATTTTAAATGCTTTTTCGAACCCTCAAATGCAGGCATTGTTGCTTCACCGGCTGCACTAATACCGTCACGTATGATTACTTTTTTGATGGTCAAAAACAATATTTTTAGGTCGAGCCATAACGTGTGATTATTAACATACCAAACATCTAGCTGAAATTTATCTTCCCAACTGATGGCATTGCGTCCGTTCACCTGTGCCCAGCCCGTCACACCAGGACGAACTTCATGGCGTCGCGCCTGCTCAGCGCTGTAAAGAGGCAAGTACTGCATAAGCAACGGCCGTGGTCCAACTAAACTCATGTCGCCTTTTAATACATTCCATAGCTCGGGCAGCTCGTCTATGCTTGTTGCACGTAGCCAGCGGCCAAACGGGCTTAGTCGCTGCGCATCAGGCAACAAACAGCCGTCGTCTCCGCGATTATCAGTCATGCTGCGAAATTTCACTATGGTGAACGGTTGGCCGCGCAGACCCGGCCGCACCTGACGATATAGTACCGGGCTTCCCAACTTGATCTGGATCAGCAATACTAAAATTATCATTGGTATGCCTAGAAAAAGTAAAGCTAACGCAGAAAAAAATATGTCGAAAATTCTTTTCATTTCAGAAAAACCTAAAGAAGGTCTGCATAGCCCCGCCACAGCGTGAGTTGATGCGTAAATGTTCACATGGCGAAACAGCCTCTGGATTTGCTGCTGATTTCACGCTTTTTTGATCCGATCCACGCCAATGTGCGCCTTCATGCCAAAGTGCCACTGGTTGCCCTACTTGGTCTGATGCATCTCGGGGACGCGCTCGCCCTTGTCGTTCTTGGTCGAGCTGGGCGCAGAGATCAATGTCGCATCCACCACAGTACAGGTCTTGAGCATCAGGCCACGGTCAATCAGTTTGGCGTTGACGGCCGCCAGTACCTGCTTGCCCAATCCGTGCTCTTCGAGCAGGTGGCGAAACCGCAGGATTGTGCTCTCATCGAGCAACCGTTTGATTCCCGTATCCAGGTGCGCAAACTCGCGGTACAGCGGGATATCGTGCAGCACATCTTGCATCACCTGATCCGAGTGCCCGAAGAACTTTTGCAGCAGGTGAATGCGCAGCATTACTTCTGTGGTAAACGGCGGACGACCTGTCTTACCCGCAGGCACATGCGGTTCGATCAGCGCCAACAGCTCAATCCACGGGATCACCAGATTCATCTTGAACAGAAATTCACGCTTGCACGTACGCTTGATAACTAGTTCGAATCCCGTGTGCGCAAAGCCCATTTGCTCCATGGCTCAACAGTCTCAGATCAGAACGTCACTAGCCTGACTTTTGCAGACCCTCCATAGCTCATTTTAGACTCGTTAGTAACTTAATCCACTCTCGTGCAACAATCACTTCGGAAAATTTATTCTGCCCCGCCCGATATGCATTTTCTCGCTTGGTTTGCAGCAACTTATGATTCTGTGTTATTTCAGTAAGGGCGCCCCACAATTCGGTAGTGTTGCCAGGCGTAACAACCCAACCGCATTCCTCTTCCATAACCAATCTTGCCAGATCCGAATCACTCGAACAAATGGCCAATATTGCTTGACCTGCAGCGAGCGCGCTGTAGGTCTTACTGGGCATTACAACTTTTTCAGAGCCCAGCTTCATAGTAACAAGTGCCACGTGCGCATCTTTCATGCGATCCGTCCATTCGGCTTCATTTAGAGCGAATTTTAAAATAATATTTTTGGCTAAGACACTATTTATTTCTTGAACTTCTCTTATGAATGCTGCGTAATGAGGACCTGACGCATGGAAATGCAGAATAAATCCAAACCGCTGCTCAGAATATGCCATCGGCGATTTTAATGCATTCACTAATGTCAGTGTATCGTGCATGGACCCTAAATTTCCGCAGTAGAGAATATTAATTGGAATATTTTTCTCGATTAACAACGGAGGGGAATCTGAAAAAACGCCAGCATCGGCACCCACTGGTATAATATGGGCTCTCGGTACTTCGCTGTACCTTGACTTAGCGTGCTCGAGTAGTCGGTGCCCAATAAAAATATTGGCAGCAGCGCCACTGAAAATTTTTTGAACCACACTTTCAATTCGCTTGATAATCCAATCGTAACCAGTATTATTTCCACTTTCAACTAGAGCATCGGGATAAAGATCCCAAACTAAATGAATAACAGGCTGATGGTGTCGAGAAAAAAATAATGCAATCAAAGGCGAAAAAAACGTGTTTGTAGTCACGATATAAATGCGTGGTTCACGATCAATTAAGCAAGCCCACGCAAGCCGTATTGGGTACTCAATGTACATTCGAAATCGAAGAAAAAAACGCCTCCATGAAGTGGATGCATTTCTATAGAAGTCACTTGAAATAGCTGAGCGGTGTTCCGCATCCATACCTGATTTACGAATTGAATCAACTGTAGCCCGCAAAAACATAGCAGCATCGACAGATGACCAAAAAATGATTTTTCTAGTCATATTAAACTGTTCATGAATAGCAATTCAGCAGATACGAATATTTTCAGCTGTAAATCAAGCATCTCTGAAAATTGGCTCCCCCAAATAGATTGAAAGTGTCTCATCGAAGGTTCGATCCCATGTAAAATTTCGTGCCTGTTGCAGACCAGCGGTGACGGCAGCCTGTCGGTTTTGTGCTGAAACCTGCAACTGAGCCAAAGCAACAGCAAACATTTCTGAATCCTGATCACGTGCGTAGATCGCTGCTACACCACCGACTTCAGGCAGGGAGGCAGTATGTGCGGCGACGACAGGACAGCCGCATGCCATAGCTTCCAAAATTGGCAAACCGAATCCCTCATAGTCAGAAGGATAGATGAAGGCAAATGCAGTTGAATAGAGTTTCCGCAAATGGGAGCTAGAAATCGGTCCAAACGAATGCCAGCGGCCACTCAATTTAAAATTTAGCTGGTTCACCTCTAGCTCAGTTAGAGTGGGACCGACAATACCTAACGTTAGATCGCGACACTTCGCTACTGCGTCCACAGCAAGATCAAAGCGCTTGTATCCACCACGTTGACCAACATAGAGAACCATCTTTTCCAGTTGGGGACTTTTGCGATCGGGTTCAGGGTAAAAGGTATTTTGATCTACGCCTAAGTACACAACATGTACGCGCGATGGATCTACTTCGGGCGCGTAGCGAAGAACATCATCGCGTGTTGCGTTTGAGATACAAATCACCGCATCGGCGCGTCGGATGCTGCGTAGCTTCTGCCAGGAATGAACCCACCGCGCTGGTCCCCTTCCGTAACGCTCATAAATAAAATCATAAACAGTTACAACATATTTAATTGATTTATTTTTTGGCAAACGAAAATAAGAGGAATGAAAAACGTCACTGCGTTCATGATTATGCACATCAAGATATCGTGAGATCGCAGTTGGCACGAGTTCCTTTCGACTTGTTGAATTAGCATGCCAATTCGGATCGTAATCAGCATACTGCAGCCGCTTCGGTAGAACCACATGGCTGGCTATTCCCTGAGAACTATCAAAATGTCGTAACAAGCGTCCCCAATAGTTCGAGATGCCTCCATAGACCTGAAGTCCAAATATTATTCCATCTAGCGTAATGGCAAGTTGGTTATTATTCATTTATTGATGCTGCTTTTAACCAAATTGTTCGATTTACATAATCGGTATAGCTTAAAATAATACGCAAGATTTTAATTGATACCCTGTCGGAATCATAATCTTGAACAATTTTAAAACTATGAGAAGCAGACTGATGCTGAGCTGTAACCACCTCAATGCATTTGATAACCTGATTTGCTTCAAGACCACACATGATCAACGTTCCTTCGTCCATTCCTTCAGGCCGTTCATGTGCCTGCCTTATGGTCACTGCCGGAAAGTTAAGTATGGAAGATTCTTCTGTAATTGTGCCGCTATCTGAAATAACACAATATGCATTTTTCTGAAGATTTATATAGTCAAAAAAACCTAACGGCTTAAGAAAACAAATTCGCTTATCAAATAAACCAACCTCTCGAGTTTCCAGACGTTTACGCGTTCTTGGATGAGTCGAAACGATAATTGGCTTATTAAAACGTTCGGCAATTACTTGCAATGTATCGAGCAGATTAGCAAAATTTGTTTCATTATCAACGTTTTCCTCACGGTGAGCGCTAACAACAAAATATCGACCCTTTTCGATCCCAAGATTGGATAAAACTTCTGAATCTTCTATCTGGGCACGATGATATGACAATACTTCCTTCATCGGAGAGCCAGTTTTAATAACAGTTTCTGGGCGTATACCTTCAGCAAGCAGATACCTGCGGGCGTGTTCGGTATAAGTCATGTTGATATCGCTGATATGATCAACTATCTTACGGTTGATTTCCTCAGGAACACGCAAATCAAAACAACGGTTTCCTGCTTCCATGTGAAAAATCGGTATCTTACGGCGTTTCGCAACAATAGAAGAAAGACAACTATTGGTATCACCCAGCAGAAGAAGAGCATCTGGACGCTCCTTTTCCATCACATCATCGGCCTTTGAAATGACATTTCCTATGGTATGGGCCAAGTTTACGCCAGCCGCATTCAAAAAGTAATCCGGCGTTCTTATTCCCAGCTCCTTGAAAAATATTTGATTCAACTCATAATCATAATTTTGACCAGAATGAACAAGAACATGATTGACGTAACAATCGAGCTCATAAATAACTCTGCTCAATTTAATAATCTCAGGGCGCGTACCTACTATGGTCATTACCTTCATATTCATACACTTAGCTCCTCGATCATGTCATCCCAAGATGGTGGTAAATAACCAAATTCAGATCGAAATCTTGTCGAATCAAGGCTGCGGTCACAATAAAAGTTAGTATCAGGAATAATCTCAATGTCATGGTTAAATTTTTCACGAAACAATTTAAGCAGCTCATATTTACTAATTGGATCGCTTGATACCTGATATACACCCGAAACAGCTGGAAAATCCATAAGCATCTTTTCAATAATGCGACTCATCTCCTGAGTTGTAAATCCTGTGTAAATCGCATTCTTGAAACCTTTAACAGCTCCTGTTTGGGCCATAAACCAATCCAACAGACTCTGGTGACGGGAAAGCTCCTTACCAATAATTGATGTTCTCAAAGTCAAAGCATTACTGTCATGTACCTCACCAAGAAATTTACTTTTCCCGTACAAATCTTCTGCATCCGACAAATCTTCTTCACGGTAATTACCTTTTTTTCCAGAAAAAACGCAATCCGTACTCAAATGTACAAGCCGCGCACCGGCAAGTTTGCAAAGCACAGAAAGCTGATGAGGTAGCAATGAATTTATTTCAAGGCTGGGAATGCTCTCCTTAGACATTGGTCGTTGTTTAACAATGCCCACAGCATTGATGACTGCATTTGGTCGAAAATCTGCCATTATCTCTGTTAGTAGACCCAACGATCTCACATCAACCTCGGTATATGCGTTATCTCTAGAAAAAATTCTGTACTGTTGATAAGAAGCGAAACCCTGTCGCAATGTTACTTTTACATCATGACGTAGGGCAAGCGAAATTAGCAACTGATGCCCAAGCATACCATCCCCACCGAGTATTAAAATTTTCATATTACATCAGTCCAATCCATATCAAAATTGTCATACATACCATAACAATTGTAAATATTTGCAAAATATGCCGGAGGCAATTCAAATATTTTTACATTAAAATTTCAACTATTCATCTCCGCCTGAATAAATTCAAGCCCACAAAGTAATTTTTTGATTTCAGAAATATTCAAACGTTGTGTATTATGAGAATTGTAATCCTCAACCTCCGATATCTTTTTCTCCCCCTCCGTAAAAAACTTGTTGTAATTAAGATCTCTATCATCAGATGCTATTCGATAATAATCACCCATGTCTTCAGCCTTAATCCGCTCTTCACGCGTAAGCAGAGTTTCATAAAGTTTTTCACCGTGACGAGTGCCAATAACCTTGATCGGACTTGAAGAGTTAAACAATTCATTGAGTGCTATAGCTAGATCATATATCGTTGATGCTGGCGCCTTTTGAACAAAAATATCTCCTTGCTTTGCATTATTGAAGCCATAAAGAACTAAGTCAACGGCATCATCCAAAGACATCAGGTAACGTGTCATGTTAGGATCAGTGACAGTAAGAGGCTTTCCTGCTTTAATTTGGCGAACAAACAATGGGATAACAGAACCACGGGAAGCCATTACGTTACCGTACCGCGTACCGCAAAGAATAGTATGATTTATATTTGTCATGCGCGCTTTCGCAACCATAAGTTTTTCCATCATTGCTTTTGATATTCCCATTGCATTAATTGGGTATACAGCTTTGTCAGTACTCAGACATATTACTTTTTTCACTTTATTCGCCAGAGCCGAATTCAATACATTTTCTGTACCCAGGACGTTCGTTCGTACTGCCTCCATTGGATAGAATTCACACGACGGAACCTGTTTCAATGCAGCTGCATGAAATACATAATCCACGCCATTCATGGCGGAATTTATATTATCGTAATCCCTGACATCACCTATAAAAAATTTTATTTTATTATTAGAATTCTCCAAGCGCATATCTTCTTGTTTTTTCTCATCACGGCTATAAATCCTAATTTCTTTGATATCTGTATCTAAAAAACGTTTTAGAACTGCGTTCCCAAACGAACCAGTACCACCAGTTATTAAAAGTGTTTTTTCTTCAAACATATACCTTCTCTTTAAAAGTTTTGAAATTTTATAGATTTATATTTTCAATGTAAATTATTGACTATGAGAATTTTTTTATGAACATCTATGGAGGGTCTGCAAAAGTCAGGCTAGTGACGTTCTGATCTGAGACTGTTGAGCCATGGAGCAAATGGGCTTTGTGTAATGACCCAGCGGAATCTGCTCAGGTCAAGCTGCTAATTTAAACATTTCAAATGCCTGGATGGGCGTCTTCATTTTCAGCGCCTGATGAGGGCGTTGTTGGTTGTAGAACCCAATCCAGTCCGCAATCACCCGACTGGCATGTTGCAGCGTCTCAAACCGTTGCCGGTGGACACACTGCTCCTTGATCGTTCGAATGACCCTCTCCACCAATCCGTTTTGCTCTGGGCAATGCGGCGTGATGAATTCCTGTTGCAAACCGTAACTCTTGACCAGTCGGGTATCTTAAGTTCGACACCAAATGGTGTAAAGCATTGATTCGTATAGCCCGAGGGCTAAAAATTGCCACTACAGCAGGCTCAGTTGCTCGTGTTTGGTAGG
>Ga0214917_10003963_pt1 | contig 16790 bp, 13 predicted proteins | sample LL_1208_BB_MetaG_FD_177983 | JGI IMG/M metagenome (GOLD analysis project Ga0214917, IMG submission 177983) | Freshwater microbial communities from Lake Lanier, Atlanta, Georgia, United States - LL_1208_BB | ecosystem: Environmental > Aquatic > Freshwater > Lake | place: USA: Georgia | collected... | reverse complement strand
CCTGACCGCAGTGGTGCAGCAGCCGAGATTTTCACCCTTGCCGCCGATCTAGGTGTGAACATCGCAAACTTTGAAGTTTCGCATTCTGTTGAAGGCGACCGAGGCATACTTGTGTTGATTATCGACAAGGCGAGTGCCGAGATGTTTCGCGGTGGTCTAATGGCGCGCAAGTTTCGTCCAAGTATTCAGACCGTGGCATGACAACTCGAGGTGGCAGCAATTTAATTTCGGTACCAGGGTCAAAGTCAATTGCGAATCGGGCCCTAGTTTGTGCGGCGCTCGCAAAGTCGCCGAGTGTTATTTCGAATTGCGCGCCGGGTGACGACACTGATGCTTTGATTGCCGCGTTGCAGCTTTTGGGTGTCGAAGTTGAGCGCGATGCCAACAGCGTGCATGTCGGTGGCAAGCTAGACCTTGATAGCGATGTCGAATTGCATCTTGACGCCAAGTTGGCTGGCACAACATCGCGATTTCTAACGGCACTAAGTTGTTTGCGCACAGGCGTGACAATTATTGACGGCCAAGAGCCACTGCGAAAACGGCCGATGCTTGATTTACATTATGCGTTGCGTGAACTTGGTGCCATTGTCGAGCCTCTTGGTCGCGACGGTTGTTTGCCGGTTCGCGTTTCGCGTGCGAACAACTGGCACGCAAAGGTTTCGGTTCGAGCGAACATGTCGAGTCAATTCACAAGTGCTTTGATGATGATTGCGCCGTATTTGCCGTCTGGTCTCGAAATTTCACTCAGCGAAGAAGTGGTCTCGCGCGGATACATCGAGATGACCGTCGGTGTGATGCGAGCGTTCGGTGCACAAACTGATTTCGTCGGAAAAGAGATTTGGGTAAGTCCAGGCGAGTATGAAGGATCAAATTTGCTCGTTGAGCCTGATGCGTCGGCGGCGAGCTATCCACTCGGCGCGGTTGCAATTAGCGGAGGGTCGGTCACCATCGAGCATCTTTCGCGCAACAGCCTGCAGGGTGACGTCGAGTTCATTGACCTGTTGGCGAGCATGGGTTGTGAAGTTGTCGAAAATGCAACCGGGTTGCAGATTTCGCGCGATACGAACGACGCTCTTCGCGGCATTGATGTTGACATGTCACAGATCAGTGATTGTGTGCCGACCATGGCCGTGGTGGCGATGTTCGCTGATTCACCGACTCGAATCAGTGGGGTTGGTTTTATTCGCGGCAAAGAAAGCGATCGCATCGGTGATCTGGCCACAGAGCTTCGTAAATTGGGGGCGAACATCGTTGAAACGGCAGATGGCATGTTGATTACGCCAACGCAACTGCGCGGTGCCAGTCTCGAGACGCATCATGATCACCGACTGGCAATGGCTTTTGCACTTATTAGACGCGAGCTCAAAGATGTTGTGGTGCTGAACCCAGAAGTTGTCGCCAAAAGTTGGCCAAATTATTTTGAGGTCTTGAATACCTTTTATTTTTCGTAAAGTCGTCGATAGTTGGCGAATAATCGTCGCCGACAGTCACTGTGTTCTATAATCGGGTCTCAGATTAAAAGGAGCTTCAGTTTTGTCACAAGCACGCGAAATCATGACATGGGAGTCGTTTGGTGTAGCAAGTCGTGAGTTGGCGGTAAAAGTAGCCGAAGATGGTTACGAACCCGACATTATTTTGGCGATTGCGCGTGGCGGTTTGATGGCTGCCGGAGCGCTCGGTTATGCACTCTCAGTGAAAAATACGTACACATTGAATGTCGAGTTTTATACGGGTGTCGATGAGAGACTACCGATTCCAATTGTTTTGCCTCCGGTGCCAAACTTGGTCGATCTTAAAGACTCACGAATATTGATCGTTGATGATGTAGCCGATACTGGTCACACGTTGAAACTTGTCAACGATTTCTGCCACGGTCAAGTTAAAGAGTCGCGAATCGCGGTTCTTTATGAAAAACCACATTCGATAGTTAAGTGCGAATATGTCTGGAAGATGACAGACGAATGGATCAACTTTCCGTGGAGCGACAAAGAGCCGGTGGCCAAACGCGCCTTCGATGTCCGCGACGCCTGAAGATTAGATCTGATTTAAAATAGTCAACGCAGCGTTTTTGCCGCTCGCACCCCATACGCCAGCACCAGGAAACGTCGCTGCACCAGTCAAGTACAAGCCCTTGATGGGTGTTTGATATCGGGTCAATTCTGGTTGAGAATTTAAAAGCGCCGCCAAAGGTCCGCCAGCAAAACTAGTCGCATGACCTTTTGGCAGGAAAAATTCTGATTCGTAATGTGCGGGGGTCATGCATCGCCAATCGGCAATCGATTTGACGAAACCTGGCTCGACCAGTTTCGAATACTTTTCAAGCCATCGTCGCGGCTCATCGTTTGTTGACCAGCCACCCTTGAACGAAAATGGCGTGAAGATCGCTTCAAGGCTGAAAACATGGTCAGACTTATTGGTCATCGATGGGTCTAGCACCGATGGAATATTGACGAGCATTGCGGGGTTATCAAGAATCTCGCCTTGAGTGCTCAACTCGAAGCCACGATGTAGGTCAGCCGTTGTCGGAGCGACGATCATCGTCGCCGCCAACGGATCGACACCTAAGTCGGCGAAAAAACGAGCGTCCAAATTTTTGTAAGTCGGCAATCGCGTTATGCGTGCGTCGATTTTCGACTCGTATCCTTCGAAATGCGGCGTGCTGCGCCATCTATCAATCAACGGTTTCGCAGAAGATGGCGGGTTCTTCAACCACTTTAAAAACGTGTCGTGCGGGTTGCAGGCCGATACGACACATTTTGCAAGAATCTCAGTTCCGTCGCCGAGTACGACGCCACGTACGCGAGAACCTTCGCAAAGTATTTGTGCAACCTTGGTGTTGGTCATCACGACACCCGCGTTTGATTCGATACTTCGGCGCAACGAAAGTGGCACCATGCCACTGCCACCGATCGGGCGACCGACTTTTGATGCGTGTCGCATCGCATAGGTGAGTGCGCCCAAACCGGTGCCAGGTGTATGTGGTGAGACACCCCAAACTGTCGGCCCGGTGACAAGTGCTGGGCCGATCAGAAGTTCTGATCTGAAATATTTCTTGAGCACTTGCGACGCCGAGAGTTTGCTCCATCGCAACATGGTCGTCACACCTTTGCCGCGTCGCGACAAAACTTTGCCAATCAACGACCGACGGGTCGGGGGTTCACTCGCGGCGTCAATGATCATTTCAGCAATCGGCATCGCATCGCGCATATAAGCGTTGTAACCTTCAACTTCGTCCTTGAAAAAATATTTGATTACCTCAATAGTGCGCGACTTTTCGCGAAAGTGTGGCCAAATTCGATTGTCGCTCCATGAGGTTGCAAGTTGCGTGGGGTCGACATCCAAATAATTGAGTCCGTGTTGTGCCAGATCAAGATCTTCGCTTACGCCAGTCGTTCGAAATGTCAGATGGTCGCAGTTGCAAATATTTACCGTGACGCCAGAGAATTCTTCGCTTGAGGCGGTGCCACCAACTTCGTTGCGTGCCTCGATGACCACAACGCGTTGACCTGCCTTGGCGAGATAGGCCGCGCAGACGAGACCGTTGTGTCCACCGCCAACGATTATCGCGTCGAATCGCGAAGAAAGATCAGCTGATGCCACGCTCTATATTGCCACTTGGGTAGGGTATTTGTCATGTCAGATTCGATTCTTCGCCTCGCCAATTTGCGCGGACCTGATGTTGCGAACAAAATCACATCGCGGTCAATTTTTGTTCAGCCGCTTGGCGCAATCGAGCAGCATGGGCCACATCTGCCACTCAACACTGATGAAGTTGTCGCTACTGCTGTGGCTGAGGCGACAGTTGCGCGCGTAGGCGAGAAGCTCGATGTTTGGTTATTGCCAACCTTGACGTATACGAAGTCAAATGAACACGCCTGGGCGCCCGGCACGATTTGGCTGTCGGCAACAACGATGCTCAGCGTGCTTGACGACATTGGTCGTTGCATTGCTCGAACCAACTCTCAGAAACTTGTGTTTCTCAATGGTCACGGCGGAAACTCGGCTTTGCTGAACGTTGTCAATCGCGAGTTGAGACTTAATTACGGTTTACAAACCTTCACGGCGCACCCTTCGATGCCACCAGACCAAGGTGGGGCCTCGGCCAAGAGCGAACTCGGCATGGGCATTCACGGTGGCACTGATGAAACTTCAGTGATGCTGCATTTGCGACCAGATCTCGTAGACATGTCAAAGGCAGTTCGACGCGTGCCAGAGAAGATAGCTCTCAACAAGCACGTGCGGTTTGGTGGCGCCGTTAGCTTCGGCTGGCTCTCAAATGATTTTTTTGTCGAAGGTCATATCGGCGACCCGACTCTTGCCACCGCCGAACTTGGTGCTCGAATGTTCGCCTCTGCAGTCGACAATTTTTCTGAAGCCCTTTCCGAAATCTCAACGTTCAACTTCGGTAAGTAGATTTAGCGTCTAAGTCGAATCGGAAGACTCAAGTGCAAGTTCGAGAACAGCTATTTCGGCGTTTATATATCGGACCTTTGCCCAAGGTTCCCAAGTTCGAAGCTCAGTATTTTTCAGATCGACGATGAACCACTTAACATCTTTTTTGCGGAGAATATCAAGAAGTTCCTGTGAAGGGGATTTTGGAAACTCAAGAGAAACACGCATTCGAGTAAAGAAGTCATCGTTAGTGTCACTCGGTGTGCTTCGGTCAAAAGCAGGTGCCTCGGCATAGGATCTTCGACCAGTAAGCGAGGTGATGATTAATGACGATCCATTTTGAGAGTAATCCGCGTCATATTTGTGCGCGTTGGTAGCAAAAATATCGTCCTTATTGCTATTGGCTAGAAAGAAACTTAGAGCTGATACAAAATCCTCTTGCTCAATCCAGCGAGTCGTCGGCGAAATTTCATGACGCAATACCGAAATTTTTAGCGATTCACGTGAGGTGAAGACGCGGAGGTCGGCTGCAAGCCATACTCCGAAAAAAAAACTAAAAATCACCAAAAAACAATTCGTCAACAATTCAACTCTTCGCTTAAACAGACGGGCGATTCCGAGAATGATTAACAAGACGATCGCCAATTGAATGAATATAGAAATGGACTGATCCCAACCTTCGGAGGTTGCAATTCTAGAAATGCCAGAATAAATGCCCAATCTTTCGAAATCTCGCCACTTAACAATGTCGTATAGTGCTCGATTTGAAAAACCGAGCACTATAAAAAGTACAAAAATTAGGACCGAGAGCCGATTATTGAAAGACGGCAGATGCTCATGAATCATTATCGCAAAGAGTGGAACGGAAAAAATTAAGATAATTTCAATCGGATATCGCCATGTGCTGTCGCCGGGTACTCCGACATAGAAGAGGGTAGATACTGCCACCATGACGAGAGAGAACCGAAAATTCATTGGAATTTCTCTAATCAAGCAAAGAATAAATAAAGGTATGAAAACTCTTATACCCACAGAGTTTGCAAGCGTTGAAATTGACTCTCCAAGGTCACGAAGGCTGAGTTCTGCTGTATTTAATTGACCCCTGGTGTAGAAAACCAAATATGAAATGCAGATCCCTGAAAGCACAAACAGCATCGCCTTTATGAAACTTTTTATCGAAGACCAATCTCTTCTCAAACTCAATATGCCGAACGCAGTGGTGCCGACAAAATAAACCAGTGCGTATTGTAGACGGGTTGAAAAAATTACAAATGAAAAAAAAGCACAGAGGCATAAACGCCAACCACTTGGTTTCTTGAAGTAGTCAATAGAAAGTATTGCGCCAACAATAATTAGGAAGGTACTTATTAGATATAAAGGCCTGCGCTCAATCATAAAGGGCTCGGGTGTGGAGGCCTGCAAGAAAATTAGAATTGAGCCGATATTCGCCGCAGATTGAGATTGTGATAGCGAGAAAGTGAATACCCACAATGCGAGTGCAATTAGTGTGAAAAACAAAATTGGTAGAAATGTGCTTGTAATTAGGACAGAAGTTGGGAAAATTTCAATGAGTGAGCCAAGCCAAACTTGAGCGAATTTGTAGAGGCGAAAATTGTCTCCTACAAAATTTATATTTTCATTGATTCCCCAGCGTGTAAATCCTCGTGAGTGTGCGAAATCAAACAGTTCGTCGTCGCCCAAGAGATTTAGTGCAACAGAAGCGCCGCGAATTCGGGCGCTCACAAAATGAAAAATCACCGAAAAAAAGACAATTGCGACACCTAACGTGGTAAATCGATCAGCTATTCCGATCCGCCACGCACTTCTTGCCAAAGCATATTTTTTGGTTGTCATCAAAACAGCGATAATTGGGATGATATAGAGGGGAATCAACTCGGGCACGCTGAAGCTAAGTGCAATGGGAGCGGCCAACAGAATAGAAAACGTTGTGAATTGCGTTGTGTTTGCCAAGTCAAATTGGCTGGATCTACCACGATTTCTGTTACAAAGTAAGATTGCCAATAAAAGAGGTGTGAGCGCCGAAATCAAGTGAGCATGTGATGTCCATGGCCTCAGAATTAATTGGCAAGAGCCAACCAGAATGTAGCTGATTAGAAATCCAAAAATTATCAATTCGGGTAGCGAAAACTTTGTATCCGTTTTTTTGATGTGGAGCCAAGTAATCGCTCCCGAGGCTATATGCGCGAAGATAAAACAAGTGAAAAATAGAGTTTGTTTCCAAGGACCACCAAGAGCAATTGAAAGAGAGCATGTTTGCAGCATTAGCAATGCCGAAAACTTGGCAGACTCTGTAACGCCGATGCGTTTCAAGTTTTGTAAAGTATGGCGACTCAATTCGCTACCTGCTCAAGAGTCGTTTCACAGCAAAATCGTAGCCCCGAAAATTGGGCTGAAAATGACACTTGGGGGGCGCGAACGCCCCCCAAGACATCAATTATTGACTATTGATCGTTATGGCAATGCGATAGTTGGATCAATAAATTCGTTGGTGACGATGTCAGCAGCGGTTAAGCCCTCTTGTATCTTGGCACCAATTTTTGTGTAAACCGGGACGGCAGTCTCGATGAACTTGGTTACGCGATCCATGTCAAAGCTGCCCAGAGTTCCGTCAGGGCTGTTGGCGATGAGTTTGTTTGCGAGACCTAATTCAACTGCTGCTGCGGCCTGACCAGCGTCATATAGCCAACCGTTGTTGAACTGCTTGACAAGGTCGAGGATCAACGCGTTCGCGCGAGCCGGATCTGTTACGTAGTCAACTTGTGACTGCTGAATGATTGGCACAAGAAGCTTCAAACAATCTTTGTTGGCCTCGATTGTTTCAGGCTTGCCACCAAGAGATTGGGCATACGCTGTCCAACCTGCATCGTGAATTGTCTGGTATGCAACAGGTTTTGCCCAGTCAGTTAGTACCTTCTCGTAGTAATAAGGCTCTGAAGTTGCGAAACCTTGTTGAGCTGCCTTGCCACCGTCAGCTACGAAGTTGGCAGGTGTGCCGTCGTAATTGCCGTCGACTTGCTTTGAATCAAGAATTCCGTTTGCTGTGAAGTACTCCATGTATGCAGCACCACCAAAGTAACGAACTTTTGCGCCAGTCGCCTTGAGATCGGCGATTGTCTTAACGGTTGGGTATGTTGCTGGGTCCCACATGATGATCTGTGGGTTGATGTTGAACGGAGCCACAACAGTCATTGTTGGGAATTCGCCCGAATCTTGCACAGCGCCGTCGGTGCTAACAAAAGCCAAGAAAATATCTGGATCTTGGTACATCAACGATGTTGGTGAACTGAAACCTACTGCAGGTCCGCCTGAGCGCACTTGAATCTTGACGCCAGTGTCGGCACCTTTTGAAACAAGTGGTCCGGTTACTCGAACGCCAGCGGCGTCAACTTCGTAACCTTCGCCAACCATGTTGTACAAGAACCCGTGTTCTGATTCTGGGTTCCAGTCAGTTTGGAAGGTGATTGTGTCTGGGCAGATGCCGGCGAGTGAAACGGCCTCTGTGGTCGTTTCTTCAGCTGGCGCAGCCTCGGTTTCTTCTGTTACTTCTTCGGTTGCTGCGTCGTCACTACCGCAAGCGGCAAGAGTGACTAAGCACAGCGCTCCGAAGAGTGCAGTTGCTTTTCTTTTCATTTATTTCTCCTGTTGTTGTCTGGGGCTGGATTAAATTGCAACCTATTATCGTTCATTGCTGTCTATCCATTATTGCTTTTTGTTTTATTTTTCGTCAAGAAATCGTCACCGACCTCTTGTAGTTGTGTGCCATTTGCCGATTGCCACCTTTGAGAGTAGCCCGAACAAAATGAACACGACTAAACCGAAAATACTCGCCAGAATGATCGCCGCGATCAACTCGGCGCCCCACAAGCGACCCCGGTAGATATCGATTTGAGCGCCGATACCGACAACGCCACCTTGACGGAAGTAAAAGTCGCCGACTACGGCACCAATGACTGACAGACCGGCCGATATTCGAAGGCCGACAAAAATGTTTGGCATGGCAGCAGGAAACTGCAATTTTCGAAGGCGAGTGAGTTTGCTTGCGCCGTGAAGCGTGAATAATTCGTGCTGGCTCTTGTCGACTGACAGCAGACCGAACAAGGTGTTGTTGACAATCGGAAAAAATGCGATCAACACGACAACGAGAATTCTCTGTAGCGTGATGCCATCAATAAGCGCCCGAATCAGTGGTGTCATCGCCAAGATTGGGGCTGATTGAAGCGCGACGAGATATGGCCAAGTTGCCCGTTCCATCCATCTGCGCGTGGCCATAAGAGTGGCCAAAGTTGTGCCAATAATGATTGTGATAAATAAGCCAATCACGGCGATTTTGATTGAGTCCCAAAGCGATCGCAGAATCGGTTTTAACCCACGCTGTTCGCCTGCCGACCACGTTAGAAAACCCTCTTGTACAACTCGATGGGGTGTTGGTAGCAAGAAGCGTTTTTGCGGCGGTAGCAACTGAGTCGACAGCAAATACCAAACGCCGATGAAAATCGCAAAGACAACGATCGGGCCCGCGAAGTCACTGACCAAATTTCGATCGCTACTTTCCCGCGGTGCATCGTCGACACGCAAGCTTGGCGGTACAGACTGGTCAATCGTGTTGGTTACCTTGATGCTGTTAGAACCGTTCATACAAGGGCTCCGCGTAGGGCGAGTGACACTTCACCACAGATTTCGGCGAACTTTGGCTCATAACGCAATGAGTGTGCACGCGGATAACTAAACGGAATATCAAAACTGCCAACAATTTGACCTGGTCTTGCCGACATCACCAAGACCTTCGTCGACATATAGACCGCCTCAGAAATCGAGTGCGTAATGAACAAACCAGCAAATCCTTCGATTTGAAACAAGCGCAACAATTCGTCATTTAGTCGCTCGCGAGTTATTTCATCTAGGGCACCAAACGGCTCGTCAAATAAGAAAACGCGTGGCTTCATCACTAACGAACGGGCGAGCGACGCGCGCATCCGCATGCCACCCGACAACTGTCGCGGGTATTTATCTTCGAAGCCAGTTAAACCAACCAGATCAATTGCGTCTTGGGCGAGTTTGGCTCGCTGAATTTTGTCAATGTCGTGAAGTTCGGCGATTATCTCGATATTTTTACGGACGTTACGCCAAGGTAGAAGTGTTGCGTCTTGAAAGACATAACCAATGCTGTTGCGGTCAACTTCGCATTTGCCTTCGGTTTCGGTTTCTAAGTTGGAAGCGATGCGTAACAGCGTTGATTTACCGCAACCAGATGGTCCGACAACAGTCACGAATTCTCCGGGGCTGACATCAAATGAAACCCCACCGAGTGCTTTCGTGCCATCCGGAAACGTCATGCCAACATTGTTGAACCCCAGCGCCCCAGCCACGTCAAGACAATAGTTGATTAGTTGTCGGCAGCCAAACGAGAACTGACGATTTGTCCTTTATAAAAAACTAACTTTCGGGGTGGTGTATTGGCGATGGCCTCGCGAATCGAACCCGCAGGTGTCACCATCAGATCGGCAACTTCGCCAACTTTTGGGCCAGCACTCGCCAGACCGATAACTGCTCGCGCTTGTTTTGAGACCGAGTCGAAGGCTTCAAGTGGCAGAAGATGAGCAGTCAATATCGCGAGGGCGGCGCTTTCGAGAGGGTCGCCTCGACCTATCGGATTAAACGGATCTTGCAGATTGTCGGCACCCACAGCTACCCGCACACCCGCCCGACGCAGACTCGCCACAGCAGTTAGGCCACGAGGTGTGGCCGTGGCGAAATCGCGACCCTGAAGAAATAGATTCGTGTGGGGTAACGCGACCACGCCAATATTCGCTTCCGCAACTTTTTCGGCGATTCGCCTTTGGGTTGATTCGTCTTGCATTCCCAAACTTACGCAGTGACTTGCTACTACTGGTCTATTAAAACCGCTTGCAATGATTCGGCTGGCGAGATGTTCGAGCGAGATGCGGTTTGCATCGGTGTGTTCGTCGGTGTGTAGGTCAAGACTGCAGTTCAATTCGCCGGCAAGTTCGATCAACGCGATGTTTGCGCCTTCTGGTTCAACATCGAGATGCGGGCAACCACCCAAGATATCGGCACCCATTTTTATGGCGCGGCGACCAAGTTCTCGATTCGATTTGCCGACATCACCCGAGAGCGGCCAGCCGAGCAGAGCACAAATCTGCAGGTTGACGATGTCTTTCGTACGATTGCGAACTTCGACGAGCGCTTCGACCGAATCGAGATTGTTCCATTCGGTGACATCTGCATGTGTACGAATCGCAGTAACGCCATTGCTGACCATGAGTCGCACCGCTCGTTCGGCACGCTCGACTGTGTCGGACACCGTGATTAGGTCGCGCGACGACGCCATGGCGTTGATCGCACCCATTAGGTCTCCAGTCGGGTTGTCAATTCGCTCTGCCAAAAACGCCTTGTCAAGATGAGCGTGCGGTTCGATTAGTGAACTCGTCAGCAACAGGCCACCGGCATCGATGACTTCTTCGCCGACTACTCGAGCGAGATTTGGCGCGATTTCAGAAACCAATTCACCGACAATTCGTACACTATGCAAATCTGAGGCTCCGTCGAGCTTGCAGTTAGTTAGCAACATTAGAAACGCGAGTTGCCCTGAGCAGATTGCTAAATCAGAGGTTCAAGATTTGGCAATGGTCGTCGCTCGACTTTCTCGCCAAGCTTCGGGAACACCTCTTCAACCACGAGATGCATTTGCTCTGACATCTCTTCACGAGAAAGTCCCGGGTAGTCAAAGAAGAAACAAATATTTTTGAGATCGAGCAGATCGCGCCAGAAACCTAAAGTGTCGACAGCGTCGTCGATCGAGCCGATGATTTGAATTTTCTGATCGACAGACTCTTGCACGGTAGGGCAGTGATTGAAAGCAACTTTGCTGCCATCAGGGTTGCGATACGAAGAGAAGCGACCATAAGGCGACAAAAAGTTAGCGAACTCGTCATGGCCAGGCTTGCCTTTGATCATCGCCTTTTCGCGAGTCTTGGCGACATGAATGTTCATGACAAGCGTGCGATCTTCGCCGGGCGCGACTGGGTCACCCATTTCGCTACGTATTTCTGCGTATCGATCCCATTTTTGTTTTTGGCTGTCGGCATTTTGCAACCAGTAGACCGCCTTGTGACCGACACGCGGCACATACTCGATGGTTTCTGGTGAAGTCACTGGCTGATAAACGTCGATATGACGCAGCGGCTTGGGGATCAAAGTGAGATCATCGACATAAGTTCCGCGATCGGGAATTTCGTCGGGCGGAAACACGAAGTGTTTGCCGCGATACGAAAAGCGCTCGTTGTACCAAGCAAGTTTGATTACTTCCATACTTTCTTCAAATACTTCGCGATTGATGCGGTCGTGCTCAGCACTCATTGCATTGTCGCCCGAGGCAACAACCGTGCCAAGACTCCAGGCTTCGCGCGGCACGGTGCCACGACCAACGCCAAATTCCATTCGACCACCTGTAACGATGTCGGCTATCGCAAAATCTTCAGCGAGTCGCAGTGGGTGCCATTGCGGCACGACATTGAACATCTGACCAAGACGAAGATTTTTCGTGACGCTTGTCAAGTGTTGACCGAACTGAATTAAGTTCGGCAAAACCTCGTAGCCCTCGAATTGAAAATGGTGTTCGGTGAGCCACATCGTGTCGATGCCGACCTCTTCGGCTGTTTTGGCCCAGGCGACAAGATTCTTGTAGCACTCGATGACGCTGTCGTTGCCGTAGCGCCGATTTTTGGGGGCTACCTTTCCCGCGTCATCCATGGGCACTGTGCAGAAAAAGTTGGCGTCTACTCTCATGTGCCCAACAATACCTCAACGACCATGCCAAGCATTACGCGAAACTAATACTTTTTTTAAAGTTTCAGGCTTGTCGGTCATGATGCCATCAACTCCAAGATCTAATAGCCGAATCATCTCATCTTCGTCGTCGATCGTCCAGACATGCACTTGAATCTCGGCATTATGGGCCGCGCGAACGAATGATTGATCGACAATTGTTATTAATCCCTGACTCATTGGCACCTGGGCGGCATGAATATTTTCAAAACTTGGCGATCGGCGCACCCAACTGCCGAGTCGAAGTTTCGTGACATCTCGAGGCCCCATCGATGTGCATAATCGCTGACCAAACTGCTCACGCAAACTGTTGAGTCGACGGTCACTGAATGAGCCGATACAAATTCGATCAAAAATGTCTCCGCGGGCAACGCGGTCTGCCAGTGGCGCGAGTGCTTGATCCGATTTGCAGTCAATATTCAAATGTGCGTGAGGCCATGCCGAAATCAAATCTTCAAGCAGCGGTATCGGCTCTGATCCGTTTACACGCGCATCTTTGACATCTTCAAAATTGAGCTCGCTGATCAAACCCGGTCGACTGCAAGTGCGTGACAAGTCGTCGTCATGAAATGCCAGCAGCACGCCATCTTTGGTCGCGTGCACATCAGTCTCTATATATATGTATCCAAGATCGATCGCTCGTTGAAACGCCGGCATCGTATTTTCGGGGGCATCGCTCGCACCGCCGCGGTGCGCAAATGCCAGGGGTGTCGCGTGCTTTAGAAAAGGATGACCCATGTGCTGTCTATTCGATGTTCGCGCCGAACTAAATCGCGCGTCCTGAATTTTTCCAATATTCGTCTTTGAGCAGACGTTTATATAGTTTGCCCGTCGGATGTCGAGGCAACTCGGCACGAAAGTCAATAGACCGTGGACACTTAAGATCGGCGAGTGATGCACGACAGAAAGCTTTCAATTCGGCCTCTAAATCTTTTAGCTCTTGATCATTTTTGGGCATTGCCACTGGCTGCACAACCGCTTTTACTTCTTCACCGAATTCTTCGTTCGGCACGCCAAAGACCGCAACATCGACGACCTTCGGGTGGTTGATCAAAATGTTCTCGGATTCTTGCGGATATATATTCACGCCGCCCGAAATGATCATGAATGCCTTGCGGTCAGTCAGATATAAAAAATTGTCCTTGTCGAGATACCCAACATCGCCAAGTGTTGTCCAACCGCGACCGAGCGGGTCTCGTGAACTTTTAGTCTTTTCTGGGTCGTTGTGATATTCAAACTCGACTTTGCTCTCAAAAAATACAGTTCCCGACTCGTTTATCGGCAACTCGGTGCCGTCATCGTCGCAAATATGAATCGTCGCATTTATTGCTATGCCAACAGTGCCGGGGTGTGCCAACCATTGCTCTGAGTTGCAGTAGACAAATCCATTGCCCTCACTGCCTGCGTAATACTCGTGGATAATCGGACCCCACCAATCGATCATCTGCCGCTTAACTTCGACTGGGCATGGTGCGGCGGCATGTATCGCGCATTTCAAACTTGAAGTCTCGTATTTGGTGCGAGAATCTTTGTCGAGTTTCAACATTCTGACGAACATCGTTGGCACAAGTTGCGAGTGTGTCACTTTGTGATTGGCGATAAGACGCAAATATTCTTCTGGATCAAAGTGTTCCATGATGATTGCGGTTCCACCCAAACGGTGAGTCGTCATCGTGAATCGCAATGGCGCAGCGTGATATAGAGGAGCGGGCGAGAGATAAATCGAATCTTTGTCTATGCCAAAGAGCATCGAACATAGGGTGCTCAACGAAGTTGGCGTTCCGACCGGTGTCATTGCCAGCCCTAATTTGATTCCTTTTGGTCGGCCAGTTGTGCCGCTTGAGTAAAGCATGTCGACACCGTCGATGCGATTTTCTAATGCCGTCGATGGCGCTGTCGCAACGGCTTGTTCATAAGAGTCGTATCCCGAAATCGTGCCGTCAAGCATCAACCGAAGCGAAACATTCGGGGTCGTCGCCAAAACTTCAGCTGCTTGGTCTGCTTTATATTTGCTCGTGATGAACGCCTTCGCACCACAGTCATTGATGATGTAACTAAGTTCGTCGGTCGTCAAACGTGACGAGCAAGCCGTATAGATCAAGCCCGCGTAATGACAACCCCACAAAATTTCAAAATATCGTGGATGGTTCTCGATGCAGAACGCAATGTGATCGCCAACTTTGAGGCCCGCGTTTCGCAAGACTTGGCTGAGTCGATTGGCGCCCTCATCAAGTTCTTTGAAACTTATAACTTGACCCGATGATGCCATTATTACGGCAGGTCTGTTCGGTGCGTCTTGTGCGATCGCCCCCGGAAACATATTTGAAAACTAGTCGGTTTGATTCGGTAATTGCCAACTACAAGTTTTAATCGACCACGTTGTAACTTGGTTTCTATGGCTGTTATTGAAACCGAAACGATTATTTCTGAAAGTCAAATTTCTGCGCTTGTAGATTTGTTGCTCGCGAGTCATCCGCCCGAGAAGACCAAGCCGATTGATTTTTTGGCCGCCCAGTTTGATGCCGGACTTGCGTGGGTTCATTTTGAAGTTGGTAACGGTGGTCTGGTTGCTTCACCCAAGCACCAAAAAATTGTCAACGAAGCAATTGCCGCAGCGAACGGGCCTTCTAGTTATGCGCGCAATCCGATTGGTTACGGCATGTGCGCACCGACGATCGCGCAATGGGGAACAGAAGAGCAAAAGAAGAAGTATCTTCGACCTCTATTCACTGGCGAAGAAATTTGGTGCCAATTGTTTTCTGAGCCTGGTTCGGGCTCCGATTTTGCCGGCTTATCTGCTAAGGGCGTGCGAGACGGCGATGAATGGGTCATTAATGGTCAAAAAGTTTGGACAACTCTCGCGCATCTCTCAAAGCTCGGCCTTCTCGTCGTTCGAACAGATCCTCAGGCGGTCAAACATGCTGGTCTTACCGCCGTCATCGTCGACATGCGGGCTTCTGGCGTCGAGGTGAGACCATTGCGTCAAATGACAGGCGAAGCTGAATTTAACGAAGTTTATTTCACTGATGTGCGGGTGCCAGTTGCCGAGACTCTCGGAAACGCAGGTGACGGCTGGCGAGTCAGCTTGACGACCTTGATGAACGAACGCGTAGCGATCGGTGGGTCAATTCCGCGAAAAGCAACGGGGCCGATTCGCGAAGCGATGAAAATTTGGCAGTCACTTTCGCCCGATAACCGGTCATCGGCAACCAAAGACGAGCTGATGAAGCTTTGGATCAAAGCCGAAGTTCTTCGATTGACGAATATTCGCGCTGGCCAGAATCGTCGGATGGGTACGCCCGGACCAGAGGGCTCGATCGGCAAAGTTGCCAGCGCGGAGCTGAACAAAGACACGTATGAGTTTTGTGTCGGCCTTCTCGGTGCTAACGGCATGCTCTACGGAAGTTATGAAATGGTACACCCTGAAACTGCCATGAGTTTTGACTCTGTCCCCAAGGCGTTTTTGCGCAGTAGGGCGAACAGCATTGAAGGCGGCACTACCGAGGTCATGAAAAATATTCTCGGCGAGCGCGTGCTTGGTCTACCCGGCGACGTACGTGTCGATCGCGACAAGCCATGGCACGAAGTGCCGCGAAATTAACAGCACGAAGTACCGCGCAACTAACATGCCAAAAGTGCGAGCACGGTGCTCGCAGCCAGTTTGCGATCGTCAACAATTTTTTGGCGGGCCAAACTTCCACCGAGCATGACGGTCACGATGGTCTCGATTGCACTTTGTAGTTGGCGAATGTGTCGTGGTGGCGGAAAATACTCGTCTTCATGGGCAATGCTCACCTCGTCGACACCGAGTCTCGGGGCAAGTGCTTCAATAATTTGCAGAACCAGTTCTTCTGGTGCCGATGCGCCTGCGGTTATGCCGACAGCTCCTGAAAGTTCGTTTGGTAACTCTGCGACATTGTTGATTCGATAAACATTTTTACAGCCGACCTCTCGTGCCAATTTTTCGAGCGCGCGAGTATTTGACGAGTTTTCAGATCCAATTACGACGATTGCATCGCATTGTTCAGCAATTTTCATCAATGCGCCTTGTCGATTCGTCGTCGCAAAGCAAAGATCGCTTTTACCTGGTGACCAAACCTTTGGAAACTTGACCTTCACCGCGTCGGCGACGTCTTTCCAATCGCGATGAGACAAAGTGGTTTGCGCCAATATTGCCACGGGCTTAACAAATTCTTTTAGGGCATCAACTTCAGCGAGAGTTTCGACCCGTGTGATCGAGTCTGGGGCCACTGCCATTGTTCCGACGGCTTCTTCATGACCATCGTGACCTATATAAACAATATGAAAACCCTTGGACGTACGCGTCTTGACCTCGTGATGAACTTTCGTCACCAGCGGACATACCGAATCGACTACATAACTTCCTTTCGTTATGGCTTGCTGCACGACTTGTGGTGCCGACCCGTGAGCCGAGAGCATTATTGGCGACCCAAGAGGAATTTCATCAAGTGAATCGACGAAGACGACGCCAAGGTTTTTGAAGCGATCGACAACGATTTTGTTGTGAACGA
>Ga0214917_10003962_pt1 | contig 16792 bp, 25 predicted proteins | sample LL_1208_BB_MetaG_FD_177983 | JGI IMG/M metagenome (GOLD analysis project Ga0214917, IMG submission 177983) | Freshwater microbial communities from Lake Lanier, Atlanta, Georgia, United States - LL_1208_BB | ecosystem: Environmental > Aquatic > Freshwater > Lake | place: USA: Georgia | collected... | reverse complement strand
CATTTTTATTTTCATCATTTTTATTTTCCAAAGTAAAGTCTAGATTTAATTCTATGTCCTTTACAAATATATCTGGAACAAGTTTTTCCCTAACGAAACGTTTAGCTATCCCAGGTAGAGGAACAAATTTTGATGGAAGTTTGTTAGACAGTTTTAATTTATATACAAAGTTGACAATAAGTTTATCACCATCATCAGATACATCTACAGTTTTTGTAAGCGCATCAGCCTTTGTTACTGATCTTATTGCCGATAAATTGTCTTCGCTTATTAAAAAATAAGACGATAGTGCTTTATTTGCTTTAACAGCTAAAGAAATCTCTTCTGTAAGGCTTCTTACAAATGTACGTACCCACGTTTTATTATAACGTAAATCTTGACGATTCATAGATTTAGAAGGTTTTTCTTCTGAATGGCTTAACTCTAGAAGATCATTATATATAAATTTATATTCGTCACGAGTTATGTTGTCCTTTATTCCGACTTTTCTGTTTAGTTTTTCAAATACAACTTCTAACTTTTCAAACTCGTCGTCGCCTATTCCCAAGCTGTCCATGATAGCTCTTACGCTTATTTCCTCGTTATAAAACTGAGAGGTAAATGTTTTATTTAAAAAATCTCTCATAACTACAGATTTTATAAATTTTTCAATATCTCCAACAGAATAGTTATCGTCTTTGACTTGTTTTTTAATATAAGAGAATATCTTACCCCTTACATCCAAGTAGTGTTGCTTGATCTGCTCTCTGTACTTAGGATTTTCTATAACAGATTCAGGAAGATTAGAATTTTTATATTTCTTATCTAATAACTTTTCAGCTTTAGACCTTAAATAGCGAATGTCTTCTTCCAAAATTAATTACCTGAGTTAATAGATAGCCATTTATCAAGTACAGTATCGTTATGCTTAGCTGATTCTGGATTTGTTTTGTATAGCTGAGAGTTAAGATCTTTTAGGAACTGGTGAGTTTTTTTCACTCCATAGCTGTCAGACAGCCATTTGACATGGTCTCGTATCTCACTGACGGCTCCACCTATTCCATCCGGGCTTGATTTTGCTGTGTCACGTATAAATTTGACAACGTCTCTCAATTCTTCAGCTTTAGGTTTAATAGTGCCCTGCTCAACTAGCTCTTCTTCTTCCTGCTCCGGAAGCTTTCCTAGAGGAAGGACAGTGGTCTTCTCTTTCTGGGGGATTTTACCGACAGGCTGAACAGTGGTCTTCTCTTTCTGGGGGAGTTTACCGACAGGCTGAACAGTGGTCTTCTCTCCTTCAGGAAGCTTTCCTAACGGAAGAACAGTAGTATTATCTTTTTTATCTTCTGGTTCTTTGGTTTTTTCTTCCGGCGCTAACTTTCTAGTTTCACCTTTATATTCTATTTCATCTTCCTCATCAGATACTTTAAGTATCTTATCCCAGTACTCATCTTCATATTTAGACCATTTAGCTCTACTGGTGAACAGCAATACTCTTAGGGAGTTTTTTAGTTCAGGATGACGTATCTTTAGCTTTTTTAGAAAAAGAAATGATTTTCTTGGTTCTGAAAATTCATCACTCATAATAAACGTAAGAAGCTTTACTGATTCGTCTTTTTTTATTGCACCCTTGTTCCTTAAATCTTCAAATACAGGAAGAAATTCCATAGGGTCAGAAGAATAAGCTTTGTTTATTTGCTCTAATAGACCCTTAAGGCCTAATATCTGTACAACTTTCGGACTTAAAATTTCAACGGTTTTACTTTTATTGGCACTTATGATATCGCCTATATAATCTTGTATCAACTCTCTGTTTACAGAAACTTCTTCACCTGGAGAAATTTCTACAAGTATCTTGTTTCTACCTGCAACTGGGGTCATTAATTCAAGTAAACGATTTTCAGGAATTTTGCCGCTCTTTAGAGACTTAAGAATTTCAGCAAGGGCATTCTTCTCAGAAGGCTTTTGATCTGGCTTATTTGGTGGTACGCTTTCCGCCGGATTATTCGGTATAGTATTAGGCTTAATCTGAGGACCGCGTAAACCACCAGCAGAAGGGGGGGAAGATAGCGCAGCAGGATCGGCGTATTTTTTTATGTAACTGCTAATTTTAGATATAGCATTCATTTTTACTTGGTTTGACATATTAGAGTGCTTTACGTTAAGTATGTCGTTAATAATACTTGATGCTTCTTTTTTACTGATTCTGGTATGACTTTTATTTATACCTAGAACGTTGTTAAGGTTTTCAAGATTTTCTTCTTCTGAAAAAGTGTCCTTTACTGACTTGAAAACTCCACAAGCAAATTTTACAATATGCGCAATCTTTCTTGAACGCTCCTCTGGGAGCATAAGGTCTGATTGCACATGAATAACATCAGTCTTTAGCTGATTTAGAGTCTTTCTATCTAAGTACATTTACCATAGTTACCTTATATATAAATTGAAAAATAAAGGCATATTTAAAGCCGTGCCCCCTAATGTAAGAGAGCACGGCTTTACTTTCTATCTATCAGTTATTTTCGATTTCAGAAATGGCCTTGCTATACTCATACTCAAGCATTTCTTTTGCAGCATTCTGGAGAGTATCAACCTTAACTTTAACTTCTTCAATCATTGCAGTAATGTCAATACCCTGCTGGCTAAGGGTTTCAAGGTTATCAAGTTCTTCAGAAAGAGCGCGGTTACTCTCATTTACAAACTTATTAACTTTTGAGAAAACATTAGACATTTTACCGAACCCCCTAAGCGCTAGCCCGTAGGCTATTTGGTGCATCGTAGTTTGACCTACAATCACCTATAGCCTACGGGCCTGGTGCCGGATTATTATTATTCCGTTAACTCGGAAGCTTCGACCACGAGAACCTCGGTAGTGAGGAACATTGAGGCAATAGATACCGCATTCTCGATAGCGCTGCGTACCACCTTGGCGGGGTCTACAACTCCTAGGTCAAACATGTTTCCGAATTCACCACGCTGGGCGTCATACCCAAATGGAGGATTTTGCGACATAACGGCCTGAGCAGTCATGCCACCCTCCAGTCCCGCATTCACCGAAATTTGGCGAATGGGATAGGACAGGGCGCGGAGGAGAATTTGCGCCCCGACCAGTTCACTGGGGCTAAACTCATTGAGTCTTGCTTCCAGATACTTTGCAGAATGTAATAAAGTAGCACCGCCACCGGGGACAATACCCTCTTGCACTGCGGCTTGCGTTGCGTTGAGCGCATCTTCGATACGTAGCTTCTGGTCTTTAAGTTCTACTTCACTACTCGCACCGACTTTAATAACGGCTACGCCACCAGAAAGCCTGCTGATCCTTTCGTGAATCTTATCTCTATCAAATTCTGATTCCGTAGTGCTTAGCAGGCTTCTAAGCTGATCAATCCTATTTTCAATTTCAACAACGTTATCTGAATCATTGTTTCCGATAATTGTAGTCTTGTCCCTACCTACGACAATTTTACTAGCTGTACCTAAATGCTGAATAGTAGCATTTCTTAGTTCAATACCAGTGTCAGGAGTTACAAGCTCAGCCCCGGTAAGTATAGAGATGTCTGCTAAAAAGTCTTTCTTTCGGTCACCATAACCAGGAGCCTTAATGGCTACGGACTTAAGACCACCTCTCTGTGCGTTAGCAAGAAGCGTTGGCAGCACATCACCAGAAACGTCTTCTGCCACGATAAAAAGTGACCTACCAGACTTCAAGACGCTTTCTAAAAGATGTACAACATCTGCAATGATATTAACACTTCTATCTGTTACCAAAACCAATGGATCATTTAGAGTAACTTCGTAGTTGTCAGACTCCTCTACAATGAAATGAGGCGATAAATAGCCTTTATCTATTGTAAAACCTTCAACTGTATCCAGTACAGTCGTCATAGTCCTAGACTCATCTACAGTAATAACTCCGTCTTTACCGACTAGCTCCATAGCTTCAGCAATAATAGAACCGACTTCAGCACTACCACTTGATATAGTGGCTACTCTTTCAACTTGTTCTTTAGTGTCAACCGGTATTGCCATATCGTGAATAGCGTCAACAACAATTTCCAAGGCCTTGTTCATGCCATTTCTAATGCCAACAGGATTCTCTCCAGCTGCAACGTTTTTCAGGCCTTCCTTAACAAGTGCTTGCGTCAAAACAGTAGAAGTTGTTGTACCGTCTCCAGCACGATTATTAGTCTGTAAGGCAACTTCTCTAATAAGAGCTGCGCCAGCGTTCTCAAGAGGATCTTCAATTTCGATTTCCTTAGCAATTGTAACACCGTCATTTACAATTTGTGGTGTTTCAGATGTTCTACCAAGGACTACATTACGTCCCTTAGGGCCAAGAGTTACCTTTACGGTCTCAGCAACCCTATCAATGCCTCGCTCCAATGCCTTTCTAGCATCTTCGCCAAATAAAATTTTCTTTGCCATAAAAAACTCTCTCCTCGTTAGTTAGTATAGTACGATCAAAAGAATTTAATTTTCACCTTTAATTAGGTTTTTAGCTTTATTGGTAAGAGACTCTAGTTCCTCACCAGAAAAAGACTTTTTATTGCTTTCTGATAGTTTATCAAAATACAAATATGTCTTTTCTTGTATCTCTGATTGAAGGTTTTTTATGTCTTCAATTCTACGATTTACCTCTTCCTGAGATAAACTTTTTTCATTTGCTGATAGATAAGCAATCTTTTCTGATATGTCTTTTCTAAATAGTTCAAGACGTGCATTTAAATCAGAAAGCGAAATGTTATCCATACAAAATTATAGTACTCAATCGCCCCACAAGAATAGAAAATGCATGGTAGAGAAGAAACAGCCAATACAGATACTAATCTTGTAGTACAGGCTAAAAGCTAGAAAGCAAGACCAAAGATTACAATCAGGCATTCTCGATATAACAGATAGCGTCTCGCCTATAGTAGGACCCAATACGTGTGTGCCAAAGTTATGAATGGGAAACACGGAGATCAAGGCGAAAAGGACAAAGAACAAAAAAGAATGAAGAGCAGCCCCAAAAATGTGGTAAGCTACTTGCAGGATAAATTCCAGAACCTTTTCAAATGGGTTGATCCGGTCATCGAAAATAATAGAAAGCAAAAGCATTGTCGCCATCGGGCTCCTCTACCCAATAGCGACAATACCATATATAAGCTAGCTAGTCAAGCTCTTTTTGTAAAGAGTCTATTAATTCTAAGAGAACAGGCAATAATTCTCCCGGAAGAAGACATACCGCCACCCTGCCCTTTAAAAGGATTCCGTAGGACTCACCGTTTTTGTGCACTCCCTCATACACTTTAACGAAATTTTGCCTAAACTCAGAAGCAAGAATGAATTTGGTGTTTCCAGGCCTGAGTTTTTCTTTCAGATACTGAATACGTATTCGGGACTGCTCGCTTAAACGGTATTGCTTCAATTTCCTGCGCCCTCCTTTTGAGCCACAGAAATGCTGGTGCGTGTTTGTTACGCCACCTTAACAGTCCAGAGGGGAGCGCGTCAAGGGTTTTTATAATTTTAAGAATACATTAAAAAATCTAGACACAAGCTCTCAAGACATACATGCTTCAAAGACCAAATTTTTATACAAAACTGGTACAAGCACGTACATCGCCCATCGCTCAGCGATCATGCGGTTGCTGAATCCGACAGCCACCATGGTCCCGATTCGCACATTCCAGTGACCATACTTGGATTGAAAAACTCTAACTGCCATCAGACAGGCCCTCTTCAATCATATCGATTAAATCGAAATGAATCCAGATAGGCCCGCCTCTATATTCTGTGTTACCTTCTTGAAGGCCTTTTAGTCCTATAATAGGGTAAGAAAAGTAGATGACTTCGTAGTTCATCCAATCCCCCTGCCCTTCCTTCCAGTAGACAGAAACTTTTTTGCCTACCAACGGATGATTTTCAGCACTCATGCTATATACATAGTTTACTAGCATACTAATAAGTACTATTTCTTAGGAGCCGTAAGATAAATTGCAAGAAGATCCAGAAGAAATAAAGCTTGGTAAACTTTATTTGATCAAAACTATGGTTCAAGATTTGATCAAACTGCTAGGACCCGACACCAGCATTCATTCAGCTAAAGAAATGTTCCCACTCATAAGAATGATTGACGCTTTAATTGACATATATGGTCCCAACGCTACTTTGTCTGATGTGAGTAACAGCCAAGAGCTTCAAGATTTAGAAGACGCAAGTAACTTAAAGATAGCTCAAAAAGTAGTGAAGATACCAGAAGGAAAGCCAGCGACTATACAGAACGTCATGCATACCCTTATTAACATGGGATATGCCAACTTGACGATGGAGAACTTTAAGGACCACTACCTTAGAAGCGTAAAGGGCGTTCCAGACTTTATAACAACAAGACCACTATCCTCAATAGAAGAGATGGTAAAAAAATACGGAAAAGAGTCTTCTATTAGAGAAGTTTATTACAAAGAGATGGAAGATTTTTAAAAAGGACTCTCTGAATGAGTTCTATTCATGTAATCTTCGTACATCTCTTGAAGCGCTGAGTTCGTCCCTTTATCATACCAATGACCGTAGTCTCTCTCAGTCTCTTGCTTTAATCTCTCGTACTTACGCATAAGTTTGTTTGAGAATTTCTTATCTGCACCGCCACGCAGATCGTGAATAAATTTTAGCTTTGAAAGTCTATCAGCTAGTTTAATGTCCCTGACTGGATGATGTGAATCCTTTACAATTTTTTTATTGTAATAATTCTGCTTTGCTCCATCGTCATCTGCTAAAGTCATCTTCTTTACGTGATCTGCTACTTCTTTATTAAATGCACCTTCTATCTGCTTTAGACTTAGAGCGCCGTCTTCTACGGTATCATGCAAAATAGCAACTAGAATTTTATGCTCATCCTTTATACCTGCCTTCATCATAATTCTCACTACATCAATAATGTGGAAAATATAAGGAACATTTCCTCTACCTTTCCAACGGTATTGTCCAGAATGAGCTTCTTTTGCCATTAGATAAGCCTTTAGCAAATTACTTTTGCTGTTTAGGTACATAACAACATTACTAGCCTCCTTATCGTTCCTGAGGAGGTCATTAAGCTCTTTCTCTTGCTTAGATACTACTTTATTTTTAACTTCTGCAAGAGCAGCTAGAATGTTTATCATTTTTAATACCTACAAAGTATGTGTTTTAGTTAACAAATAAAATTTATCTTTATGAGAAAATTTGTTTCTGCATTAAAAACTAGCTTAAGAGAACTTGAATCTCTTGAGAAGAAAGCTGGAGAGCATTTAAAAAATGCAGACCTGAGCAGGCCCACTGCTGTTCTTAAGTTTTATAATGACTATCTGTTCCCTGCGATAAGCAATGTTTACGAAAAAATTGAAGCCCTGTCCCAGTTCAAAGACGGAAACGCCATGAGCAAGGGACACGCCAATAAAGCAAAGCAAGCGTTAGAACTCGTCGTCCACCACATGCAAGAATCGCTGGAGGCAATTGAAGAGAATCTGATTGACAAAGGTCAAATATCTCCAAAAGAAAAGATTCAATTCAAGCCTCTTGATTTTTAATATATTTATAAATTATTATGTATGGTGAGGTATGGCTGCGCCGCCGAGCCCGCGAATACGTATTTTAAATTTCACATTTCAGGCGTTACTTTCATTTCTATAATAATTTATGGATAGAGAAGAAGAATTAAAGTTCAAGGGCATATTAAATGGACTTAGTTCAGATTATTTTAAAGAACTACTTAATAGCCTTCCAGAAAATGAATATGATGGTGAAGAAATAGTAGAAGAAGAACAGTCAACTAACTGGGGTTCAACTTCACCGTTAAAAAATAGAAGAGATTACTAACTTTTCATCTTATTACTTTCTAATAAATTTTTTAATTTCAAAACAAAAGCATTTAACCCACCTATCTGTAAAATAAACAATACATATAGGTGGGTATATTTCTGCAAACATTTCCGTTAGGTTTCAATTTCAACCTCAAATATGACATTGTGAAATAATTTCATACACATTGTCTTGTTTATTGTTTCTATTTCGCGCAGCGCAAAATTTTTTACCAGCTATTCTAACCGTCGTAAAATAGAAATATCATACCAAGGTATTCATAGTGAGCGACGAATAGAAACGTATAGGTAGAAAGAACAGCAAGAAAGAATCAGGAAAAGGAACGACACCAAGAAAATATGTTTCTGATGTCTTCTAAGGTCTGATATTGCAAACTGGCAAGCATTCCCTCTACCGCAACATCATACTTGTGAGTAATGAACTCGTTATTCTTATCGATGATACATACCTCATAAGTATCCTCATCACAGAATGCACCTTCACCACCTAAAATAGAAACGATATTATCTCCTATATAAACCATATATCCTACATTACTCTTTACATGGGGATGCTCAGATATAAGCTTCATAAATTCAACATAGTTACTATTCTGTTCTATTGTTCTTCTATCAGTCTTCTTTAGCTTCTTATAAGAATCATACCAAGCTTTAGCAAAGTCATTCATATCTTCCGAAGAAATACCATACATCGGATTATTTTTTGCTTGCTTTATACGCTTATTAAGTTCTTGGTAATTGAAGTTTTCTTCTTCTTCCATTATTACTTCTCTAGTAGTAACTATAAAATAATAGCTATTAAAATAGAGGAGCTTTGCGTATTTACATGGAAGACGGTGATACGCTTGAAATTATTTCTTTCCGATAATTGCTACGGCATCGACCTATGCGACGAGTCGGGGCGCATACTGTATGTAACAGGGTTCTCAAGAAATGATCGCCCTGTGGTGGTCATGGGTGCCGACAAGGTGTTCCTGCTTTACGAGACGCATGGCCTTCTTTATCTTGAGGTCATCAATATGCCAGATTTTTCTCATGAAAAAGATGTGGTAATCGAAGGTGTCATTTTGCAAAATTACCGAGAATGCTGTGCGGGGCTTGGCATTGGGCGCAAGATTTCTTACTTGTTGAGTTTATGAAGTATTATTTATTTATTTATGGTGTGGTATGTGGCCAGCGCTGAAGCAAAATAAGGGGGTGCCTGTGCGGTGGCTCATTACGATGCGTGGTGGCGAAGGTTGTTGCGTTTTGTCGGCATCGAGAAGCGCGGCGGGGGTCTGGTCTTGACTCAGATTCGCGAGGACGGGCTTGGCGATACTTTATTTCGCGTATTCTATAATGGATACGATTATGAAGTGCATGTATTCAATGGAAAGTCTTTGGTCTACCAGAATACCGGTTTTGCCACGATAGAAGACGCGGAGCAGTTCGTGTACTTCTACAAGAAAAATTTATATGTTGTACAGAGTAGGATGTATTCAGAATGAACAAAGAAGTTTTAAAAAGAATAAAGTCTGGGGAAAGTATTGTATCAGCATTGGTTGATGTAGGCCTGTCTTCACATAGACCATTTGAAAGCATGACTGATGAAATACTGAGCATCAATCAAAGGTTCGCAAGTTCTGTGAGAGACAAAGGCCAGCTATCTGAGTATCTGCAAGAAGAGCTTACGAAAGCAAAGAAGTCCTATGTACAGAAAGTCAAGAAATACTATTCTGAACTAGAATAGTAAAATCTTTTACAGCATTTTTATATTTGCCGTATGCTCTTCTTTTCAGAGCAGAGAAGAAATGACTTTCTTCTATAAACTTAGGTATATCTTTCATAGAGTTATAATTATAAAGAAAGTCATTTACCTCATTTGAAAGAATAGGTTTATACTCTACTGGGGATATGTAGTAGTCATCAGAGAGACTTTTATAGTCTGAATGAAATACTGTTGTTCCACCCACGCTTTGTGGAGTATTGAACTGTACAAAATGAGTAAGTTCATGGTCTATGTTAGATTTAAGATAGTATAACAATTTTTCTATCTTGTGTATGGTTAAATTATTCTTTGTTTCTTCTAGTACATCTTGTAAATACAATGTAATTCTATTATAATTTTCATCGTAGACAGCTTCTTGTCCGTTTGCTTCTTTTGGTATGATATGTACTTGTAGGTTCTTTACGTCTATTCTTTCGTCTTGAACCTTGAAAGTCTTTGTGTACATGAGAGGCTTTGGCTTTTTAGAAAGACCAAAGTGCTCAAGAGTACGTTTACTGGTCTTATAGACAGCCAGCATATTTTTAGTATACGGCACTCTTGCCCATTCAAAGATAGCCTCAGAAAGACCTTGCGGAAGATCGGGTAATCTTGATTTCTTGTCAAGATAGCTTAATAATAATTTATACTCTTTCACTATACTTATCTAAGTGAATAATAATTTATGAAGATACGTGCTTTATTTAACTTGGTAAAAAGAAAGGCCCACAGTGCATTTCTTGAGATCAAGCAGTTTTTGTCACGTAAATCTCAGTATGTAAAGTTCAGAGAAGAAGATACTTCTGGTGCCTACGAGTTCATTGGAACGTTTCACGTCATGGAAGTATTTCTTAGCTTATTGAACGATGAAGTCTTTGAGCATGAGAAAAATGATCCACTTGTGTATCAAGCCCATGCGTGGATACATGATTTGAAGATCGCTCATGGCATGAGAAATCTGATCTTCAAGAAGGTCGAGAACGAGGTTCCGACGCAGGGCTGGGACGCGATAACGGGCCTGCGCGGCAAACTTGTCGCGGTGGACGTGCATGGTATTCCCGTAAGCCGTATGGACGTTCTGCAGGCGATTTCCGATGTATCTGTCGAGCTTCATGATGCCGTGTTTCTGAGCGAGTCGGAAGATGCCGAACTAAAGAAATTACGGGCAATGAAAAAGCTCAGTCAATTGCTGAGAGAACGAAGCGAAAGATACGGAAATGTTAGAAATAACGTTGACGTAGAGATATAATTTATTTATATTATATTTTTTTAGAGGTCTACAAGTAGAAAAAATGAGTGAATTTGATAGAATTGCAGATGAGCTTTTGCGAGTAGCAAAGCATATTCATAAGCTGGCTTCTGATGACGAAAGAGAGCCAGAAGTCTGGGAAAAAGAAGAAGCTGCAAGAGACGATGATGAGGAAGAGATGAAAAAGTTTCTTGCAGAGGCAAGAAGGTATGGTCTTACCCCGTCACATCTAGACGCAATTCTTACAGATAGCGCCGATGCAAAAGAGGAACGTCTTAGCAGAGAAGCATCGCTTGATCTGGAGATTTTATTCGAAGAAGAATACGAAAATATGCGTCAATCTTCTCTCAAAAAAACTGCCTCTTTCAAAAGATTAAGTACTCTTGTCACCGCATTTGCCATTCTCGCTCAGGACGAGATGTCAAGCAAAATGCCTGCAGCGGATCTCATTGCCCCTCTACTTAAAGAGAAGAATCCTGAAAGAATGAGAGACAAGCTTCAGGGAGTCATCTCAGACGATCTACGTTCTGAAGCACCTGCTCTTTCCAAAAACGATTGGGGTAGATTCTGCTCAAGAATGCAGGGCATTCTTGAGAATCAAGCTCGTCGGTTAAGAGATAGAAGGGATCACGAGGGTGCAGACGAAAAGCTCAATGGTGCCTTCGTATTCTCTGATGTAGAAGCAGGTCTCACAGGCGGGCCTACGCTCATGTCACAGCTTGAGTCTTCTGGCCAAGTAAGACGTCCCTTGACAAAGGCAGAAAGAGCCGGAAGGTCACCACGTCCAGGCGGTGGGCAGGGCTTCGGCAGAAGAGCCAATCGATTTCATATCGAAGATCTTGAGCAGCTTGCAAGCGGAAAGTGGACCGGAAAGGTTCTTGGCTTACCTGGCATCAAGAGTGCCGAGTTCAGGCTAAACATGGAAGACTTCAAGAACAGCAAGGGCAAGTGGGGCCTAAAGGTAAAGGGCCACAAGGAAGGTTCTGACGGTTTCTTTGCCGCCAGAGAAGCCCTTCTAAGCGCCTTGATCAGAGCACAATAGAATAAAGCACACGGCAAGAAGCCCGCTCAAATGAGCGGGCTTCTTTTTTGCGATTCACTTTCTTATGCTGTTATAAGCATCGATTGTTTGCTTTGCAGCATTGTCCCAAGTATATTCTGTAAGTATTATATTTTTCAAAGCATCTCTTCTTGGCTGATCAAGTTCATAGTTCTCATAGGCTAGCCTGATGGCTTCTACCATGCTATTAAGGCTTAATGGATCACAATAGTATGCGAATTCTTTGTAGTAGCTAATCTCTGAGCCTCTGTTGCCCATAACGAGATTACAGTTACCAATACTAGCGGCTTCAAGGGCAGAAAGACAGCAAGTTTCTGAGAAGCTTGCGTTAAGGTGCACTCTTGCCGCTTTATAATAAGAAGAAAGTTTATGCTGGTCAACTTTACCGACAATCATTGTCTTGCTTGATGAAATTCTCTTGATAATGTCCAGATACTCTTGCTCAGGAGTAGAACCTACAATAATCCAAGTATAACCAAGAGCTTTTATGGCCTCTGCCATCATGATGAAATTTTTATGATCATCTACTCTCGCCACTGACAGTACAAATGGCTCTTTGGGTACGAAAGGTTCAGTATCTTTTTCAAATACATTGACATTTACGGCATTTGTAACAACCTTGAAAGGTTTGTTTGGAAGATCAAGGCTATGCTGTAAGTTTTGTGCTTCTGTCAAAGAGTTTGGCAAAAGAATGTCAGCTTGGTTAAAGTAGTATCTGAAAGAAGACGCTCTTGTATTAGAATAGACGTTGGTATATCTTGAGTATATTAACTTTGAGTCTGCTTGATGATTGAGAACAAGATTCTTCTTGGCAATAGCATCATAGAATTCTTCTTTTTCTTTGAGTCCAAGATTCTGGTTCCTGTAGAATACTCTGAGACAGGAAGTAGCCCAGGAAGATTCTGATTCATCAGAATAAATCGGTGACATCGCAATCTTGATATTATTTGAACGCGCAAAGTTGTTTATTGCGTTCATCAACTCAACTGGAGTCCATTGCGGATTAAACCAATGATAAACCTCATATCTACCATGTTTACTTTCATCAAACTCTGTAGCGATGATTTTTTCTACTTCATGGCCAAGTTTTTCAAGAGCCCTTGCCGTCTCGGTGTATTGAATTAAATCTCCGCCCTTTACCTGATGCAGCTGCGGGTGGCCAATGAATAGAATACGCATAAAGTATTATAGGCCAACATTTCTTCTTTATATTGTTGGCCTATAGGTCATACTTTCATTTCTTTACCAGTAGTCGTATGACTCGCCGTAGGGATCAGACTCTTTAAAATGAATTGGCTCAGACTCTTTAAAATCAATTGGTACTATCTTTAAAGTACAACCGTGAACACACTCATCATATTCGCTTTCAAGAGCGCAACCATCTGTTGCTCTTAGATAATCGTCATCGTCTTCTCCGTCCATTGGTGCTGATACAACAGCAGAGTTTCTATACATGAGATCAGTCTGCTCAAGCTCGTAAGCAATCTTGATGAGTTCTTGCGATAAATCCATTATGGTTCCTTTTAGAATTTACTATTGATCAGGCCAGCAGCTGAATATATTGCTTTCAACTGTTCTACATTTGGCTCTTTACCGTTAATACTATTGATATGGATAGTATGTTCTAGTGTGTCACCAGTTCTCATGTCTTCTTCTCTATAAGAAGCCCAAGCTCTTGATGTTGTAACAGGTTCTTGTGAAAGCTCAGTATAGTCTCTTAATTTGTAAATCAGACCTTCATAGTCCATCTCGACATTCTCTTGAGAGTCTACTTGCTCTGCCTCAGGGGCGTAGTCTTCTTCATCATCTTCAGGTGCCTCGTAGGACACGGTGTGCATATTCACAAGAAACTTGGCATCTTCAAGTTCTTCTACACCATAAAGCTCGTTAAATCTTTCTTGCATCTTTGGAGCATCAGGGTGTTCGTCCATACGCTCACGAAGACCCTTCATCTTGGGGTCATCTCGCTCACTCAAACCCCTCATACGCCCCCTTAGACCCTGAAAGAACGGATCTTGATCTTGATTCTTTAGCGTTCTTGCTGCTTCTTCTGGGGTTCCCATGGCAGCAATCTTGCTCGCTATTCTTAATAGTTCTTGCGCTAGGTCACGGTTGTTCATACAGTAAGCAGATTATAAACAATTTCTTGCTAGTATTGTTGGGTTATACCCATACTTTCATTTCTTTGTTAGTAGGTATTAGGGGGGTAAAAAGTGGTATAAAAAATTTTGCGTTCTAGCCAAAGAAATATGAAAGGAAAGAGAGTAAGCAGGTGGCGGCGGCGGCGATGTGTCAATCTTGTCGGGTACATTTCCGCTTTTCGTCACACTTCAATCTTAAGCATATGTAGAATCCATATGTTTAATAAAATAATCGCAGTCAAATTCTTTTTTAGATAATAACCCATAAAAAGAGGTGAGTAGGGCAATCTACTCACCTCTTTTGTAATTATACTTAATTACATCCAACCAAGCTGCATGAGCCACGATGGATGACCGTGCTCACAGATACCGTCTGGCTCGACCCGGCAGCCATCGGTAGCTTCGCATCCACCATCGCTGTACATTTCCATGAGTTTTTCTTCATCTGGCTTTTTTGTAGTAGGTTTTGGCCACTTGCCGGAAGTAAGAAGTCGAGCAATCTTGACTAATTCATTTGCTAGGTCACGGTTGTTCATGATAGAAATCTCCTAAAGACATAAAATATAAAAGATTTCTTGCAATTATTGTTGGGTTATACCCATACTTTCATTTCTTTGTTAGTGCGGGTAAACTGTTTTGGACTGAAATTGGCCAATTTTGGGCTAACTTGAAAAACGGGGTATAGGCTGATTTTGGGGGGTTTTTGAATTTAGTCACGTAAATTTTTACTTAGGTTCATTTTTGAATGAAATTGGTGATTTTTGGAAAACTTTGAAAAAGGGGGGGTAGGGGTTCTGGGGGGGTATTTTACCATTAGTCACATAAATATATACGATAGCTTTTTTCTTAAATATAATCAATAGAATTTTATATTTAGCTATGATTCTATCGTATATACCAATATATATCTGAACCATCGAGTGGAGTTAAGCCCCATCCCCCGGTTGTTCGGGGGATGGGGCTTACGGGGGAGGTTAGGCCTACTTGGCGGCGGGCACGCCGTACCGTGAGACGTACTCCGCCACCCCGGCGTTGAACTCCCGCCGGTCACGTCGGCTTGCGTTGGTCCGCAAGCCGACGTGGCGGAGCAGGTCCGCCTCCGTCGGCCACCAGGGCTCACCGCCGAACCAGCCGGGGGAGGGGTAGCCAGCGGCACGGAGCATTCCGAGGCGGCGCTCCCATTCCGGTATGTTCCGGGTGGTGATCGTCTCCAGCCCCACCGTCATGGTGGCGAAGACCAGTGCCTTGGTCCGCCACTGGAGCCTCCATCCCTCCTCGGGGTGGCTCTCCCAAAGGGACTCATAGTCCCTGACCTTGGCCAAGCTGTAGTCGAGGGCCATGTTGACCTCCTTGCCCCTTCAGGGCAACGCAACGGTGTGACAAAGGGGTTATAGGCTGTTTGGCCTCCAATCTTGCTAAAAGTATCCATGCGGGTAGTTTTCCACCATGCAACCCCTACAAGGGGCGATGGTAGACCCAACGCCCAATCACACCATGGCGTCCCGTAAGGCGGCTTTACGGGCAACCTGGCGGGCCACAAGGCTAAGATCCGCATGGCGTCTAGGCTGGTACGCGATACACGCCCTGAGCGCACATGGTATGGTTTGGTATATACGATTGGAATCGCTGTATATATAAATCTTGCTTTTTTATTTAGCGTTTCTTGTATCGTATATATCAAGATACAAGATAGATCATATATGACATGAAAACCCTCCCCCCCTTTTCGTATTCTTGGGGGGGAGGGGCGAGGTGGTTGCGGGTTAGTCCGCAACCACCTCGGTTACCCGGATGGTGGAGGTGTCCCCGCCTTCCCACCAATGCGCCTCATGGGCGGCGTCATAAGCCTCCGCCCAGGTGAAGCCGAAATAAAAGTGACCGTAAAACTCGGCCCTGTAACCCTTGACCATGTTGGACCTCCTTGCCCCTTCAGGGCAACGCAACGACGGCTGACATGATGGTTATAGGCAGATTGAACCCCAATCTTGCTAATAGTATCCATGCAGATAGTTTTCCACCATGCAACCCCTACAAGGGGCGATGGGGTCTCTAACGTCACTTCGTCCCATGGCGTCCCGCAAGGCGGCTTCACGGGGCTACTGGTTGGCCACAAGGCTACGCTACGCATGGCGGCTAGACGGGTAACGCAGACACACGCGCCTACGTGATCTGGTTTAGTATATACGATTGGAATAGGACTATATATAAATCTTGGTTTTTTATTTAGCGCTGGATTTATCGTATATATCAAGATACAAGATAGATCATGTATGACATGAAACCCCTCCCCCCTTTTCGTATTCTTGGGGGGAGGGTTAGATCGACGCCCCCCTTAGCGGGGGACGTCGATCAGGAACACCACGGAGGCCGTCCCCGATATGTCCCCAAGCAGCAAGCGCTTGAAGACCATCAGGGCCACGCCGTTCCGCCTCCGGCGGAACTTTGCATGGCCACCGGCGGCCAGCACCGCCTCCGCCTCCTTGACGGCGGAGGCCAGGTCGGCGGGCCGCAGCCCGCCGACCCAACTGTCGCAGCAACCGTCCCCGCAGGCGGGTCCGCCCCACACGTACTGCGGGGTAAGAGCCTTGACCATGTTGACCTCCTTGCCCCGATGGGGCAGCCTCAACTGGGTGACAAAGGGGTTATAGGCAGATTGGACTCAATTCTTGCTAAAAGTATCCATGCGCATAGTTTTCCACCATGGAACCGCTACAAGGGGCGGGGTAAGCCCTAACGTCACTTCGTCCCATGCCGTCCCGTAAGGTGGCTTCACGGCCCATCTGGCGAGCC
>Ga0214917_10003961_pt1 | contig 16793 bp, 14 predicted proteins | sample LL_1208_BB_MetaG_FD_177983 | JGI IMG/M metagenome (GOLD analysis project Ga0214917, IMG submission 177983) | Freshwater microbial communities from Lake Lanier, Atlanta, Georgia, United States - LL_1208_BB | ecosystem: Environmental > Aquatic > Freshwater > Lake | place: USA: Georgia | collected... | reverse complement strand
AGGCGGCAGGCCTGGGCGCACTCGCCGCGGTTGGCGCTGCGCTGCCCCAGGGCCTCGCTGGTGAGGCACTGGCCGGAGTAGGCCACGCACAGGGCTCCATGCACGAACACCTCCAGGGGCATGGCCAGGTTGCGGGCCTGCAGCTGGCTGCGAAGGCGCTCGAGATCCCGCAGGGAGAGCTCCCGGGCCAGCACCACCCGTTCGCAGCCCAGCTCCGCCGCCATGGCCACCCCAGGGGCGCTGGTGATCGACATCTGCGTGGAGGCGTGCAGGGCCAGGTCCGGCACCAGTTGGCGGGCCAGGTGCGCCAGGCCGATGTCTTGAACGATCAGGGCATCCACCCCGGCCGCCCTGGCGGCTAGCAGCAACTCAGCGGCCTGCTGCAGCTCGTCGGGAAACACCAGAACATTGACGGTGAGACAGCCCTTGACACCACGGCGATGCAGCCAGGCCATCAGCTCGGGCAGATCGGCCTGGCGGAAGTTCTCCGCCCGCAGCCGGGCATTGAACGCCTCCACACCGAAGTAGACAGCGTCGGCACCATTGGCCACGGCGGCCTTGAGCGACTCCCAACAGCCGGCCGGCGCCAGCAGCTCCGGCAGAGGAGACGTCGCCATCAGCGGGAGAGCCGTTGGGCCGCCTCGAAGGTGCGCAGCGCCGCGGCGGAACCCTCGAAACGCCAGTGCCAGGGCTCGTAACTCACGCCCTGTGGGTTGCCATCGGGGAAGGAGAGATGGAAGTGAAAGCGGTTGGCGTTGGCGCGCAACCAGCCATAGGCCGCTGTGGTTTCAAAGGAGCGCGAGAGGTTTGTGCCGGGCTCGCGGCCATCGCCCAGATCAACGGCATAGCCGGTGCTGTGCTCGGAATAACCGGGTGGTGCACTCACCATGGCCCGCTCCTGGGCACTCTGGTTGCGCTCCGATTTCACATCAAAGAAGAGGTGCTTCTGCAAGGCGATCGAGCGGAAGGCGCTCAAGACCCGCAGATCCACCAAATCAGCCGTGGCCGCCCGTTGCATGGCCTGCAACGCCTCTGCGGCATCCACCTGCAGCTGCACTCCCGGAGCAATGGCCACCAGCTCCGAGGCCGGCACCTCTGCATAGGGGAAATGGCCCAGCAAACGGCCATCCAGGCCGGGGCGCGCATTCAGCCCCTGCACTGGCGGTGGCGCCAGCAAGCGACGCAGCGGCTGCGGGAAGACGATCCACAGGGCAGCCACGCCGGCCAGCAGGACCCCTGCGCCCAGCAGGCCCCGCCGCAGTGCGCCACGGCGGCGCAGGGCCGGCGAAACCGTGCGACGGGCCAGGGGGATGTCGTCGCGGACGGTGGCAGTTGGCACCCGTCGTCCCCCAGGCCGGTGTGAATCGATGGTAGGGCGATGGCTTCCCCGCGCCAGCAGTGGCCCGGTGAGCGGTGTTAGCTTCGCCGCCAACATCCTTCTGGCGGAGCGGGTTTCAAGATGTTGCGAGTCGCGGTGGTGGGCGGCGGCCCGAGTGGTTCCTGTGCTGCTGAAGTGCTGGCCAAGGCCGGCATCGAAACCTGGATCTTCGAGCGCAAGCTCGACAACGCCAAGCCCTGTGGCGGGGCGATTCCCCTGTGCATGGTCAGCGAGTTCGACCTGCCGGAGTCGATCATTGACCGCAAAGTGCGCAACATGAAGATGATCTCCCCCTCCAACCGCGAGGTGGACATCAATCTCGAGAACGCCAACGAGTACATCGGCATGTGCCGCCGCGAGGTGATGGATGCCTTCCTGCGCGACCGCGCCGCCGACCTGGGCGCCCACCTGGTGAATGGTCTGGTCACCAAGATCGACACCGGTGCCAACCGCCAGGGCCCCTACACTCTCACCTACTCCGACTACGCGGCGGGTGAGGCCACCGGCGAGACCAAGACGCTGGAGGTGGATCTGATCATCGGTGCCGATGGTGCCAACAGCCGCGTGGCCAAGGCCATGGACGCCGGCGACTACAACGTGGCCATCGCCTTCCAGGAGCGGATCAAGCTGCCGCCTGAGGAGATGAAGTACTACGAAAGCCTGGCAGAGATGTATGTGGGCACCGATGTGTCGCCCGACTTCTACGCCTGGGTGTTTCCCAAGTACGACCACGTGGCCGTGGGCACCGGCACCATGCAGGAGAACCAGGGGCTGATCAAGAGCCTGCAGGAGGGCATCCGCGAGCGGGCCAAGAAGCGCCTGGTGAACGGTGAAGTGATCAAGGTGGAGGCCCATCCCATCCCCGAGCATCCGCGTCCGCGCCGGGTGGTGGGGCGCATGGCCCTGGTGGGTGATGCCGCGGGGTACGTCACCAAGAGTTCCGGCGAAGGCATCTACTTCGCCGCCAAGAGCGGCCGCATGTGCGCTGAGCAGATCGTGGAGGCGAGCCAGGGCGGCCAGCGCATCCCCAGCGAGGCTGATCTCAAGAAATATCTGAAGAAGTGGGATCGCCAGTACGGCGCCACCTACAAGGTGCTGGAACTCCTGCAGAACATCTTCTATCGCAACGATGCGGCCCGCGAAGCGTTCGTGGAAATGTGCGACGACAAGGACGTGCAGCGGCTCACCTTCGACAGCTACCTCTACAAGCGGGTGGTGATGATGAATCCCTGGCAGCAGCTCAAGCTCACGCTGCTCACCCTGGGTTCGGTGTTGCGCGGCAATGCCCTGGCTCCCCAGGGTTACAAGCCGGTGCCCAGCGCCGTGCGCGATGAAGCCGAGGTGAACGCCATGTTGGCGGTGAGCACCATTAAGGGGGGCATCAAGGTGCGCGGCCAGAAGCCGGCGGCCAGCGAGGAGCAGCGGGAGCCGGTGTTGGCTGGCCAATAGGCCCGATCAGCGGCCGACTTCAGCCATTGATGCGACTGAAGTCGGCCAGCACCGAGGCCTGGTTGCGCAGCACCGCGAGCAGGTTGAGTCGATTGCGACGGATGGCCAAATCGTCCGCCATCACCATCACACTCTGGTCGCCGTCGAAGAAGGCGGCCAGGGCTGAGGCCCCCGCCGTGAGTCCACGGGCCAGCTCGGCGTAGCGATCGGCGCTGCTGCCGGTGGCGATCGGCTCGAGGCTGTTGAGCACCGTCAGCATGCCGGCTTCGCTCGTCTGCTCGAACAGCTCTGGATCCACCACGTCCGTGGCGCTGAGCACCCCGATGTCCAGCTCACCCTTGTCGGCCAGGCGCGCAGCCCGGGTCACCACCGCCTGAACGGCAACCAGATCCCCACTGCGGCGCAAGGCCACCAGCAAATCAGCCCGAACTCGAGCATCGGCCGGATCACGAATCACCCGTTCCAGCGGCACCGCCTCACCGGCCACCGCCTGCACCAGATCAGCATCCACCCCGTCGTCCTCCAGCAGGCTCACCAACCGCTGGCGCAGAAACTCACCCAGCTCGACGGCCAGGGCGGACGGCTCCACCTTGAAATGGGGCAGCAGCTGGGCCCAGTGGCGCGTGGCGCGCTCCAGCAGTTGCAGCAGATCCAAGGTCCAACGACGGTTCCACAGGATCTGCAGCACGCCGTTGCCGGCCCGCCGCAGGGCATAGGGATCGGAGGATCCACTGGGGCGTTCGCCTTTGGCGTAGATGCTCAGCAACAACTCCAGCCGCTCCGCCAGGGCCACAACAGCGCCGGCATCGGAGCCGGGCAGGCCGTCGCCGGCGCCCCGCGGCAGGTAATGCTCCAGCACCGCCAGGGCCACCTCACGGGGTTCACCTTCTGCCAGCAGATACTTGCCTCCCATCACCCCCTGCAGCTCCGGGAACTCCCCCACCATCTGGCTCACCAGATCGTGCTTGCAGAGGTGGGCGGCGCGGCGCGCATGGCCAGCGGTGGCGGCGGGAAGTGCAAGCTGCTCCAGCACCACGTCGGTGAGCCACTCCAGCCGCTCCACGCGGTTGAGCAGCGACCCCAGCCCCTCCGCAAAGGTGACCCGGGCCAGTTGGTCACGGCGATCGATGCTGGCCACGGCGCGATCGGCCTGGACGAAGAAGTCGGCATCGGCCAGCCGGGCCTTGAGAACCCGTTCATTGCCGCGGCGCACGGTGGCGGTGGCAGCTTCCGCACTGTTGGCGATGCAGAGGAAGCGGGGCAGCAGACAGGCCTCGGCGTCGAGGGCGAGGGGATCCACCGCGGCGCCCTCGCGATAGAGCGGCACATAGCGCTGGTGTGCCCGCATCACGGTGCTGAGCACCTCGGCGGGCAGCGCCAGATAGTGCGCGGCCACAGAAGCCTCGATCAACAGTGGAGCCTCCACCAGATCGGTGAGTTCCTCGGCCAGCTCGTCGGGGAAATCAGGACGCGCCTGGAGGGCGACGGCGGCCGCCTCCACAGCGGTGCGAATGGTGCTGCCCCGGCTGTCGCGGTCCACCACCACACCAGCAGCGGCAAGGGATTCGGCGTAGGCATCGGCGCTGGGGATGGGCACCGCACCAGCGTGGAGGCGATGGCCGCGGCTCAGGTTGCCGGCCTGCACCACCGGATCACTGCCCTCCAGGGTGACGGGGAGCACGGCGGCATCCAGCAGGGCCACCAGCCAGCGCACGGGGCGGGAGAAGCGGCTCTCCCCCACCCCCCAGCGCATGAAGCGGCGGCCCTGCAGGGCGTGGATCCACTGCGGGGTGTGCTCGGCCAGGATCTCTGTTGTGGCGCGGCCCCGCTCCAGCACCCGGGCAAAGGCGAACTGCCCCTTGGGGGTGTCGCGCAGCTCCAGGGCTTCCGGGGCGATGCCGCAGCGTTTGGCAAAACCGATGGCGGCCTGGGTGGGAACACCATCCTTGAAGGCCTGGGCCGCTGGAGGGCCTTTGCGGTCTTCCTCCAGGTCGGCGGCGCTGGTCGGCAGCCCCTCCACAAGCAGGGCGATGCGCCGGGGGGTGCTGGTGCAGCGGATCGGGCCATGGCTGAGGCGCTGCTCCGCCAGGTCGCGGCGCACCAGCTGCTCCAGCTGCGGCAGGGCCAACCGGGCGAAATCGGCTGGCAGCTCCTCGGTCCCGATCTCGAGCAGAAAGGTCGACACAGAGCAGCTCTCAGCAGCCGCACACTGTATTGAAGGCCAGCGCCGCCCCAGACAGAGCCGCAACCCTGAAGCAGCCCGGCCGTTTCGCTACGGTCGGCACTGGTGAGTGGCAACGCTGTGACCGTGACCGCAGGGCAGACCCCGGGGCAAATGTCGGAAACCGAGCCCCAGCTATCCCCCTGTCTGGCCAGCGGCGCTGAGCGCACCAAGTTTGAGCAACTGAAGTCCGACAGCGACTACCTGAAGCAACCGCTGTTGACGGAGTTGGGCAACGACCGGCCCAACTTCAGTGAGAGCGCGGTTCAACTGCTGAAATTCCACGGCAGCTACCAGCAGGACAACCGCGAAAACCGCGTCAAGGGCCAGGTGAAGGACTGGCAGATGATGCTGCGGCTGCGCAGCCCTGGGGGTCGCATCCCGGCCCAGCTGTATCTCGCCATCGACGACCTGGCGGATCGCCTGGGCAACGGCACCCTGCGGGCCACCACGCGTCAGGCCTTCCAGATGCACGGCGTGCGCAAGGAACACCTCAAGCAGGTGATCGGCACGATCGTGCGCTCCCTCGGCTCCACCCTGGCGGCCTGCGGCGACATCAACCGCAACGTGATGGCACCGGCTGCTCCCTATGAGAAGGGCGCCTATCCGGCGGCGCGGCAGCTGGCCGCCGACATCGCCGACCTGCTCACCCCGAGCGCCGCTGAGGGCAGTTATCTGGATCTCTGGGTGGATGGCGAACTGAGCTATCGCATCAAGCCCACCACCCCGGTGAAGAAGGTGCGGCTGCGCCAGGGAGACGGTGCCGTGTTCAGCGGCGATGCCCAGGAACCCCTCTACGGCAGCACCTACATGCCGCGCAAGTTCAAGGTGGCGGTCACGGTGCCGGGCGACAACTCGGTGGATCTGCTCACCCAGGACATCGGCCTGGTGGCCTTCGCCGACGCAGCGGGAGCCCTCAAGGGTTGCAACGTCTACGTGGGGGGCGGCATGGGGCGCACCCACAACAAGGAGGAAACCTTCGCCCGCACCGCTGACCCCCTGGGTTATGTGGCGGCGGAGGATGTTCTGGATCTGGTGCAGGCCATCGTGGCCCTGCAGCGCGACTACGGCGACCGCCACAACCGGCGCCATGCCCGGATGAAGTACCTGATCCACGATCGGGGCATCGCCTGGTTCAAACAGGAGCTGAAGGCCTACTTCGCCCACCCGATCAAGGGGTTGCGGTTGGAGCCGAAAACCAAGCTGGAGGACTACCTCGGCTGGCACCGCCAGAGCGCCGGCAAGTGGTTCGTGGGCATCCCGGTGCTCTGCGGCCGGCTGCAGGGTGAGCTGAAGCGGGGCCTGCGCCAGCTGGTGGAGACCTACCAACTGGAGATCCGCATCACTCCCAACCAGGACCTGCTGCTCTGCAACATCGGCACCGCCCAGCGGGGCAGCGTGCGTGATGCCCTGACGGCCCTGGGCCTGGACACCCCGGAGGCACCGCCCCTCCTGGCACGCCATGCCATCGCCTGCCCGGCCCTGCCCCTCTGTGGGCTGGCGGTGACTGAAGCGGAGCGCATTCTGCCCGCGGTGCTGGAACGCCTCGACAGCCAGTTGCGACGCCTGGAGATCGAGAAGTCGATCCTGGTGCGCATCACCGGATGCCCCAACGGCTGCGCCCGCCCCTACATGGCGGAGCTGGGACTGGTGGGCGATGGGGTCAACCAATACCAGCTCTGGCTGGGTGGCACCCCCAACCTCAGCCGGCTGGCGGAGCCCTACCTGGAACGGATGCCCCTCGACGCGCTGGAGGCCACCATCGAGCCGCTGCTGCTGGGCTGGAAGCAGGCCGGCGGTCGCCGCAGCTTTGGCGACCATGTGGTCAAGCTGGGGCGCAGCGGCGTGCAGGCGTTGCTGGCACAGCCATGAGCGTGGGCCCCATGGCGGGCCAGGCCGGCTGGCTGGCGGTGCTGGTGGCGGTTGGACTGCTGTGGCCGACGGGCAGCAGGGCCCAGTCGCGCCAGGGGGTGCCGGCGCCACCAGCCTCCACCCCCAGGGAGTACAACCCCGACCCCACCACCTGCAGGCCGGAGCTGATGCAGGCCGCCTACCGCCAGCAACTGGGGGCCTACCAGGAGGAATCTCCGGCGGTGGTAGCCCAGTTGCAACGGCTGCAGCGCGACCTGACGGTGAGCAGCATCAACCGCTGCATCACTTCGGGGTTGATGAGCAAGGAGCAGGCGCAGGCCCTGGCCGAAAGTCTCGGCCTGGATCGCTGAAGCACCTCCTCAGCCCCCCTGCCACCGGCCATAGCGCGCCTGCGGGCTGCCCGTGCGCCAGGCCCATAGCTGATCCCCCCAGCTGAAGTGCCACCACTCATTGGGATGCCGGGCGAAGCCGGCATCCTCCATCACCTGCCGCAGCAGATCGCGGCGCTGATCAAACAGCAGCGCCCGGGTGCGCCCATCGCCGGCAGCGCTGCGCTCGGCAACGCGGCGGTAGTGGTCGGGTTCCGAGACAGCACCGATGGCATCAATCGGGGAACCCAGATCGAGCAACTGGCCGTCGAGGCAGGCCAGGGTGAGATCCACCGCCGCACCGGTGCTGTGGGGCGGTGGCATTGCCGGATCCTCACAGGGCGGAGCCCAGAAGCGCCCTACTTCGGCCACCACCGCATCCCGCTCAGGGGAGGGCAGCTGGTGGTGGATGCCCCTTGCGTCGCACTCCTGCTGGATGGCGTGCTCCACCATGAACCGCTGAACCGCCAGAGGGCGCCAGGCATCGAAAATCGCCAGACGCCACTGGGGCTGCTGCTGCTGCAGGCAGGTCTGGGCCTGGAGCAGACGTGCCACCACCTGCTGCCGCAGCCGGAATGGCGAGGCCCCATCGCCATACGGAGCGCCCACGGCGGCATAGGGATGGGGCTCGATCCGCAGCAACTCGGAGGGCAGCATCTCCAGCGGCTCATCAACCGGAGCGATGGGGATGGAGCTCCAGGGACGCACCGGAACCAGCACCAGGGCCCCCATTCAAGGCCACCCAGGCATCACCGCGCCGAACTCAACGGCAGCGGCGAGCAGGCAAAAGCGCGCCTGATTAGCACCCAGCGAGCCAGACCGCCCGGCAGTCACCTAGGATCTGTAAGACTCTTTAACAGATGAGCCCTGCCGATGTTCACGCTTGAGAAGGCCACCCGGATCTTTCCGGACACCCTCGCAGCGGACGTGGTGCCCGCCATCACCGCGCGCTTCCGTCTGCTCAGCGCTGAAGATCAGCTGGCTCTGATCTGGTACGCCTACCTGGAGATGGGCACCACCATCACCGTGGCGGCACCCGGTGCGGCGCGGATGCAGTTCGCCGAGCCGGTGCTCAACCAGATCAAGGCCATGGGCTTCAGCGAGCAGAGCCAGGTGATGTGCGATCTGGCCAACCGGAGCGACACCCCGATCGGGCGCACCTACGCCAACTGGTCGGTGAACATCAAGCTGGGTTTCTGGTATCAGCTGGGCCAGTGGATGGCGGCAGGCATCGTGGCCCCCATCCCCGAGGGCTATCAGCTGTCGGCCAACGCGGCCTCGGTGCTCAGTTCCGTGAAGGGCGTGGAACAGGGCCAGCAGATCACCCTGCTGCGCAACTTCGTGGTGGACATGGGATACGACCCCGCCAAGGGTGAGGGCCAGCGGGTAGCGGAGCCGGTGGTGGCGCCGACCCCGGAGGCCAGTCGCAAGAAGGTGTTCATCGAGGGGGTGATCAACCCCACGGTGAACAGCTACATGGATCTGCTGAACGCCAACGATTTCGACAACCTGATCCAGCTGTTCCTGGCGGATGGCGCCCTGCAGCCTCCTTTCCAGAAACCGATCGTGGGCACCGAGGCGATCCTGCGCTTCTTCCGCGAGGATTGCCAGAACCTGCGCCTGCTGCCGGAACGGGGCTACGCCGAGCCCAGTGAGGATGGCTACACCCAGATCAAGGTGACCGGCAAGGTGCAGACCCCCTGGTTCGGTGCCGGCATCGGCATGAACGTGGCCTGGCGCTTCCTGCTGAATCCAGAGGGCAAGATCTACTTCGTGGCCATCGATCTGCTGGCTTCGCCTGCGGAACTGCTCAAGTTCGCCCGTTGAGCAGCCCCACCCGTCGGGGGCTCGTGCTGGCAGGGCTGATCCTTCTGGGTTGGCTCGCCAGCCTTGGCCTGCTCTGGGCAGACCTCAGCCAACTTGCCCCGCTGGCACTGCTGGGGCTGGTGCTGGGGCGCACACTCCTGCAGACGGGGCTGTTCATCGTTGGCCACGACGCCATGCATGGGGTGTTGCTGCCTGAGCGGCCTGCACTCAATGACGGCATGGGGCAGCTGGCCCTGGGGCTCTATGGCTGCCTGGGCTTCGCGCCTCTGCGGCGCAAGCATCAGCAGCACCATCGCCATTCCGGTTCCCGGCTCGACCCTGACTTTCATGGCCCGGGGCAGCCCAACCCTCTGGCCTGGTACGCCAGGTTCATGGCGGGCTACCTGCGCCCGCTGCAGATGGCTGGGCTGCTGGCTGGTTGGGGCCTGCTGGCCCTGCTGAGTTCAGCGGGGGCGGTGTTGCTGCTGTGCACCGTGCCGCTGCTGCTGAGTTCCCTGCAGCTGTTTGTGGTGGGCACCTACCTCCCCCATCGCAACCCCGCCTCCAATAGCAATCCGCACCGGGCGGCCAGCCTGGAGCTGCCGACTTGGCTTTCGCTGCTGGCCTGCTATCACTTCGGGTACCACCTCGAGCACCATCAGGCGCCAGAACTGGCCTGGCACCAGTTGCCTCAGGCTCGCGGCGCCTGATGCGGCGCAGTAGCGTCCCAACATGGACATCACCCTTGTCGGCTGGACAGAAGAGGAGCAAACCGTGGCGCGGGTTGCTTTTGAGCAGGCCTACACCCGCGCTGTGGCGGGCTTGATCGCCGCCATCAAACTGCAGGCCGTCGAGCTCGCGGGCGCGGAAGCGGTGTGGCAACTCCACGACTTCATCAGCATTCAACGCCACGTGATCGAAGGACGCTTCGATTTCCGCTTTGAGGGCCTGCTGTTCACCTTCGCCAGTTTGATCAAGGAAGGACTGTTGCAGCCTGAGGAGCTCCAGGGCCTCGACGCCGAGAAGCTGGGCAAGATCACTGCCATGGCCCGGTTCTGAACCAGGCGGACCGACCAGCGGCGTCCTAAGGGTTGCAGTCAGGGCACTGGCCAGGATCGGCGGTCACCATGCCGTCCCGGCGCGGGTGATGCTGGCGGTGACCACAGGCAGCACAACCGTGCAGCTCAAACTGGGTCAGCGGAGTGGGTGCACCGCACCAGCGGCAGGGCAAGCCGCTGATGCGATCCATCCACCCCCAGCCCGGGGCTGAACAGGCTGGACAGCGGCTGCGAATCCGGCGTGCCAGGCGGAAGGCCAGGCGGCGGAGGCTCGCCATCCGGGTGGGATTCAGGTGGGCGCGCATGTCCGTCTCCAGCAGAACGCTGCCGTCGTTGGAGTGGGCGGCGGCCCATTGCACTGCCGCCGTGAGCTGGTCGAGGAATTGAAGCCCCTTGGCCACCGCGGCACCAAGGCCGTTGGGACGCACGATCACGGCATGGGTCGGGAAGCCCACCCGCTGGAGCCAGGCCGCTGGATCCTCCCCTGGAGCCAGAAGGCAGTGGCTGAAATTGGTGCGCCAGCAGAGAAGCTGCTCCGTGATCGCCAACCCCTGAGCGCCATCCACGAAGGTCATCCATTCGTGGCCCACCGCCACCAGCGGAACGGCCGGATGCGGGCCGAAACTGCCCTCGCTGGCCAGGCCCAACGGCAAACCGGTGATGGCCATGCCAGCCTCAGCCTTGTTCCGGCAGGTGCTGGCGGCATCGGCCGGGCGGGCTGTCTCCCCGGAGAAGGTGCCCAGGCTGTCCGTATTGAGGTTGGAGGGCAGCACCAGCTCCACCCCCAGAGCATGGCGGAAGGGCCGGCCCATGGCTCGCTCCTTGCCGTGCATGGTGGCCAGAACAACCCGTTGGCCGCAGTAGCTGGGGTGATCGCGAAGCCGAAGCGCGGCCACCGGGAGCAGATGAATTAGCGGGCAGCGTAGATAGCCGAAACCAGTTCTGGGGGAGATCGTCAGTTAACCGCCGGCGCCCTCTATGGTTTCGCAACTCTGATCTTGCCCAAGGCTCCAGCCCATGCCCGCACGCTTTGTCCTCAGTGGTGACCATCCCCTGGACTGCGGCCACGGCCAGGAATTGCTGCGCTCGTACATGCGCGATATCGGCAGGGTGCCCCTGCTGAGCGGCGATCAGGAGATCACCCTCGGCCGGCAGGTTCAGCAGCTGATGGCCATCGAGGAGCTGCGGGAAGAGCTGAGCCTGCGGGCTGGTGGTCAGCCCCCCAGCGATGACCAGCTGGCCGAAGCCAGTGGACTCAGCGTGGCCGCCCTGCGCAAGCAACGTCGGCTCGGCGTACGGGCCAAGGAACGGATGGTGTCCGCAAACCTGCGCCTGGTGGTGTCGATCGCCAAGAACTACACCAACAGCAGCTTCGAACTGGCCGACCTGATCCAGGAGGGCACGATCGGCCTGGTGCGCGGCGTGGAGAAATTCGATCCCAGCCGGGGCTACAAGTTCTCCACCTACGCCTACTGGTGGATCCGCCAGGGCATCACCCGGGCGATCAAGGACAAGAGCCGCGTGATTCGCTTGCCAGCCCATATCAATGATGCCCTGAGCAAGCTGAAACGCTGCCAGCGCGAGCTGAGCCAGAGCCTCGGCCGCACGCCCAGGCTGGACGAAGTGGCCGCAGCCACGGGCCTCTCCGAATTGGATGTGCGCGAGGTGATGTTCCGAGCCCTGCAGCCACTGAGCTTTGATGCCACCACCGCTGATGGAGACGCTTTCGATCTGTTGGACACCGTGGCCTGCGAGGGCATGCAGCCAGAAGAACTCGCCCTGAAGGACTGCCTGAAGCAGAACATGCGCAGATTGCTGGACCAACTGCCGGAACAGGAAGCGGAACTGCTGAAGCTGCGCTACGGCATCGACCAGGAGAATGCCTGGAGTCTCTCTGCGGCAGCGCGCGAACTGGGCATCACTCGCGACACTGCCCGCGGCCTGGAGCGGCGCGCGGTGGCGACGATGCGACGGCTGTCGGCCGAGATCAGCGACTATCTGGCGGCCTGACTGGAGCGAACCGCCCCAACAGCCAACCCGGGCTGCCTAATTTGCCGCTGACTTGGGTAGCCACACCACACATCGGTGGCCCCAGGAAAATGGCTATGCCCCTGCAATGGTGGAGAACGCTGCAGCAGCACCTGCAGGCCTTCGAGGCCACACTGCTGACGCGTGAAAACGTGATTCGCTTCCTAAGTGCCCGCTTTCTGCTGATGCTGGCGATGGTGCTCGGCTTCTGGCTGGTGCTGCCAGGACGCCTGTGGCAGCCCGGCAGATGATTCAGCCCAGATAACCAAGACTGATCAACACAGTCAGGAACACTGAGAACCAACCGACCCAGCACCTCTCAGACAGCTTCTAATCTTCCGCGACCGCTTGATCACGGAGATGACGATCGTTTGAGACTAGAGGGAAGCCCATCACAGCTGGAGACTGCCAGAAGTTGGCAACCGACAACCAGTCACGGCCAACCATAATCGCAACTTATCACCACAGTCAGAACCACTGCAGGCCAAGCCGCCCCAAGGGAACAGACGCACTTCCTAACGTTCCGGCGGATCCGATTCCTGGGGTCTCAACCTTCCCTTCCCGGCATTTCTTATGCCACTAAGGATAGTTAGCAGCCTAGAGACCAAGGGTTAGTCATATTGGCTGACCCTCAACTTTCAGCGCCAACACCTCCCACACCGATCCATTTCACCATGACAAAGCGTCACACCTGTCTGGCTCTAATCGCCGGGACACTCTCCAGCTCGATTCTGCTGACAAGCTGCATGGGTAACCCCCCCAGCAAGACCGGCACTGGGGGCGCTTCAGGATCTTCGCCACAAACAGCTGTCAACAGCCAAGCTGCCAGCCAGCTGGAAACCGGGACAGTCAATCTCGGTTTTGTGCCGATTCTTGAAGCTGCACCCCTTGTGGTGGGTGTGGAGAAAGGCTTCTTTTCAAAGCATGGGTTGGATGTGAAGTTAAGCAAGCAGGCGAGCTGGGCCGCAGCACGCGACAACGTGGTGTTGGGGTCAGCCGGGGGTGGAATCGACGGCGGTCAGTGGCAGCTGCCCATGCCCCAGATGATCAGTGAAGGCGCCATCACCAATGGCAAAAAAGTACCGATGGTTGTGCTCGCGATGCTGATGAGCCAGGGCAATGGCATCGCTGCGGCAAATTCGGTGAAGGATGGCAATCTCAGCTACGACCTGAAGAAGACTTCAAATGGCTTCTTCAAGACGTTTAGCCAGAAGGAAGGCCGTAAGTTCCGGGCCGCCTACACCTTCCCGAAGGCCAACCAGGACATCTGGATCCGTTACTGGCTGGCCGCTGGCGGCGTGAATCCCAACAAGGACGTGGAACTCCTCACTGTGCCGGCTCCAGAAACACTGCAAGGCATGAAAAACGGCACGATGGAGGCCTTTTCGACAGGAGATCCCTGGCCTTCCCGCATCGCCAAGGACAACGTGGGCTACCTCGCAGCCACCACCGCACAGATCTGGAAGGTACACCCTGAGGAATACCTGGCTGTTCGTTCAGACTGGGTGAACAAGCATCCCAAGGCTGCCGTTGCACTGCTCAAGGGCTTGATCGAAGCGCAGATGTGGCTCGACAAAGCGGAAAACAAAGATGAGGCAGCAAAGATTCTCAGTTCCAGAAAGTGGTACAACGTACCCGTTTCAGTGCTGCAAGAATCCCTCAAGGGTCAGTACAGGATCGGTGCCAATGGCACACGCGAAACGAACCCGAAGCTGGGGCCGCTCTACTGGAACAGCGACCGAGGGGTGATCTCCTACCCCTACAAGAGCCTCACCCTGTGGTTCCTGATTGAATCTCTCCGCTGGAAGTTCTACCCCGGCACCGTAGACAGCATCCAGCAGGCCGAAGCCATCAACAACCGTGTTGTCCGTGACGACCTCTGGTTGAAGGCCGCCAAGGAGTTGGGGCTTCCGGCCAAGGACATTCCAACGTCGCCCAGCCGTGGCAAGGAGGTGTTTTTCGACGGAACGATCTACGACCCCAGCAATCCCCAGGCCTATCTGAGCAGCCTCAAGATCAAGAGCTGACGCAAAAGGGAGCCCGAGCGGGCCCCCTTCCAAGAAAACCAGGGAAGTTGCGCCCCCAACCGATCTCCATTTCTCCCCTCTCGAGAACACTTCCATGTCAACAGTTACCAGCTCAGGTTTCAACGTTGCCCAGTGGTGGAAGCGCAGCCGCAAAACCATCCTGCCACCCTTATTGGGAATCGGTGGCTTCTTGCTGTTCTGGCAGCTCAGCGCCAGCCTCGGCTTCACCAAACTCTCCGGTCCCCTTAGCCTCTGGACAGAAGAGCGCACCCGTGAACTGCTGCTCTACCCCTTCTTCGATCGCGGAGGACTCGACAAAGGCCTGTTCCTGCACACGATGAGCAGCCTGAGCCGTGTGGCCATGGGCTACACACTGGCGGCTGTGGTGGGCATTGGAGTTGGCATCGCAGTGGGCCTAAACCAGGCCCTCAACCGTGCCTTCGATCCGCTGTTTCAGTTCCTGCGGATGGTGGCACCGCTGGCTTGGGTGCCGATCGCTCTGGTGATGTTTCAACAGAACCAGCCAGCGGCCATCTTCGTGATCTTCATCACCTCAATCTGGCCGATTCTGATCAACACAGCTGAGGGCGTGCGACAGATCCCGCAGGATTACCGCAACGTGGCCCTGGTGCTGCAGATGTCGCGCAAGAGATTCTTCACCAAGATCCTGATTCCTTCCGCCCTCCCCTACATCTTCACCGGCCTGCGCATCTCGATCGGCCTGGCCTGGTTGGCGATCATCGCCGCTGAGATCGTGATGCCCGGCACGCCCGGCATCGGCTTCTTCATCTGGGACGCCAATCAGAACGGATATGTGTCCGACATCGTGCTGGGAGTGATCTGGATCGGCGCCATTGGCCTGATTCTGGATCGCCTGATGGCCTGGCTGCAGACGCGTATCGCCACTGGCCGCTGAGTGGATCCACCTGGCCCATCTGCACTCCACACTCCAATCACGACATGACAACACTGGTCGCTGTTCAGGACGTCGCCAAGGACTTCCCGCTGAAGGGAGGCGGCAACTATCTGGCCCTCAAGGGCATCGACCTTGAGATCCGCAAGGGTGAATTCGTATCGCTGATCGGCCATTCCGGCTGCGGCAAGAGCACCCTGCTCAACATGATCGCCGGTCTGGATCGACCCACCGGCGGCACGGTTCTGCTGGAGGGCGAAAGCGTGAAGCGCCCAGGCCCCGACAAGATGGTGGTGTTTCAGAACTACTCGCTGCTGCCGTGGCTCACGGTGCGCGAGAACATTGCCCTGGCAGTGGATGAGGTGATGCCCGACCTCGCCCGCAGCGAGCGCGATGCCGTGGTGGAGGAGCACATTGCCATGGTGGGCCTGGCCCATGCCGCCGAAAAACCGCCGCTGCAGCTTTCGGGCGGCATGCGCCAGCGGGTGGCCATCGCCCGTGCCCTGGCGATCAAGCCCAAGTTGCTGCTGCTGGATGAACCATTCGGCGCCCTCGATGCACTCACCCGCGGCAATCTGCAGGAGAAGCTGATGCAGATCTGCAATGAGCATGAGCTCACCGCGGTGATGGTGACCCACGACGTGGATGAGGCCGTGCTGCTCTCCGATCGGATCGTGATGCTCACCAACGGGCCGGGCTCGAAGATCGGCGGCATCCTCGAGGTGGACATCCCACGGCCACGGCAGCGGCTCACGGTGGTGCACCACCCGAGCTACTACAGCCTGCGCTCCGAAATCATCTACTTCCTCAACCGCCAGAAGCGGGTGAAGCAGTGGCAGGCCAAGCCCCACAAGGTGCTGGCCCGCCATGGCCTGGAGAAAGTGAACCTGGATCTGGGCTTCATCCCCCTCGCCGCCTGCGCGCCGATGGCGGTGGCCGAGGCCAAGGGTCTCTTCGCCAAGCATGGCCTCGATGGGGTGCAGCTGGTGCGCGAAACCAGCTGGCGCGGCATCACCGACGGACTCCTGGACGGCACCCTGGATGCGGCGTTGATGCCCTCCGGCATGCCCACCTGGATGACGGCGGGCGGCCACGGCGGCGAACCCACTCCGGTGGTGACAGCCCTCACCCTCAGCCGCAACGGCAACGGCATCACCCTGGCCAGCCGCCTGGCGGAACAGGGGGTGCGCAGCGTGGCCGACTATCGCGACTACCTGCTGCGCACCAACCGCGAACCCCACACCCTGGGCATCGTGCATCCGGCCTCGATGCACAACGTCCTGCTGCGCTACTGGCTGGCGTCGAACGCGATCGACCCCGACCGCGACGTGCACCTGCAGACCCTGCCACCGGCCCAGATGCTGGCCGACCTCAAGGACGGCTCCATCGATGGCTACTGCGTGGGTGAACCGTGGAACGTGCGCGCCGAGCGGGAACGGCATGGCTTCCCGATCGTGGGCGACCTGGAGATCTGGTCGGGCCATCCAGGCAAGGTGCTCGGCGCCCGGGAGGACTGGGCCCTGGCCTATCCCAACACCCACATCGCCCTCACCAAGGCACTGCTGGAGGCCTGCCGCTACTGCGCCGATCCGGCCCATTGGAACGAGCTCAGCCTTCTGCTCAGCGACCGCCGCTACCTGGGCATGAAGCCGGAATTGATCCGCTTCGGGGTG
>Ga0214917_10003960_pt1 | contig 16794 bp, 6 predicted proteins | sample LL_1208_BB_MetaG_FD_177983 | JGI IMG/M metagenome (GOLD analysis project Ga0214917, IMG submission 177983) | Freshwater microbial communities from Lake Lanier, Atlanta, Georgia, United States - LL_1208_BB | ecosystem: Environmental > Aquatic > Freshwater > Lake | place: USA: Georgia | collected... | reverse complement strand
AGTAAAGTTGAAAGTATTGAGACATACATCTATGATCCCATTATAACATTAAACGCTGATGTAACAGGTATTGCACCTTTTGAAAATAGCGGCATAGAAGTAAGGCGTGGAACTAGTCCTAATATATCTTTAGTCTGGGACGAAACATTAGATTGGTGGACGTTTTCGGCTAGTCATTCAACAAGATATGTAACTTCATCAAGGAATGATCCTAGTGATGATACATTCATGATGTGGAAAATTTTACGTATGTTGCGGGATGACCCCGATCCCCATTTTGGCGGAAATTTATACACAGACGGTTATGAAATCCGTAGTCAAGATCCGTTTAATATAATTCTCACCCCAGGTTGGAATGGAACACAAGCTAATACCGGCGTACAAATAAATCATGTAAATAGTTTAGTTGCTAACATTCCATATGTTCCTAATTCAACTATTGTTTTTGGCAAAGAACCTGGGAATGGTGTCTCTGGTTTATATATCATAGACAAGTTGCAGCGGCAGGAAGAGCTTATTACAAAGCGACGAGCACAAGTATATTCTTTAGTATTGTAGAAAAATATGGCTATAACAAGTACGTTGTTGAATGATATTAACTCAAGTATTTTTACCAGTGATGGTAGTAATGCAGTAACTACTATGTATTTCTGTAATACTGGTAAACAGATTGCTTACATGACTGTTCATGTAGTTCCGAAAAATTTTGCACCTGGTCCCACCAATATTGTCTACTATGAAGTTCCAATAGCAATTAAAGATACATATGTAGTGGATACTGAAAAGTTAATTTTAGAGGACGGGGATAAAATATATGCAGTCTTAGGTGTAAACTATCATGCTAGTAACACTGCTGTAATTGCTACTGTGTCGACTATTGGGATGTAAATGGGTCGATATATTAAAAATAAAGAAATCAAATCTGGAAGTTACAGTGTACGGATGCCTATGGGATCCAGTGTTCTAGGTCCAAATGCGCCGGTGCCGGGTTTAACTAGATTTAACTCAAACAAGAACAGATTGGAAGTATATAGAGCAGTTATCAGAAATGGATTACCGGAAATGCGTTGGGTTGGTCTAGCGTTCGCGAGCGATATAGATTATCCTAATAAGGAAACTTTTTATGGTACAGGTACACAAGTTGTATTTGGTCCTATGAAATATAAGTATCCTAAAAATAACGAGGTATACCTAAGAGTTTATGTGCATAATATACATCAAAATCCTGGTGTTGCTTATTTAATAGATGATTATTCAATAGTTTTTTCTAGTCCACCACCAGATGGGCACCCAATTATAATTATACACGGAGCTTTGCCCGGCGATCCATTTGAACAAATACCTAGCACTTGGCAAGCTCCGGCAAGAATCTTTACCGAAACAAGTTATCGTGTTACCAGTAATTTGAAACGCTTAATAGAGGTTGACTCAAACGTTGCTATGTTTACTGTAACTACCACGAACGTTGAAGATGGAACAGAATTGTACTGGAAGATAAGACCAGGAAATATTCCCGTAACAGACCAAGACTTTGTTTTAGGATTACCACCTGACATTCTAGCTGGTAATTTAAGAATACAGAGTAATCAAGCTACGTTTAATGTTGAAATCAAAACTGATTATATCACCGAACACGATGAAAGTTTTTATGTTGACATAATGACCGGCAACATATACGGAACTGTGGTAACTACTTCGGTTGAGTATGAGATTGAATTGTTTGATGAAAGACCTAAGACTTATGAAATCAGTCAAGATCTATATCTAATAAATAAAGGCTCTACTGTTACATTTACAGTAAACACAACAAAAGTATCGGATGGAACACAGCTTCATTGGCAAGTTATGCCTGGGCCATACAATCCGATCACCTATATTGATATTGACGGTAGTAACGCTACTACAATTAAGACAGGAACTGTTACAATAACCGGAAATACTGGCTCATTTGGTGTAACTGCTGCCTATTCAGCAACAGATTTAGGTAAACGTTTTTATGTTCAATTACGTGATACTAGTTTGATAACAGGCAATATTGTAGCAAATTCTGCTATGACATCCATCGGATTGAAACTTTTCTTAGGACCATTCTAATATGGCTATCGGACGTGTATCAGGCCCAATGCTATTGCGTGACCTGGAACGCCAGGGCATGGATCTCTCCTTTGATGGAGATTTAATTTACTTAGATGTTGTTTATAGAAAAGTTGGTATAAACACAAAACAGCCTAACGTTGAATTGGATGTTAGGGGTAGTGCTAATGTCACTAGCAATTTATATGTCGGTAAAACTGTTACAGTTGGAAATTTATACCAGCTACCTACTACACAACCCACAGCCGGTCAGATAATGGTTGCTGTCGGGGGAGATACTTCTAAGACTATTTGGTTTGGTGGTCTACCTTTTCCTACAACAAGACGTAGAAAATATCAAACGACAATTACAAGTTTGTTAGGGTATGCCAACGTTGATATTGTATTACCATTGGGTGTTAGCAGTATTGTTTACAATCTTAAAGTTAGCAGGCCGGTAAAAGTTGAAGTGTTTGCTACACCGGCCATGGACGAGGATAATCCATATACTTTCATTGCTACTCCGGACCATTTAAAAGATGATGGTACTGTTATATTAAATGATGGTAGCAGTTTCCAAAGTAGACAGTACAGTATTTGGAATAACTTAGAAGATCCACCTACTCAAAATGTTTACATGAAAGTGAGCAGCTTAGATAGTTACCTAGCAGCTGATCCGGTAGAACTGGAGGTAATGTATTACCCAGCAATTACTGATCAAGGAGCTCATATGGATATCGTTACATCACTACCATTGTTAGCATATTTTGGTAAAATGGTTTGGTTACAGGGCGATAATAGGATTTATGTATATGGGCCAAGTGGATGGTTCCCGCTCTTACAAAAATAATCATGTACTATAAAGAGTTTAAGAGTCAAGTTGGATAAATAGAATATAAGAATTCATATTCGGAGAATATTAGATGGCCGCAACAATTAATACGCAGACAATCACCAATTTGCCCCCAGTTTGGGCAAGTGATGATAGTAGAGAACTATTATATCAATTTCGTTCTATTGAGCGAACCGGTTATCTTACTGTAACAGAATTAGTAAGAGATTTTTTAGCTGACGCTATTAATGAAGGTGCTCTGTCAATCGTTGATATTGCTATAGTTGAAACTCACCAGTCAACATATCTGTCAAGGCAAAATAATGGAATACAGAAATATATTCAATATGTTAATTCAAATCCCGCAAATCCCAAGTTTTTAGCACAGCGTATCAGAAAGATAGATACTCGAGGAGCCGGATATAGCGTAGGTGATGAACTAATACATTATGTTCCTGGGGCTAGAGCTAATGTAAAAATTAAAGTAACAGCAGTTGATACAGATGGTGTAAAAGGAATCACAGCATTTGAAGTTTTGGATTCTGGGGATTATGATACTATTGTTAACCCACTTGCTGATTTTAAAAAAATAGAATTTAGACGCCGACTTAATCCTAAATCTAACATGACTATAAATTTAGATTACAGTTATGACAAGGATAGCGTAGCGACAGTACCTCCTGGTTTAAATTTATTTTACTTTCAAGGTCGACATGAAGGCAATGGATGGGTCTTACAGCCCGGAGCAACTACACCTGGAACTTTAAAAGAAGGTCCAAATGTTATTCCATCGTTTAAAGGTAAAGTTTCCACAACCAGCACTGATGTTTGGACGTCATCGTTTACGAAAGATGCTCGTGCGGCAGGGCGTGGTGGAATTGGCGATTCAAAGTCACTATCAGTTTACACTGGCCCCTTCCCTATAACTGCTGCTGTTGGTGGTTCGGCTCAAACTCGTTGGCCGGTTGATGGCATTTGGGCTAATGTAAAACCAGCAAATAACCAGCAAATATTTCCTGGATCAGAAATTTTATTGGTTCCGGGACAAGCTAATACAGAAAGTTTTATTCCTGCAGGAACTCTAGTTTCAAAAGTTGAGGAAATTGAAGTAGTGAATGGGGTTACTGCGGTAGCAACCGTACCACCTGGTGTGAATTCTGATTATTACGAATTCACAGAAAGATTCATCTATTTGGTTACATCAAAAACTATTAAAATTGACAAAGGTGATCAGTTTTACGTCAGAGGTAATGGAGCAACATTTTCAGATACTACAGTAACAGGTGACACAGCAGAAATTTTCCAAGTTGTTGCCGAAGCCACTGAAAGAATTGATCCGTTGGCGGCTGGTCGTGCAACTGTTACTGGAACTCTTACAACAGTTAGCACTACAGCTGGTGTAACAAGTATGGCGTTAACTACACTAACTCATGCAAAGACTGCGTGGCGTCCTACAATTTTTGAAGGAGCAGTAGTTGCCCATACCGGGGCACTAGATCTTGCAGGGGCTAAAGTTGCTAGCGTAACTCAAGCTCCTGGTGCATTGACTGCAACTGTTACTTTGGATACTGTGTTAGCCCCTGCGTTAGTAACAGCTATGAATGCTAATGCTACAAAAACATATACATTTGATCTACCAAATACACAATCATATCGGATGGCTTTTATTGCTAATGGTAAGCAGACATTATCGATAGCGATTGGTACAGCGGTGCAGTTAAGAGATGATGCCAATGTTAAAGTAGCTAGAGTCGCCGATTACTTAGGAGGTATCAATGATATAACTGGTTATCTTGGTGATGTTCCCACTAGGACATTTTTATCAACTATAGCTACAGAAAAGGCTGCTACACTTGGTGGAAAAATAGGCGGCACCACAAATTTCACCGGTGTACATACTACGCATAGAGGAGCAAACGTTCTTGTTATTACAACAATTACTGCTACAGACAGAATTTATCCTGGGTGGGTTTTAGATCATAGTCTTAATGCAACTGTTGGCGGAACCTTGCAAGGTAATATGCAAGAAAATACCTATATTATTGAGCAACTTTTACCATTAGATGCAGTTAATAATGAAGTTTTAGGTGGTAAAGGACGTTATTATGTAAACAAAGAATATGTTCCTGGTTCGGCCACAGCATTGACTTTTACCGCACTTAGTATTGCAAAATGTATAGACAGAGATATAGATCCAAATGATATGACCCAAGGATTTGTTAATCGTTCGGTAAGAGTTTCTCAATATCCAGAGGCCTATCCTTTGAGTTATTATGTAGCTTTTGCAAAACAAGGAATGTTTTTTGGTATTTGGGAAGGCTCTTGGGCTATTATGCAAAAGAGTCGCAAACGTCAATTGGGCGAAAGGGACGCCTGGTTTAATTGGTTCTTGGTACAAAGACCGGTTAATAGATTGACGGGTGCTGTAAGAACAGGTGGTCAAAGTCCTGTATTTTGTATTAACAGCGTAGGCTACCGGTATTGGAAGTTTATTGTAAGAGAGCGTGATGTAATGCATCCGACTCAAGGGGATGCCGATACTTATTACTTTGCTACAAGTGATATAACAGGAAATATTGAAACAAGAAGAACCCCATTTAGAGTTCCGGCTGATGCTCATACTGAAGATAGTCACGGTTTACTTAATACTACTCACCAAATAGCATTAACCGAAGATAGCAAATATTTGGTTTCATTCTTATATAATTTAACTACACCAAGATTTAGATATTCAGATGAGTTAGATTTAATTGGACAAACAGCAGCTGACGTTGCAATGGCAAGCTCTGACGTGAAAATTACTGCTTATGGCGAACCTAAACAGAGAGTTTATAAATCTTTGGCAGCTAACTTACCATATAACGCAGGCTTAAGGGTTTGTGTATTAAAAGACATTTACGTATAAGGAGTTTAATTAAATGCCTGTAGTAAATTATGTAAAGAACGGTTTTGATAGTATTAGATCTTTGGTGACTTCTATTGTTGCTGATATGACTTCTGCTGCTTCTGGGGATGAGTTTTTTAAAGTAGTTTATCCAACCGGTGTAGTATATAATTCTGGTGATCCTATATTTTTACCTAAGGTAGGTGGAACCTATCCCGATGCTAAAGTTATTATATTAGAATCAAGAGTGGCATCTGATCCTCTAGCTAATATAGATGTAAGCGTAACAACTAGTGGCTCAATTAATGCAGCCTGGCGAATAGGTTTTGTGCTGCATAATGAAAATATTTTAACTGTTCATGCCGGCACAAGATTAAATCTACCTGGTAAAGAAACTAGTCCTTTAGCAACTCCAGGGAAGTTGGTTTTTTTAACTAATAGAGCCACCAATCCTGATGATCTAGAATTTAGAGAACCGGCTGGGTGCTTGAATGTTAAGCCATGGAGTAATTACACTAACACTAATAATATTTTTGGCAAAGTACCTAAAGCAACCATAGGGGCTGCTGCTGATGCCCAATTACCGGGACCCGATTATACCCAACCGGATGAAGTTTTTATATCAAGAGTAACGAGTGTAGGAGCCGAAACAGCCTATCCTATGAACTACTCTCTAACAATGACTAATAGAGGTATGGTTTTGGTTGTGTGGGAAGATAACCAAGAAGAGATTCCCGAAGGATCTTTACCAAACACTGGTTATGGTAAAAATGCCAACGCTGTTGATCTCACAAAAGTTTATGGTAATAGTCCACTAAGATGGTTTGCAATACAACGTGCTGTTGACAGAGAAACTGGCCGCGTTAGGGGAAGTTACGCAGCAAGAGGTGGTCTACCATTTTTTAATACAGGCGGGGCTGGACTAATATTAAATATTACTGTAACCCCTCCCGGCACGGCAGTTACTGCCGCTGTTATTACAGCCGGGGGTTCGTTTTATTCTGTAAATGATGTTGTAAACATAACTGGTGGTGGCGGTGCCGGTGCTCAAATTACTGTAAATACAGTAAATGCAAGTGGTGCAGTTTTAACATTAACTGTGACAGCTGGCGGAGTCGGCTACGCCACAACTGCAGGGGCGACTACCGCATTGGCAACAGCAATTAATTTTCCAAACGAAAAAAGTCGCTGTCCGGTATTCTGTGTGTTTGGAACAGGAGTGCCAAACAGCTATCGCAAATTTGTTGTTAGAGAAATTGATTCACTAGTTCCTAGTCCTAAGAGGCCTGCAACCTACAATACAGAAGACAGTCCGGCCATCTTAAATCCACTACCACAACAGAGTGTAACGGAACAGGGCGAGTTTGTAGTTACCTTTTTAAATAATTTGTCAACGTCTAGATTTAGATATGGTGACGAAATGGATTTAATAGGAACAGTTGGTGCTGAGGTAGCCGGAGCTGGTACAAGTATTTCAGTAAAAGTTTATCAAGATATATATACAAGAACTTACACTGCTATGTTCACCAATATACAGTACGGTAAAGGTATGAGGATAATGATGCTTACAGCAGCTAATTCATCCGATGAAAAAACTAACACAGGTATCGATTACGATGCCACTATCGTAAATAATCCTTTGTATTAATGGGGTTACTGTATAGTGCCAAAAGATGTTCTCTAGCATATCATCATGTGTACCATCCTCAGTAGTTAGCACAAGTTTTACCGCCAAGGAATCACAAACACTCGTAATTAATCAATCTGTACGAGTTATAAGTGCTAATGTATATTATGTAGATCACACGGCGTCTATATTTAATTTTTATATAGACGCCACCTCAGTTACTCCTTACATTAACCCAGAATTTTATTTTGTTACTGGTAGAACGTATCAGTTTGCAATTAAAAACCTCATAGATGAAGCATTTTATATTACAAATACTTCGGGCATAGAATATACTAATGGAGTAAGGTATTATGAGTATCGGCTATCTAGGGAAACCAAAGTTTGGCCTGGTGGGCCAATTGTAACTCAAGTTGTTGGTGCAACACCGCTAGCTACAATAACTATACCCGGAGTACCGGCTTCTGTTTGGCTTCAACCATCTGGATCAGCTGTAAAAAGTCTGTTGTTAATCGGTACTAATTATAGTATGGGCATAGGAGCCACTAACGTCACCTACAACTTTGTAACTCCTGTAAGCAATTGTACACTTTATTTTGTTCAGGGATGGGGTTCGTATCTAATTACTAGAAGAGGTAAACATCATAATAATACTAGACATACGATAGGTTCGTCTACACTTACTCCCGGTGTTGATTATGTAATGATCGGTGGTTACATATATTATTTCGGTGTATGGTCTGCTGGACTCATAGCAGATCTTGATGATCAGGGAGGCATGGAAGGATTTGTTTCGTTAACTATGACTGCCTCTACGCCAGCAACCTTGCAGATAAGAAATAGAAAAACTAAACAAATTCAAGCCACCATTCGGGTAACACCAAACGGTACAATTTTTCCTGTTAATAGTTTAGTCTCATTAAAAGAAAATGATACCGTTTTTTGTTCGGTAGTGGCACCGGCAACCTATTTAAGTTATAATTATTATCAATATCTTTTGGACGGGCAACAAAATTATTTTGCTGTTGTTACAAAAAACAATTACACGCCAGTAGTTAAAGTTGCTGACAGATTAAAAAGATATTTTAATTATGTAAATTATTATTCGAGTATCAGTTTAGCTGACGTATCTACCAACACAATTTTATATGTAGGTCCTTCGGGATTAGGGCATGGATCCGTTAAGCCAGAAAATGAAACAGTTAATTTTAATAATTATCATGTTATCTTAGATGTTCAAAACTACAAAGTTAATCTTTATACTGGACAAGGCGGTTTAAGGTTTACAGTTAAACTTCCGGATTTTCCTATTTCTTACTTTAAGTTCAATTATACTCTAGCAGGTACTATCATAACCGACTTAGGTGTTTTAGCAGCAGATGGTAAAGTTTATAGAATTAAACCTGACCTTACATATACATCAACTTCGGCATTTACTCCTGCAACTTTGAGTTTAGCTTTCATAAATGCTAATTTACCGATCAATGAAGACATACCGTTTTTAGGAAGTTTTTCTGATGCAGCAAGAGCAAAGCTGGTAGCAAGTCTATTTCCAATAGTAGTTTCTTGCTCAGTAAAAGAAAGTTCTTCAGAAGTCTATCTCGCCGGATCAACTCAGATAGCTCGAGTCAATTTAAATACCGGTATTTTGTTTGGTACAATTAGTTTAGCTGCTATTGGTAGATTGGCATCGGTAACATTCTTTGACATTAACGGCGTTATAGTAACCACTGACTCTCATAGGATTTACTATGTTCAAAATAGTGGTGCTTATCTAGACTTAACACCCCCCGGAGCTCTAGTACTTGGATCACCTGACAATATGGTTTTCAATCGGGCTGGTAGGGTCGCAATACCAGATTGTCATAATAAACGATTGATAGTTATTAATGGTGTTTCTACCAGTAACATTACATATGTGAACTTAGGAGATTTTGTTCCGGCATACGTAAAAAGATTTGATAACTCTATTTTAGTTACTGGACATGACACTAATCGTGTAATTGACATCGAAGTTTTAGATATATACGATTATGTTATAACAGAAAATTCTCCTGCTATTAAAATAAGATATGTAGATTTTACTAAAAAAGTTACTTTAGCAAGTAAGATAGGTTCTTCAATTATAGCTCATCATTTCTTAGATAATAGAACGACTCTAGATTTAATTGGGTCAAACATTAAAAAAGTAATACCTTATAACTTAGATTACAGAGAAGGTCCAGTTAACAGTATAGGTACAACACCTAAGATTTTTAGGTTATTAGGTGATCCCTCGGTGACTCCTATAGCAGGTCCTTATATTAAATGGTGGGTAAATGGTGAGTTGGGTGCTAACTTAGTTGATGATTCATACTTAGGAGTAAATTATAGAGCACCTTCCGCTGGGTATCATAGAAGTTTTATTATTTTAGGTGAACACGCACTTGATTACGATACTTTAGCTATAACAGATTCTTCATATTTAGATCATTATCTAGCCGGTGCTTACAATACACTTGTTACAACTTTTGTACCAGGCACTGTTTATGTGCCACCGGTGTTTGCTGGGGGGACTTATACTCTACCGTTTGATATAAATTATTTTGGCAATAATTACACAGAATTTTTATTCAGTGCTAGACACGGTGTTTTAGGATTTGATACGGCATTTCCACTAGGGTCAACTACTCCAAACTTCACTGCCATGGCGACTGATGCGTTACTAGTTGAACCTAGAACAATGTATATTGATTATCATATTGACAATCGCATAGTTGCAGCAGTAACTTGGGCTCCAACCTTTCTAGGCATAGTTCCCGGAGTATTTTATACACAAGGTATAATAGGAGAATTTAAGTATTATCACTGGAAGGTAGTTGGAACAGATCCAACTCCTAATCCTAATGGGCTAGTAAGAAATACAGAAACTATTGCTCAAAATGGAACTTTTATTAATATGGTAGATTTTTCTAGTATATTAGTAGGAGATTATGCTAGTAATCCTATAGCAGGTACACCTCCTTATGCTGCAATTGTATCAACTGGACCGGTAGTAGGTACTCCAAGTAACCAAGTTTTATCTATTCTTCCTTATCTATTCAATCCGCAGGCTTATTTAAGTATAGGTAATAAAATTTATGTAACAATACCGGGTGCTTCATATTTACAATATGCTAAGGTGACACCAACTGGTAGTACTACTTTAATTGGGTGGATTGCTGGTGTAAACACAGATACTTATCTTACCGGTAATCCTGTTATAGAAGTTTTGGGCAATAAAATTACCGAAGAAGGATTGGTAAATTTAGCACTTGTTAATAGTACTGAGTATATATTTGAATATACGACCGTTCTTGTATCTACAACGTATGAACGTGGTTTGTTAAATAATTTTTCCACTGTGGTAGCGTCGTCCACAACTTCGACTGTAACTGATATTATCACTGCGGTAAATATTCAGCATGTCTCCTCCGCTTTTAGCCCAGTGGGCGCAAGGATAGATCAATTTATTGAAGTGTCGTTGTCGGTGTATAACAATTTAGTTGTTGGGCAAAAACTTAATAGTACATTGTTTGGTCCTCCTGAAACTATTATAAGCAAGGTAAAATTGCCGCAGACATTCAACCTAAATGTTAGTCCTCAATTAGCATGGGAAGGCATACCGCCTACTTATCCACCAAGTACAATTTCTATTGATTTTACTACTATCAATGTACCCGACGGTAATGCATACAAATTTGATATTACGGGAGGTCCTTTTACACCACAGGTGAATGTTGGGCAAGACTTTGGACCATTATGGACAGTTGAGTGGCCAACTACAGCTTTACCTCCAGCAGTAATTGCGAATGGGACTTCGGTTAATCTTACAATTTACGGCAATCATATTAGAATAAAAATACCTGTAGTGTCAGACGTTATCCCCTACAGTGCAGAAAAACTGGAAAGTTGGAATGTTAAGGTTACAAACTTAACTGGACCGGCAATTTTTATAGAGTTAGGAAATACCACTCTTAAAAAACTTTTAATTGGTAATACTTTATCTAATACTGGCACAAGTGCTGGTGGTGTGACAAATTTCATTTATTTAATAGAAGTAGGGGCTGCTTATACTTCTTCTACAGCGGATATAATAAGTGGCGACAAATCGGTGTTTACTTTTTCTTCAGTACCTGCTGCTATTAAAAAACAAACTGTTCAAAATCCTATAAATTATGTTTTGCCGCAGCCACCACCACCTGCCCCGCCAATAGATGATCCATTTGATACTTTGACGATTGATGTATATTCAGTTACTTTAGTACGTTATAAGACTCATACTTTTGAAACATTGTCTGGTATTACTCCCCCAATAAGTACATTGACTACACTGGATGTAAAAGGCAATTTCTTAGAATTTTCAGCAGCACAAGTTCTTCCGGCCTCAACTCCTATATTGTTTAAAACTTATACTGTTCCTAGCATGATTGAATTTGATGTTGGCTTTTGGAGAGGACGTGGTTTTCAATATATAGAATTTAATTATCCTCGGAGCACTTTTCATGACAACTCATTAACAATTGGTCTACGGAATGCCAACAATACCTATAACTATCAAATAGCAGGGACACCACCCGTACCACAAGTGTCATATCTGTTTGGTGGTAATTACAGCGATGGTATACTATATAATCTTGGTTTAGGAAGATTTAATTATTTGCCCTCGGGTGGTTTCGTAGCTAGAAAGCCAAGAATTTATAAAGAAAGAAGTGTTGACGAAACCGCAGTCAAATATGACATCTATATAGATCAAAAAATTCCTGCTGCTGTGGATGTAAGAGCTAGCGTGGATTATGGAGTTTTACGATTAAATGATGGTTTGTATGATGGTACTAAAAAGATAAACGAGGGAGATGTACTCACTCTTATTGTTCCATTTAAAACAAATCTTGTTCGATCAGCTGTAATTTTGGGTCTTGGTAAAAATCAATTTGCTATTCCGGTCACTCCAGAATCACAAATAAATGCTATTAATAACTTAGTTTTTTTTGCTGGAATTCAACCAACTATAACTAACCAAAATGTAAGTTACGTCGTTGCTGTCACTGGTAATTATTTTGTTCCTGATTATTTTTCTGATGCTACTGGAGGTGGTAGTGAAACAAGTTTTTCACTTTGGGATCCTACAGGAGCGATTAAGTACTTTGATATTCTGAGGGGATCATATTTTGCCGCCGGTGCAGGCGATCTAGTAAAAATAGATAATATTTTTACTGGCTACAGACAGTATAACACTATTGAAATAGTTTTAGCTGGTTCTAATGATTTTGTAAAAATACAAATAGAAACTGTAGGTAAACCTCCTATAATAAATTATTTGAATTTTGGGTTATTAAACGATCCATATACGCAACTTAATAGACAGGCCAATCTTGTATTGGAACCGACTTCAACTAAGATTGAATTTTTACCCATAGGTAGCGGGCCAGATATACCTCAATATTTACTTGGTACGGTTTTTAATGAAACATTTGATGGCAGATCGTTGCAATCTGTGCCATACTACGAAACCAAAAACTTTTATAATGTAACTTCTCCGCTACTGCCCCCGGGAACTCCTATTACCTTGTTTAGCGATCAAATAAATGTTACTTTTGTTACTCAAAGCATGGGAACAACAACAAGAACTTCAGAATTCTATTCTGTTGTGCCTACAGATACATATCTAGGATTAGAATGGGATGTTTGGTCTTATCATGCTGATAATTCAAAAATTTACCAAATTACTCTTGACCCATTAGACAACAGTGAAGTCTACACCGAAGTTGGTAGTTGGACAATAAGAAATAAACAAATGACTCCTATTCTAGTAAATGGTATAGCCAATTCTGGAAAAAGTGTTGCTAGTATTACTGTATTAGTTGCCGGTTTAGGATACAATAGAAATGCTATTACATTAGTTATAGATCCACCCCCACCTCCTGGTATAACAGCTGAAGGCTTTGTTATTTTAGATTTACTAGGAACTGGTACAGTTGTCAGTGTTAACCTTACTAGTGGTGGGTCTGGGTACATTACGCCGCCCGCGGTATCAATAGTAGGTCCATTCATTTTACCTGCTATATTGCAAGCTACTCTAGCTACTGAAACATTGCCACACGAAACAGAAATAAAAATTGCTACAAATTATGAGGATCTGCAATTTACGGAACTGGCAAATAGCATGCCGTCTTATAAAATAGTTCCTCCAGAGACAGAGACCAAGATTCCATTGTTGCAAAATCTTATACCAGTTGAGACTAATATCTTAGATAAAATTCTACCATATAAACATATTATTGAATATTCATACATAACAACACCCCAACCATTATACGGTGTATTTTCTTCGCCTAGACTATATACATCTGAGTTATTATACAAACATGGTCCTGTTCCTAGCTTTTTTACGAAATCCACCGACAACGAAGTTCAAAAATTTGGATTATTTTCTAAACTGTTAACTTACGGTCCTATCATTAGAGCTAATCCTGTAATTATTCAAATGGAAAATTTAGACAAGGTATTACCACAAGTAACTTCCGTGAAAATTAAAATGGGCAATTATGAACGCAGTTTGCCGGTAAAGTTCTTTACCTCACAAAACAATTACAATTTTTTAACCTTTATCCCCAATAAGCTAAAACCACCTAGTCCATTTATAGATTTTCCGTTCACAATTTTTAGTAAAAATAATAGTTTTGTTTTTGATAAGCAAGTTACTTTATTAAAAACTGAACCATCTGAGCAGCAATTACAGCCTCATCCTACTGTGCTGGAGAGTATCATTGAGTCACAAGATAAGCCGGGTAATCAAACACTCTTATTCTCAGACCCCGGCATAAATGATATGTTTTTTATAAACGAACTTTTTAGTGATCCAGTTGACTTTGATTTAGTCTACATAAGTCAATTATTCAGTGATCCAATCAATGGAGAATTTCAAAATACTCAAGATTATTATAAAGCAATGGGATATGAGTTTGAAACACATACCGTATTAAATCCACCGGGAGCTGAAGAAGAGTTTGTTAATTTTACTGTACTGACACCAAAAACAGCGGATCCTACAATAAGCATCTTTACGGTATTAGAGTCGGATGCAGCACAGTCTAATCTTTTCTTAACAAATCTATTTACGTTACCGATTAATGGAGAATATGAGCAACTTACTTTACTAAATTCCGATCCCGCCGTTTCGGAAAGAAGTTTCTATCCAACAATGTTATTTGAATTTAAAGAGGCTGAATTTGATCCTCTTTATTTGCATTTGTTTGATATTGACCCCGAATTCGTTAAACAGGACAAGATACTGCCGCCAATAGATCCAGAGTGGTTATACCAAGATAAGTTGTTCCAAGAATTACCACCCGAATGGTTATACCAAGATAAGTTGTTCCATGAATTACCGCCCGAATGGTTATACCAAGATAAGTTGTTCCAAGAATTACCGCCCGAATGGTTATACCAAGACAAATTATTCCCAGAATTACAACCTGAGTGGCTATACCAAGACAAATTATTTCCAGAATTACCACCCGAATGGCTATACCAAGACAAATTATTTCCAGAATTACCACCTGAGTGGCTATACCAGGATAAGTTGTTCATTGACCTTACTCCCGATCAGCCCGATCCTGGAAATAGATATATAGAGTTTCTACCTGAATTAGGTTATCCTGGAAATAGATATATAGAGTTTCTACCTGAATTGGGTTATCCCGGAAATAGATATATAGAGTTTCTATCTGAATTAGGTTATCCCGGAAATAGATATATAGAGTTTCTATCTGAATTAGGTTATCCCGGAAATAGATATATAGAGTTTCTATCTGAATTAGAGCCACCGGCAAATAAGTATATTGACATAATACCAAAATTAATAGGAGATTTATCGCCCCTAATTAATTTGCCACCCGAATTATATATACCGGATAATAATTACTTACCATTGACACCATATAGGTTAACGGAAGAAAAATTATTTCTGGACTTCCCTCCAAAATTGGATCAACTCAATGTTCAATACCAGGACGGGTTTAATTTATACGGGGCCTTTAAGACCGAGTTTTTAATTTTTGCCGATCATGGGCGAGCTGGAGATCTAGGGCAGTATCAAGGTACTCCCCCAGGCACACCCGGAAGAACAAATATCCCGATATTATCGTATAGGGAATTTATGGGAAGTGCTCTACTTAAGTATACTCCAACTTATGGATTTGGTGGGTTTAGTTCGCAGCCGGGTGCTCAAGCCATAGCCGATAAGTATGTTAATGCCACAGCTATTCGAGTTCAAATTGCTGGTTTTTGGAATTACAGGATTCATTTTGATAAAAAAGTTTTCCGTCCTAGAAAGAGCAGAGTTTTCCCAACACTCTGGTACGTCAGGGGTGCTTGATGCTAGTGATACCTAATAATCACGTAGTAGTTCCTCGTACAGAAGAAATTTCCGTTGAGATCAAAGATCAAGTCTCAAGCGATCTCATGAAACGACGAGCTCACGTTCGTAGATATAGCCTACTTAATACAACTATTTTAGAACTTGATTTTGTACCTTTAAGTGACCAATGGTTGGAGCTATATTTAGATGGTCATAGAATGATCAACTACATATACCCAACTTTTAATCACATAGGCATCAGATACGAAACTTACAATTTATTTAATAATAGATTCATAAGATTTGAAAATCCAGTTACCGGTAATTTAAAAATTGTCTGCGATACCTTGTCATTTGCTCCAGCTGAAAATTATATAGATCTTAAACAAGCTGGCGTGATAATTGACTTAGAAAACATACAAAGTTATGATGTTTATGAAAAACATTTCAATCCAAGTAGATATCCGATGCCGCAATTAGAGTTAGTAAATTCAGTAATACGCATTAGAGTGGGTGATGCACATTATGCAGAACCTTTGGTATTGACTGAACCTTGCTACGGACATGTTAGGTTAACTAAAGATAGGAAGAATCTAGTCTATACTCCTCGTCCCGGGTATCGGGGGTATGACGTATTTGGTTATACCTTAATAACCACCCATGGACAGATTGGACGTCCTGAAGGGATAACTATTAGGGTACACAGCGATGATGAATATTACAATTGGTCAGCAGATCTTGCGGGCTATAACAATCATCTTGCCTTAAGGGATTTAAAACACCCATTTATTACTGCCCTTGGTGGTAAACAGTCTACCATAGAATTTTATTATTACACAAAAAGTGTCGGTACTGATCATAATTATAGAGTTGGCATGTTTGGGCAATATAGAAATAGCCCAACCGAAGGAAGATTAGCTGTATATCTACAAGGAACTTCTACAACAAGTGAACAAGTTGTAGTTTTACAATTTTGTATCTCATCGGTAGATATTTTT
>Ga0214917_10003959_pt1 | contig 16796 bp, 12 predicted proteins | sample LL_1208_BB_MetaG_FD_177983 | JGI IMG/M metagenome (GOLD analysis project Ga0214917, IMG submission 177983) | Freshwater microbial communities from Lake Lanier, Atlanta, Georgia, United States - LL_1208_BB | ecosystem: Environmental > Aquatic > Freshwater > Lake | place: USA: Georgia | collected... | reverse complement strand
GGGCTTCATGGTATTCACGTTTTAGTGGGTATTGGTCTGATTATTTGGATGATTGTAAAGGCAAGCAGACTAGAGTTACACTCGGAGTATTATACTCCGTTAGAAATGATTGGGCTTTATTGGCACTTTGTCGATTTGGTGTGGATATTTTTATTTCCATTATTTTATTTAATAGGGTAGGCGAGTTATGAGTCAGCAAGATCATCATTCACATTTTATAGTTCCGACTAAATATTATCTTCGTACTTTTGGTGCGCTTTTAGTGTTAACCGTATTGACTGTTGCAGTAGCACAAGTTGATTTTGGGTCCTTTAATTTAATTATTGCTATGCTGGTTGCTTTGGTTAAAGCATCTTTAGTTGTTATGATTTTTATGGGCTTAAAATGGGAAAAAGGCTTCAACTTTGTATTTTTCTTTGGCAGTTTATTGTTTGTGGGTATCTTTTTTGCACTTGTTTTTGCAGATATCGATATGAGAAAGCAAACTGACCAGCTTGAGGCTCAAAAATTTGGATTAGTGAGTCCAGTTCAGCCTGTCTCTAGCGAGCATGGTGAGTCTGGGCACCATTAGTGACGCGCTATTTTCGTTTTAGCGTTTGTGTTACTGTACTTTTAGTCTTATTTTTGGTTTTAGTTGGGGCTTTTGTACGTAGCTCTGGCGCGGGAATGGGGTGCCCAGATTGGCCAACTTGTTTTGGGCGTTTAATCCCTCCAGTATCTGTTTCTGAACTACCTGCGAATTATCAGGAAATTTATGCTCATCGTGGCTATGCGCATACTGAATTTAATGCTTTTAAAACTTGGACTGAATATTTAAATCGATTATTAGGTGTTGTGGTTGGCTTGGCAATGCTGATCATGACTTTACTGGCATTTCGTATTCGAAAAGAGTATCCCATTTATTTTAAATTGAGTGTTGCTGCACTGTTGTTGACAGTTGTACAGGGTGGTATTGGTGCTGTTGTCGTTATGATGCATTTGGAGCCTTGGATGGTGACCGTGCATATGGTGCTGGCATTATTACTGGTTATGGTGCTTGCGACATTGTTTCAATTGACTGAAGGTGTAAGTGATATCCATTTGGACACTTTACCTGCAAAGCGGTTAATGAGATGGACGACGATACTGTTTGCCTTGGTTGGATTTCAGCTTTTGCTAGGGACTAGGGTGCGTCAAGCTGTTGATATTGTGGCTGAGATTTTTGTCGATTTGCCACGAGTGGAATGGATGCCTCACTTGGAGCCTTTGTTGAGTTTGCATAAAAGTGCAGGCTTGCTTACTTTTTTAATTGCTTTGAGATGGCTTTATTTTGGCCGTAAATTTGTTTCTGATAGCCCTATGCTAACTACCTTGCTTTATAAAGTGCTTTTGTTGCTAGGTCTTGAAATTGGGGTTGGTATGATATTGGTTGTTTATGGATTGCCGATGTTGGCACAACCCTTTCATTTATTGGTTGCGTTTTTGATTATTGTGGCATTAGTGCGGTTTATGGTGTGTTTTAGGACATCTGTTAAAATTAGACCATGATGGGAGTGAAGGACTATTTAGAACTGTCCAAAGTGCGTATTTTAGTGATGCAGCTGGTTACCTTTGCCATGGGATATATTTTGGCAACACGATTGTTTTGGTTTCAACCCTCATTTTATTGGGGGCTTTTGGGGACGGGACTTTGCTCTGCTGGTGCTGCCTTTTTAAATCATGCTGCCGAAGTAGATGTGGATTTAAAGATGAAGAGAACCGAAAATCGCCCTTTGCCTCAAGGGCGGATTTCACGGGTCAATGTTATTTTGATTGGTCTTTTTTTATCTGCACTCGGTGTAGGTGTTATGGGGGTTTTTGTTAATGATTTATCAGCGTTTTTAGCGTTTTTAACTGTATTTTTATATGTTGCTGTGTATACGCCGATGAAGCGATTTTCGTGGATGAATACCTTGGTTGGTGCTATTCCTGGTGCTTTACCTCCTTTGGGTGGATGGGTAGCAGCTACTCATATGGCCAGTGTAGAGGGGTGGTTTTTATTTGCCTTATTGTTTACTTGGCAATTACCTCACTTTTATGCGATTGCATGGCTATGTAAAGATGATTATAAAGCGGCAAATTTAAAAATGATTTCGGTGATGGATGATGATGGAGCCCTTTCGGCCAGGCAGATGATTATTCAGGTAATTTTGTTAATGGTCGTATCATTATTTCCTATTGTTTTTGGGTTGGCCGGTTGGGTTTATGGAATAGGGGCTTTGATTTTGGGAGGCTTATTTTTAAAGTCTGCTTTTTTATTTTTGAAAAACAGAACCTATGAGTCCGCTAAATATGTGCTTCGACTTTCTTTGGTGTATTTATTGGGGATTTTGATTTTGATCTTTGTGCCATTTTAACTTCGACAGGCTCAGTAACCGGACTAACTTTTGAGGCGTTTTTTGGATTTGGGTTTAAATTCTTCGGATAGATTTAGTTGAAGGCTCATTGAAAAGTAGCTTTTGCTGTCAAATTCGACATAGTCACTCTTTTCATAGGCGTAATTTAGGGAGAAGGGTCCCATATCTAGTGAGAGGCCTAAGGTTGTTCCTTGTTGAAGTTTATCTAGTACAAAATATTCTTTGTAGCCAGCCATCACTTTAAGATACGGAAATGACGGAATATGTGCTGAAATACCCGCAGATGATTGAATGCCTTTTTCACCATTTACTTTAGCCTGTCCAAAAAGGCCGATGCATCCTAGACGGTAGTTGCCACCTACTAAAATTTGTCTGGGTAAGGCTTCCACTGTGTTATTGCTATATTCGATATCATTTCCTAAAAGGTTTTTTGCTGTTAGTGATAAAGATGATTTTTCCCAGTCTATTTTTACCCCTGCATCAATGTCATAGCCTTTTGCGCTAATGGTATCAATATTTTTACTATACTGATTGTATGTGATGCCATAAGAGAATTTTTTGTGAATACTATTTTGGTATCCAAGTTTTGTGATGGTGTCTTTGAAGTTAAATTGACCGAGTTCTAGGAACCGTGTGCTATCTCCAGTGCCTTGAGTTCCAGTACGAGGAATATCTGAAATTGTGCCGCTGAATTGCCCAAAGGCAAAAGTACCCATTTTTGTTTTTTGAGCAATACTGAAATTAACAATATTAAATTCATTAATTAAGGTAGTGGTATACATCGCAATCGATGTATTTTTGACACTGCTTAAACTTGCTGGATTTTCGAAAATACTATTTGCACTATTGTCGAAGCCTTCGATATTTCCTAATGCGATCATTTTTGCTGATGTGCCGGCTTCGGTAAGCATGAGGTATTCGGCACCATAGCTAGGAATGGTTAGGATGAGTAATACTAAAAGCGTTGATTTGAGAGTATTCATGGGACGATTGCCATTTTACCTTTTCCAAGCACTTTGCCTTCATTTAAAATCGTATAAAAATAAATTCCTGCGGGTACATTTGGTGTATTAAAGGATTCTCGTTTTAGTTCAATGCTATTGGTGAAATTTAAGAGATTACCTTTGCCTCCATTGGTACCAAATGCATAAGTTTCTCTTAGAATTTCGTTTGCGAATTGGTCATAAATTCTGATTTCGATTGCAGCGTCTTGATTGAGTTGGTAACGAATGGTTGTCCCATTTTTAAGTTGGAATGGGTTAGGGAAGTTGAGAAGGTTTCCGACCATTCTAAGAGGGGCAACAGAGCTAGTTATGGTTTGGTTTTCGACAACTAATTCGTTTTCGGAGGCCTCTCCTTCGGTGTTTCCGATGCTGTCGATGTCATATGCTGTGATAATCAACGAATCGATAGGGCCTTTATTGTCTCCGATAATGACAGACTCTGTTGGAATCTCTCGTGATAGATTAGGGCTGAGATCTTCGGGTATTTCGGTCGTGATACCCGGAATTTCGGACAGCCGTTGTGAGTTTAATTGGGCATGGGATATTGAGGGTATGGCCACTGACATTATTGTTAATATAAGTAATAAAATAAGTTTAAAATTGTGCTTAACCATGTCTTGCCTTTTATTTAATTAAAATCCCATGAACCTATTATTCCCGTTTTTTGAGTAGTTGAAACATTTCTAGGTATTGTTTGAGGCGGTGTGAAGGCCTATACTTTTAGTATGTCATTACGTGAAATCCATTTAGCGCATACACAGGGCTTTTGTGCAGGTGTTGATAGCGCAATAGAAATTGTAAACTTGTCTATAGAGAAATATGGCACGCCATTATATGTTAGGCACGAAATTGTACACAATACCTCTGTAATTGAACACTTTAAAGAGCAAGGCGTTATTTTTATTGAAGATTTGGCAGATGTGCCGGATGGCCAAGTGGTTGTTTTTAGTGCACATGGAACTGCACCCGGTGTTTACCAAGATGCTAAAGCAAGGGGCTTAAAAGTGATTGATGCCACATGTCCTTTGGTGACAAAAGTGCATCGGCAGGCATTAAAATTTTCGGAGAGAGGGATTCAGACCATTTTAATTGGCCATCATGGTCATCAGGAATTGTTGGGGACTTCGGGATATGTGAACCCGGATTTGTTATTTATTATTGAAACTGAAGATGATATCGATTTACTGAAGATTAACCCCGATTTGCCGGTAGGATATTTAACCCAAACGACATTATCTGTTGAAGATACTCGGGGCATGATTACAAAGCTTTATGAAAAATATCCTCATATTCAGGGACCTCCCAAGGCTAATATTTGTTATGCTACCCAAAATCGTCAGGATGCTGTCAGGCAATTGGCAGCTTTTTGTGATTTAGTGATTATTTGTGGCTCGCCGAGCAGCTCTAATAGTAATCGGTTGCGTGAAACATCTGCAAATTGTGGCGTTGAAAGCTATATTATTGATACCGTTTCTGAATTAAATATGGACTGGTTTAATGGCAAAGAAAAAGTGGGCATCAGTTCGGGTGCGTCTGTGCCAAGATATGTGGTTGATGCAGTTGTGAATCGTATTTTAGTAGATTATCCGTCTGTGGCTGTGTTTCAGGAGCCCACAATTGAGGTGGGGATTCGCTTTCCAATTCCAAATATATGAGTCTCGAAAATTCGACACTACTTGAGTTAGATTTTACGAAATTAGAAAGAGTGGGCGCTACACTTTCTCAGTGTATTCCTTTAGTGATACAAGATTTTAATACTCGGCAAGTTTTAATTGTGGGATATGTGAATGAGATTGCTTTGGAACATACACGTAACACAGGATACGCTACGCTTTGGAGTACAACTCGCGGAGAACTGTGGGAAAAAGGTGCGACATCAGGGGATCGCCTCAAAGTAAATGAAATTTGGGTGAACTGTGAGCAAAATTCCTTACTTTATTTAGTAACCCCTGAAGGGAAAGGGGCTTGTCATGCTAAAGATGAGAATGGACAGAGCCGAGTGAGTTGTTTTTATCGTCATTTAGGTGAAGACGATACGCTTTATTTTGCCTGACTTTACCCCTGCTTTGTTTTACCCTCCCCGCCTTCTGGGCACCCCTCCCCTGAGGGTATTTAAGAGATTAATTGGGTTGGATGAGGCTGGGTTCGTAGTCTGCTGGCTTTTCGTAGCCGAGTAGGGTGCAGATCGTCGCTGCGATATTGGCTAGGCCTGGGGTGTTAATTGGGCGTAGGCTGAACTTTTGATCAATGCCTTTGCCTACGATAGCGCAAGGAACTGGATTGAGGGTGTGCGATGTTTTTGGGATTTTCTGGCCGTTTTTAATCTCGTACATGATGTCTGCATTACCGTGGTCGGCTAGTACAATAGCGCATCCGTTGAGATCATTAATGGTTTGTAATAATTGTGTCACACAGTCGTCGGTGACTTCGACGGATGTGACGGCGGCTTGGAAATTGCCGGTGTGGCCTACCATGTCTCCATTGGCGATATTGATGCGACCAAAGTCAAATTGACCGCTTTTGAGGAGTTCGATTGTTTTTTGTGTGGATTCGTAGGCTTTCATCTCTGGTTTTTGATCAAAGGGAATGCGGTCTGATGGAATTTCGACATAGGTTTCTAGGGTTTTATCAATGTAGCCAGAGTTGTTGCCGTTCCAAAAATACGTGACATGGCCGTACTTTTGGGTTTCGGAAATAGCGAAGCTTCGCACACCCATGGCACATAAATAGTCGCTGATGGGGTGGCTGATTTGAGGTGGGGCTACGAGAAAGTGTTTAGGGAGTTGAAGGTCGCCATCATATTGCATCATGCCTGCAAAATGGACTTTGGGGTGTCGTTGTCTGTCGAATTTATCAAAGTGTTCTAATTCGAATGCTTGGGTAATTTCGATGGCCCTGTCTCCTCTAAAATTAAAGAAAATGACACTGTCGTTGTCGATAATGGTCCCAATGGGGGTATTGTTTTTTGTAATGACAAATGGTGGCAGGTATTGGTCGTTTCGGGTGGAATCCTCGCTGTAATATGTTTCAATTGCCTCTAAGGCTGAAGTAAAATGGCGCCCTTCGCCTAATACATGGGCGTCCCAGCCTCGTTTCACGATGTCCCAATCTGCATTGTAGCGGTCCATTGTGGTGATCATTCGGCCGCCACCGGAGGCGATTTGGTAGTCGATTGAATGGGTGGTGTTGAGGTGGCTTAAGGTGTCTTCGAGGGTTTTGATATAGGTTGGCGCAGATTTTTCGTAGACATCACGGCCATCTAATAGGATGTGGACTCTGGCTTTTTTGACGCCAGCCTCGGCGGCTTTTTGAAGCATTTTTAATAAGTGAGAAATATGCGAGTGGACATTTCCATCTGATAAAAGTCCTATAAAATGCAAAGTGCTATTGTGAGATTGTGTTGAGGTGATGACATCTTTCCATGGACGGTCATTAAATAATTTGCCTGTGGTAATGGCGTTTTGAACTAAGGATGCGCCTTGATCAAAAACTCGGCCTGCGCCTAGGGCATTGTGACCGACTTCACTATTGCCCATGTCTTCATCTGTTGGCATACCGACGGCGGTTCCGTGGGCTTTGAGTTGGGTGTATAGGGGGGTTGTCATTAAATGGTCGAGAGTAGGGGTGTTTGCGATATGAACTGCATTTCCTTCGAAAGCGTCACCAATACCGACGCCATCCATTATAATTAAAAGCACTGGCCCATTACAGGGTTTTCCGATTACACTTTTTGTTAATTTAAGAGTTTCCATTGCCGCATTATAGCGGGTTGGGTTTGGAGGAAGTCAAATGAGTCGAGTAATTGTAAATGGTGCAAGTGGAAAAATGGGACAGTGTACCGTGGCTGCCATTAAGGCTGAACCCGGCTTAGACCTAGTGGCTGAATGCCATTTACATCATCCCCTAGACAAAGCGCTTGCCGATGTAAGGGCCGATGTTGTGGTGGATTTTACTCATCCATCAGTTGTGAGATATCACGCAGAAATGATTATTAAATCAGGTGCGCATGCGATTATTGGAACGACTGGATTGAGCCAAGATGATTTAACTGCATTAGAAGTATTGGCACAACAGCATCATGTGGCAGTATTGGTTATCCCTAATTTTGCAATTGGCGCAGTGTTAATGATGAAATTTGCAGCCGAAGCTGCACGTCATATGCCAAGAGTAGAGATTATAGAATACCATCATGATCAAAAGGCCGATGCGCCATCTGGAACTGCAATTAAAACAGCGGAATTGATTTCAAAAATGGTGCCACATGTGAATGAAACCCCATTGGTTGAACAGGAAATTATTGAAGGTGCGCGAGGCGGTGCATTAAATCGTATTCCGATTCATTCGGTGCGTTTGCCTGGGTATGTGGCTAGCCAGGAAGTAATTTTGGGTGGATTAGGTCAAACTTTTGTTTTAAGACATGATACCGTTTCACGTGAATCGTTTATGCCTGGTGTCATTTTGTGTGTGAAACGGGTGAACGAATTTAGAGGAAAATTGGTATATGGGTTGGAAAATTTATTGTAAAGGGACTGTCGCAAAATACGTCATCTGCACAATTTGCGACAGTCCCTCATTGGAGGGGTTCCGGAGGGGGTGTTATTTTATTAGATATTCTGCAATTTGGACGGCGTTGAGGGCGGCGCCTTTGCGGAGATTGTCGGCTACACACCATAATTCGATGCCGTTTTCGATGGAGAGGTCTTCTCGGATTCGGCCAATGTAGGTGGGGTCGGTGCCGGCGATTTCCTTGGGCGTCGGGTAGATGCCATTGGCGGGGTCGTCCATGACTTCGACATTTGGAAATTTAGATAAAATGTCTCGGACTTGGGCGGCTGTGATTTTTTTGGCAGTTTGAATATTTACTGATTCGCTGTGGCCAATAAATACAGGCACTCGGACACATGTTGCAGTCACAGCAATGCTGTCGTCTTCGAGGATTTTTTTGGTTTCATTAATCATTTTGAGTTCTTCTTTGGTATAGCCACTTTCGGTAAATGAGTCGATTTGTGGGATTAAGTTAAACGAAATCGATTTTTTGAATACTTCAGGGGCTGCTGTTGAGCCGGCTAAATTGACTCGGCTTTGTTGCTCGAGTTCGGCCATAGCTTCTTTGCCTGCACCTGATACCGATTGGTATGTGGATACAACGATACGTTTTATAGTGGCTGCATCATGAATGGGTTTGAGGGCCATCACCATTTGTGCCGTTGAACAATTGGGGTTAGCGATAATTCCTTTGTGATTTTTTAGGGCATGTCCATTGACTTCGGGTACAACGAGGGGGACATCGGTATGCATGCGGAAATGTGATGTGTTATCAATACAGACTGCACCGCGTTTTACGGCTTCGGGTACAAATTTTTCAGAAATGGAGCCCCCTGCGGAAAATAATGCATACTCTACGCCTTCGAAAGAGTCGGCTGTTAGGACTTGGACGGGAATGGATTGGCCATTAAACTCGACATTTTGGCCCAATGAGCGTTGTGATGCCAAGGGAATGAGGGTGCCTACTGGAAATTTGCGTTGCTCCAGGGTAGCAATGATTTCTCGTCCAACAACTCCTGTTGCTCCGACGACGGCGACTGTATAGTGTTTCATGGTAAAACCTCATTCAAAAAGTTGTACTACTGTATCAAAATTGTTTTTGGGAGTCTAATTTGTGATTCACAGTAATGTTAGTGAGTATTTTGATTTAAAAGTTGCGAAATATGGAAAATCCCATCGATCGGTGGGGTATTTTTCGGAGTTTACGCAGCAGTTGAGGTTTTTGGTGTTGGCGTCAGGTTTAAATTGGGAGCCTATGGATACTGTATTGGATGTGGGATGTGGCTTGGGGGATTTGGTTGGGTTTTGTCAGAAAGAGGGGTATTTGTGTAAATATCGAGGTATTGATGTGTCACCACAGATGATTGCGCTTGCCGAGGATACTTTTGGTGAAGGCTTATTTGAAGTGGGTGATTTTATGGCCGAAGGCTATCAGCCTTGTGTGGATTTTACAGTGGGGTCGGGTGTGGCGAATGTAGAGGTGCCGAATGCGATTGTTGAGGCCAAACGATTGATTGAAAAGGGGTTTTTAGTGAGTAGAAAAGGATGTGCATTTAATTTTTTGTCGACACTAACGCCTGGTGCAGATCGTAAATCTCAGATGACTTACTTTGATCCTATTGAAATGGCTATGTTTTGTTTTACGCTTACACCTAATGTGGTGTTAAAGCATGATTATTTACCCAATGATTTTACGGTTTTTTTGATGAAGTAATTTATATAATCATCATGGCATCGCCAAAGCTGTAAAAGCGGTAATTGTTGGCAATGGCTTGAGTATATGCTGTTTTGATTTGGTCGAGTCCTGCCAGCGCCGAAATCATACACATTAGGGTGGATTTTGGTAGGTGAAAGTTGGTAATGAGGGCATCGACGATGTTGAATTGATAGCCCGGATAAATAAATAAATTGGTGCTGTGACTACCTGCGTGTAATTGACCATTTTTGATGCTGGATTCTAATGTGCGCACAACGGTAGTGCCGACGGCGATAATGCGTTTTTTTTGGGCTTTGGCTTGATTAATCGCAGTGGCTGTTTGCGGGGATATGTGGATCGTTTCATGGTGCATGGGATGGTCTAAAATAGAGTCGCTTTCGATGGGTTTAAAGGTGCCATAGCCGACATGAAGGGTAATGGTTTCGGTTTGAATATGGAGTGCTTTTAGCTGATCAAGAATGTCGGTAGTGAAGTGAAGGCCTGCTGTTGGGGCTGCAATAGCGCCTTTGTTTTTGGCAAATACTGTTTGATATCGCTCCTCGGCATTTTCAATTGGGCTGGTGATATACGGCGGTAAAGGAATTTGACCATGGGTGTTGAGGATATCCCATATGGCGTCTGTTGAGTTAAATGCGATGGTATGAATGGGGGAGTCCTGGGTTTTGTGAATGAGTGTAATGCTTGTGGTGTTAGATAATGGCAGTGTGTCTCCGACTTTGAGTCGTCTGGCATTTTTGATGAGGCAGTTCCAGTGCATGTCGGAGGTGGTGGGCTCTAATAATAGGATTTCGAGGTGGGCGCCGCTGGGTTTTTGCACATAGAGTCGCGCTTTGATGACTTGGGTGTCATTAAATACTAGGACATCATTGGGTGTGAGATGCGTGATAATATCACTAAATTTTTGATGGGTTATTTCACCGGTTTTTCGATTTAAAATTAATAATTTGCTTTCACTTCGATTTTGAAGTGGGGTTTGGGCAATGAGGTGAGGAGGGAGGTCGTAGTCAAACTCTGATGTGTTCATGGCTTTATTTTAAGCTAATTTTGTTTGAAAATCATCGATTTTGGGTATGGGCTAGGGTATAGTGTGAAAAATTTATATTTTTTTATGCAATTTATGGTGTTTTTTTGTCGATAATTGGATGTAGTAGGATTTTAGATTTTTTATGGGAGTGAGCTATGGGATTGAGAACAGAAAGAAGTAGGGGTGAGTTGCCTAGTTCATCCGCAGATTCGGTTTTGACATCAACTGTAACAGCAGCTTTAAAGAATGTTAAAAGTGTGAGAGTTTTAGTCAATTCCTTTTTGACTCCGGCATCTGGAAAGGCTCTAGTTTCAACTCTTTTTGCTCCAGTTAAGCCTGTTGTTTCCAAGCTTGGTGCAAATTCTTCTAGTCGAGTAGACCTGGCGAAGGCAGTATTAGCCCGATTTATTTCTACTTCTCTAAATTCTGGCGATAATATGTCGAATTGTTTTACAAATGTTGTTCCAGATTTAGTCAATTCTTTGAAGGAAACTGTTGGTATTAAAACAACGACTCCAGTTACTTCGGAGTCTGCAACTTTACTGATGCGTGCTCTTTTTGAAAGCCCTTCACAACCCCAAGAAATAGTGTCTCTTGTTTTTTTACATTTATTGTCTCACTCCTCAGAGGTGGAAGCGCTTACTTATTTAAATGCTTTTAAAGGGTTAAATCACGCACAAGGGGCTTCATCCCCACCCATTGGAATTGCTTTTTCAAAGGTTGATAATGCATTTACAATATTTGAGAGTAAAGTTTCCAGGTTTACTAATCAGGATTTGGCGAAGGAATTGCGCGCATTAGTGTACTCGTCTGCCCAGGTTTTGCCTGAAAAGGCCTTATCTATGCTTTATCCTAATGATGCTAGACCTGTTGCTTCTCAAATTTCGGGATTGATTACCGATTTGCAAAATCGGTCAGTGCATGGGTCTGATGTTTCAAGTTCTTTGCCAGTTAAGGCAATTGTGCACTACTTAGGGGCTGCTCATTTGGATCCGGCTCATTTAGATACCTTGGTAACTGCTCTTCTTCATGGACATCTTCATTATTCAGTAGCAGATGTGCTTAGTAAAACATGTGTAAAACTAGGTAAGCATGATCTTGCTATGAAAGCCGCCACCATTTTTTATGATAAATGTGAAATTACTTCTCAAAAATCAGATGTTATTAAGAGCCTTTTTAAATCTTGTGGAGAATTGGCTCAACTTTATATTTATCCAGCTCAAGTCCATAACGGATGTACCCTGGAATGTGAAGATGCTGTTGTGAATTTGGCCGATGCTAGGGCGCGAGAATTGTCTTCTAAAGTTGAGTCGCCGCGTGTTTGGGATTCTCTAGTTGATAATGGAGATCGTACATTTGCTAGTTATGTGGATTCGACTGTTGCGACTTCTGTAAGTAGTGCTAAAAAATGGAATGGTATTCAGACTGAGACTTCTTCTAAAAAAGTTGAAAAACGTAAATATTCTCCAGTAAAGCCTGACATGGACCGCTTTGAGGCCCGTGCTGATGATGTGAGTGCTTTGGGGGATCATCTTTGTGCTCCGATGATTAAATTTGAGAGAGAATTTCAACAATTATTGGGAGGTCGCCAATTTTCATCTGCGCGGGGACAATTGGATTTAACACAGCTTTCAGATTTGACGGATCGCTTAAGCGCATTTAAGGACAGTTTGGATACTGTTCCAGAATTGAGCGGAGTTAAGCTTGCTGAAAAGAGATATAGCGCTGAAGCAAAAGCTAGGTTGCAGACAATGATTTCTGAATTGTCTTTTGTGAGCCAGCATTGGCAAGCGGTTTTTGATCGTTTTTCTGTTGTACAGTTAAATGCTGTTGAATTAGCTGATATTAAACCTACTGTAACTGCTTATAAGGTGACTGCAGAAAAAAATTATCAGCATCAAAACTCTTCAGTTTCTACCCGTAAGGAATCGCATCGTAATTTTATGTTTGATTTGGAGAGACAGTATCATACCGCATTACAAAATTTTGGTGCTGATGGGAATGTGAAACACTTAACATCGTTTTTAAATCAGCAATTAGTTAGTGCACCGGGGCGTTTAAAATCACTCTCAAAACATTGGTTTTCTGGTACTGCTGATTATGTAAAAACTCAATTAGGTCGTCTTAGAGAGATACGTCAGCAAATTTCAGGCATATTGGTACACTGTCAGGAGTCTCGTTTAACACAACAGGATCACTCAGCCCGTGAAGTACTACACTTAGCACCTAATGGATTTGGTTTAATGTCGACTGATACCATTAGGCATCAAATGAGAGTTCACCAGTCGGAATCTACATTGCATCATTTGTTAAATTCAGCAGCTAAATCTTCGAATGGAACTTTAGATGAGTCTTTGATGCATATGCAGTCGCAAACATCTGCATTGTCGGGTACTTTAAATGCTGAAGATTGCCGAGCTTTATTAGAGTATTTGAATGCTGGAAACGGTGTTGGTACAGTTCTGAGACATCAATATCAGGCGATGGCTATTCTTTTGTCTCGTTTAGCAAATACTTTAGATAAAATTTTTAGTGTTCCTTGTACAGATCAATCGATTGTTGATGTGTTGGGACCAAAGGCGGATCCTGTTGTTGCGCGTGAAATTAAACTATTGATTGGTAGAGCGATTGAACTACTTGAGCATAATGATATTGGATTTTTAACTTTTCGTAATAGTGGCTTTTCTAAGCAGGTATCTGTGGATGCCAAGCGATTGTCTGATCATTTAAATACGATTAGACATGCTGTTATGGCGGGTCATCTTTCTCACTGGATGAGGCAACCTCGCATAGATGCATTTAATAGGGTTTGTGATGAACTTGCGATGCATGATGCTTCGGCAGCAGATGTTCAAGCACTTTCCTGGGTGACGCCAGATAAAATGATGAGTCTGGCTAATGCTCGAGTGAGAGATATTCGAGAAGGGTTAGTTGAAATAGAAGCTTTTATGCATATGGCGGGTAGAGATTCGCGTATCGTTGTTCCTAATGTTGTTCCGGTTCGTGCTGGTCAGCCTGCACTACCTAATGTGGGGACATCATTTTGGGTTGAATCTGTTAAATTGATATTACGGCAGTATGATGAGATTTTGCAAAGAGCGGAATGTATTCCTGGCAAAGATGGTGTTGGACATTTGTCTCGTGACCAAGTGAAGAGGCTACGAGAGTTAGATGATAAATTAACTCAATTGGTTGGATATCAGGCTGCAGCTGGTGCAAATCCAGCTGATTCGCGGCTATTTATTTCGCAATTTTTACAGGGTATAGTCCCCATTCAAATAAATGCAGCTACTGATTTTAATGACGCTGAAAGAATATTAGGGCGGCTGAATACATTGGTGGATCGTGCTGGAATAATGGCCCGTACAGCAGATGGTTGGGATGCTCTTACACTTGGTCGTTTAACAACATTAGAGAGTATCTTGTCATACGGACCTGTTTTAGAACGTTTGCGTCAAGACGTGGAATTGGCAAGTCAACAACATGGTGTGAATCCATTATCTCTTTCTGCTCGTTTGGAATTAATGGATGCGATTAAAGCGGTTGAAGTAGAAATGGGTAAATTACCTCCTGTTGCAGTTCATGGACTACCTATTGCTTTGCCAGTGGGTAAAACTATGCAGGAACTATTAGCAGACATTGGTCGTGGTCAGGTACTCCCTACGATTGATGCTGAACTAGGTGCACTAAAAGAGGTTTTAGGTAATGATAGCAAGGTTGTACAAGAACGATCTTTTGCTGCTGTGACTTATTTATTAGAAATGGCAGAGGTTGCTGCGCGTAGTGTCCCTGGGGCTAGCTTAGTTGATATGACTACTCTTATAAATTTTGTGAATGCTAAGTTAAATAACTATGTTTCAAATTTATCTGATACACAGAAAATTAATGTTGCAAAACGATTACATAGAAGAGTGCATGATCTTAAATCTGGACCAGTACTTAATGGTAATTTGGATGCAAGTGATCAATTAGTTGCCCTTCCACCAGCTCCTGCAGCTCCTGCAGCTCCTGCAGCTCCTGCAGCTCAGGTTTATGCTCCTGGAACTCAGGAGTTATATCGGGTGTTTTTGTTATTTTCAAATGTTAAAAATTCTCTTAAGGATGCTGTCAGTGACTCTGTGCAGTCTCAGTTAGATGATCAGTCAATTACTGATTTAGAAAACCAAATTCGGTTAGGGCGATCTACTGGAAGTCGTGCTGTATCTCTTGCGGATCAAAAAAACTTACTAAAAGAACAAATGTCCGGTGTCTTATTAATTTTAAGTAATGCGCAAACCCTTTTATCGCAGAGTATTGGTACTTTTGGTCCAGATTTTCCGACAGGATTTGCTACTGTTGAAGCGAAAATGCTTAAGGCGGTTGCGTACCGGTTTCTTGATTTGATGACAAGGTATCCTGATATGACGGAATTGCCATTATTTGATCAGGCTACAAATGGATTTTCAGATTCCAAACTTATTGCAGAAGCACTTAATGCAAAATTAATGGAGTTATTTAAAACCATGTGTGCTACCGATGTGGTTGGTCCTGGGCATCATCCAGTTTTGCGTCTTAAATCAGGTAGGGATGCTGTGCATATGGCTGCTTGTAAACACGCTGTCACTGCATTTGATCCTGCTGTAGCTTTACCACCGCATTTTGCCTTGGCAGAGACTCAATTATCGGTAAGGGAATTGCATCATTTGGCAACGCCTGCAGCGGCCACTTCTACTCTGACTGACGCTGAGAAGCGGACGCGTTTAGTGAGTATTTTTGAGACAGCTGTCGGAAAGGGTGAAGACTCGCCTGAGTTTAAACAGCTTGAAGCGCATTTGGGACAGTTGACTGCGGTTGAACGTGAGCGGATTTTGACCTTGCTTACTAGCATAGCCCCTGGCTTGTATGAGTTTTCTAGGGTTCTTATTGGTCGTCCAATGGCAAGTTTGGCAGTTGTTTCTGATGAAGTGTTACCTACCTTAAAAATAATTTTAGCTTCCATACCGGGTGTAAAGGCTATTGCTAAGGGTAATGCGCTGACACCCGCTGAGTTTAATAGGCTTTCTCGTCGCGAAAAAGATTTGGCTCATAATCCAGGTGGTCCTCTAGTAGCACTACCGGTTGGTGATACTCTTTCACCATTGAATGATCTGGCTGGTGATTGTATTTCTAGGATGGCACAAGCTGGGCAATTTCAACATTATTTTAATGGTCTTTCTGATGCAAATAAGGCGTCTGTGCTTTTATCTTTACTTGAATATGATAGTGCACATGGATCTGATGTTGTTATCGGTTATTTGAGAGCAACTAATCAAGATTTTGCTAATTTAGTGACAATGCTTGGTCATTTGACTCTTCCAGGGGCTGTAGATCAACCGCGATTTATTGAGATGATGACTTCGGCGATTAAGTTTTTGACCGGCGAATTTGTGGATCGATTAACACGATCTGGTATTGCTGGGGTCTTGCCTGCTGATCAAGGTCTTGTTGCGATGAATAGTTTTTTAAATAGTCCAGGATTTACAGGGGTTTTGAACGCAGGGCCTGCTGTAGTGAGTAATGACCAGGTGCTTTCGATTTTATCTGCAGTGGCTCAGCGTTACTCATTAAGCACACTCTGTCAGTATGCTGTTGCTGGTAGACCTACAGTCTTGGTGGCGTTGGATCGATTTTTTGGTATGCCTGTTCCAGGGAATCAAGCTGACGATATTAATCGATTAATACAGCAATTAATTAATTATGATTTAGCGGCTGCTATTAAAGCAATGAAACAATTGATTGAGGCTGATTTAACAGCTGTCTTGCGTTCTTTAGATAATGTAGCTGGTGATACAACAACGCTGCGGTATCGGGTAATGACGCAGTTATATCAGGGTAGAGTGTTGACCCCTGACGAAGTGGGTCAAGTTTATGCCTACCTAGCTCGTGAATTTTCGGGGCCATTGGTACGAACTGATTTTTCAAATTTAGAAAGTATTGGTCAATTTTTAGATACTGTTCCGCGACCTGGTGACTTTCAAGTCAGAATGCATTCTGTCTTAGGCTGGATAAATGGTGCTAGCCCTGAAGATATTGCGCGTCTCTTTTCTACGCCTCAACGGTTGAGGGTATTTTTTGATCAAGTAAACATGCTCCCTTTAACCCAGCTACTTGCT
>Ga0214917_10003958_pt1 | contig 16797 bp, 31 predicted proteins | sample LL_1208_BB_MetaG_FD_177983 | JGI IMG/M metagenome (GOLD analysis project Ga0214917, IMG submission 177983) | Freshwater microbial communities from Lake Lanier, Atlanta, Georgia, United States - LL_1208_BB | ecosystem: Environmental > Aquatic > Freshwater > Lake | place: USA: Georgia | collected... | reverse complement strand
CATCGGATGACGAGACGGCGTCCGTGATCCCATAGCCTGAAAGCGTTGTGGGCGTCGAGGTGATCGTTGCCCATGCCTGATTGTGGGCCGCAGGCGCGAACGTGGCCGGGACGTTTGTTAGGCTGGAATATGCCCCATCAAAAAAAGTCGGCTTGCCCGTCAGCGTTGACCACGTCACCGCGGCCAAAGCCGCTGTGCTGAAATCGGTGATAGCCGAGGCGGTGTGGGCGTGGCTTGCAGCGGCGTAACTCCCGGCTGCCTGCTTGCCGGCCAGGAGCGAGTCCACCTCCGTCTCGGTGTAATAGCGGTCATCGTGCGTGTGGGCAGACGGAGGGAATGTCGCCGGCTTGCCCGTGATCGCGTCCCACGCCGCGCTCGCAGCCGTAACCGTCAGCGTGATCGTCGAACCGCTCGCAGCCCACGTTCCGCCGACTGCCGCCAGAGTGAGGCCGCCGGTCAGCCCCTGAAGCGACGTGACGCCGCCCGCCCCGGCGGGGCCGGTTGGGCCGGCTGGGCCGATGCCGCCGCTCACCGCCACGGAGATGTCGTCGCCCGACACGCTCGCGGTGATCTGCTCCTGATTGACGTTCGCGTTCACGCTCACCGTGTCACCTCGACGAACCCTTCAAGATACGTCCGCTGGAGCGAGCTGGAGACGCTCGCGAGCGTGTAGCGGTATGTGCCGCTCGGCAGGGCCGCCGTCGCCGTCTCGGTCATCGAGACGTTCACTTGCCCGGCCGTGGCGTTGCTGATCGCCGTGACGAAAGATCCAACGGTCTGCCCTGTCACAACGCTGTAGATCGTGGAGCTCATCGTGTGGCCAGTGAGACTGATCGAGAAATCCACGAGTGCGGAGAAATCGTCTCCCGCACGCAGGGCGAAATTCAATTTTCCCGGGATTGCCGAGTAGGTTGCCACGTCTGCCTCAGTTCTTCGGCGGGGCTTCGGGCACGATCACGCTCGTCTGATACGCTCGCTCGCCCTTCGGTTGTAAGGCATAGAGCAAGCGCGTCTGCTCCTGAATCGCTTGGCTGATGTCCTTCTGCGTCTCGCCGAGTTGCTGTACGAACTGGCGATGCGACTCGACCAGCGGCAGAAGAACATCCTGGCGAAGCACCCACATTGCGACGATCGCCACGAGCGTAGGAAATCCCCACCGCTCCATGACCGCGAACACGGTGCCTTTTACTTCGTCTGTCATGCGGTCAACTCCTGCTGCCAGCCGGCCATGAGAACTCGGTTCGCACTCCGCTCCAGCCACCAGGTCACAAGCCACTGGATTGCCGCGGCCGCGACGGCCTGAAGCACGAATACCCAGATGAACCCGTACTCGGCAGCCTCATATGGGCTCGCCGTCTGGTGCAGCCGCTTCAAGTTCCCGAGCATCGAGTGGACGTAGACCTGGCGCTGCTCGTTGTCCTGGCACGCCATGAGGTACTCTCCTTCCCAGTTCTGTACGGCGAGCGTCACGAAATCATCGACCGTCTCCCGCCCCACGAGCCGCTTGCGGAGCGGAGGCAGCGATTCCCAGCATTGTTCGCGGAGGTCGGCAAGGTTCATTTCTTCCCAGTCCCCTTGCACGCGGGGCACACCGTCACAATGCGGCCGTCGCCGAGCTTGCCGGTGCCGTCGCAGTTCTCGCACTTGTCAGACGCTGGGGCGGGTGCCATCTCGCCGCTTAGGCTCACCACCATGCGAGCAGTCTCGCACGCGATGTCGGCCACGATGTCAGGCCGATCGACAGGCGGCGCGTCACCGCACCCTGGAATACCCATGAGCATCACGCCGGTCACGAGGGCCGCAGTCTTCACAAAGCACCTCCCGTCCAATCAGGCAGCACCCGCGGCGGGAACCCGCTGTAGCCGCTGATCGCAAACGAGTCCTCGCCCGAGAGCATCGAAGTGCAGACACTCGCCTCCACCCAGCCGGCTGACTTCTGGAACTGCACCGGCAGAGTCGGATCGACCGATCCCGAGTAGCAGTCGCCCCAACTGTTCACACACAGGAGCGCGGGCCGAGGCTTCCACCGCACGCCGGCGAACATCATGCAGTGCGCCCACTGGCCCATCGGCGTGAGGTAGCCGTCGCGAAGAGTCATCGAGAACCCACGCATGGAGCAGACGGCCACCGGATAGCCGTTCTGGATCGCCCGTGCGGCATCCTCAAACGTCCGCACCAGGGCCACCGTCGAAACCTTGTGCTGTGCGGCGAACGGCTCAAGCTTGTCTGGCACGCCGTCGCGGCCCCATTCCTTTTCACGTTGGCCACTGTTGTCCGTGAACTTCTGCCCGCCGTAGTTCACGCCGTAGTGCAGCGTGCCGTGCTTCGTGACAGCCTTCGCCGCCGCGCCCCCGTAGGAGCCGTCGCCGCCGAGGTTGCGCTTTCCTGACACCTCAACGCGCGAGAACCCGTAAACGCTGGCCTCGAGCACCCGGCCGCCATAACTCTCAGGCTCCGCTCGCAGCAAGATGTCGCATGCTGCGAGCATGTCGCACGACAGACTCCATCCCCACCCCACGCACGAGCCGATCTTCTGAGCACCACGCTTCCAACCTGGGTCACAGGCAAGCAGGTACTTTCCAAGGAACACGTCGCGTGTCTCGTCTAGCACGAGATCCGGCCCGGCCTGCGCGAGCGTCGGGCGGGCGAGCGTGGACAGGAATTCATCCGTGCCTTCTCGGTCGGGCACGTACCCCATGAGCGGCAAGAAGTCGGCCATGCCTAGCCCCTCCCGATGCCAGCCCACGCGATCGCACGGCAACCCTCCGCGTATGCTTTGCGAAGGTCGGCCGTCACAGGTTTCACGTCCATGCCGACTGTCTCGCTGAGCACTTTTTCAACCGCCTCGCGCAGACCAGGGAACTCGCCCGGCACCTTTCCGGCGATTCTCCGCCACGCGATATCAAGAGACAGGACCGTGAATCCACGTAGGCTTCGCGTGTCGGTGAACACAGCCTCCTTGCCTTCTGGAGCCGACACGACCACGGCGGCCTTCTCCCACACGCTCGCCCACACGGCACGCTCCGCAGGATTTGCGGAGGCCAACGCCGCCGCCACGCTCGCTACTCTCGCCTGCATCTCCACGCTCGGGGTCTCCACAGTCACGGTCGCCTGCGGCACGCTCGCCGGCAGCGTAGGCAGCCTGCCAAGCATGGCGGCCGCCAGGAGCAGTGCCACCGCGCCCCACTGCGTCAGCGTGCCGGCTCGGGCTCGCACGGCTTCGGCGGCGCGGGAGGCCGCAAATCTGATCTGCGGCCAGTACGGCGCAGCAGCGAGAGCAACTGCTGCAGCGACGCAAGCGGTGCGAAAGATCGCGTCATTGGTCACTTCACCGCCTCCACCTTCAGCAAGCACCACCGCACAAGCGCCTCGCCCTGCGGCGTCCGCAGGATGTCGGCGAGCAGCCGCACGAGTTGGTCGTCAGCCTGGGCATTCGTCTTCGTGGCGAGCCACTCGGCCGCGTCGCTGACGATCAGCGACCGCTTGTACGGGTCAAGCTCGTTGACAAACCGCTGTCCGTAGGCGATCAGCGGCGACCACTGTGAAAGCAGTTGCAACTGCTGCCAGATGTTGAGGTTCGCCCCGTACTTGGCGTATTCGTCGGCGGTGCCCTGGTAGTTCGGCGTGCTCATGGCGAAGATCCTCCTACGCCGATTGTGAGCCTCCCTCCCCGCCCCCTTGCAGTCTGGTATCCCACGCCACGATATCGTCCAGAGCCCACTGATACACCCGGTGGAAGATGTCCAAGCACTCGGTTCGGGCATCCTTCAGATCGAGACGGATCGGCCACCGCACGTGGTCGAAGTCCTTGATCGTGCCGTCGCCTTCACAGAGGTAGATCGAGACGTATTTGCGCGAGAAGTCAACAACCACCTTGCCAACTATCGGATCTTGCGGCTCAGGCATCCGGCGGCTCCTCCGCCAAGTGCTCGCAGCCATCGGGCATCGGCAAGAATCGCAGCGTTGGCAACTGTGTCTTCACCACCGACCGCTCCTCGCGCGTGCGGTCATCCCACCGGGCCTGGATCTCTAGGCACGCCAGCCGAATCTCAGTCGTGGTCGGGTCGCGATACGCTGACCGTGGCGGCTTGTGGCGAAACCGCCGGTCATGTCGCGGCGGCAGATCCGCCACGAACTTCAGGCGGATCAGTTGATCCTTCGTGATCGTCCAATGCGAACAGATCGCGAACATCGAGGAGTGCGATGCCCACTGGAGTCGCAGCGTGGCGAAGTCAATCGTCGCCGTGTTGCCCGCCATCGGCGTTCTCCAGCCAATTCATGATCATGCGCATGCCCGGGCAGATGTAGAGATTCTGCCCGGTCGCTTCGGCGATGCTCCGGTGGAACGGGACATGCTCGCAGTCCTCACCGCCATACGTGCCGGCGAGGTAGGCGTCGGTGCGATAGATCGCCATGCCGCCGAACGCACTCGACACGAGCACCGGCGGCGATCCGACAGGCGGCAGCCACTGGAAACCCCACGCACCGTACCCATTTTGGTACGTGTCCCAGTAGCACCGCGACTGCCCGAGCCCGCGCAACGCCCACAGATCGTAGTGGCACCACTGCGGATTCGGGACTGCCATCTGGAACAGCGACACGCTCGCCATGCCGTATGCACCTGGCAACTCGACAAGCCATCCGAGCCCATGAAGCACACCCAGGTGCCACCACCCGCCCCACGCATCGAAGTCGATGACGCACACGTAGTCGGAGTCGGCTGCATTCTCCAGCACCCATCGCTGGCAGGCGGCACGGTACTCGGCAAGCGCGACCGTGCGGCGGCCGGCGAACTCTGTCGAGAACTGCTGCCGACCCAGCCGCTGGCTCGTGAACGTCGCCCGCCGATGTTCACGGCAGAAGTCAGCGAGCACTTGGTCGGTTGAGTCCGTGTTGTCATTCGTCTCGATGTGCAGCCGCCACTCGCGGCAGCACGCGGCGAGATCCAGCAGCCGCATGAGATTCTGGGAGAGAGGCTCGGCACAGTTCCGCGCGAGCCCGACGAAGGCGACAGACGCCAGCGACAGTCGCTCGCTGCCTTCGAGCACACGGGCTTTGTAATCTTCCTCGAACTCCGCACGAGGCTTCAGCAACTCAACGTGCAGCCGCGCAGAGCTTTCGGATTTCTGAGAGTCGGTCTGCATATTGGGTCACGTGTACAAACAGCGGGCTCGGTGACCGGCGACGATCATGCGGGTGATCGTTCCACTCCGGCCCGAGAAACGTCGTGCGGTCATACAGCGTGGTCGGTGTGTCAAGCCGGCCGAGTGGCCCATGCTCCACGGCATAGCCCATCAGCCGCATGACAGCCGCCTGCTCCCACCACGGATGGCTCGCGTCCTCGTGCAAGTGAAACACGCGGGCGAGCGTGTGCTGCATCTCTCGCGTGACGAGCCACACGCCGCAGTTCGGCACCGTGCCGCTCGGAGTCTCGTGCTCAACCATGCCTTGAATCGTGCCTGGTTTCATCTCAGCGAACACGTCTCGTGATCCATCGACGATGACTACGTCGGCATCGAGCCACAGCACCGCGTCGAAGTCGTTCAGCAGCATCACGATCAGCGGCAGCTTGCACCACGACGGCGGCAGTCCGCACGCCATTTCGGACGCGAAGACTTCGTGCCCGTGGCGGCGGCCGTAGGCGGCCATGAGCGGGGCCGTGAGCGAACTCATCTCCCGGAACTTCTCGCCGCTCCATCCGGTGACGATAGCCGTCGTCATCGCGCCCCAACGAACAGCACCCGACCACGGGAATCCGGTTCAAGAACATGGCAGTTCGCAAACCGTGACCGCACCGCAAACGCGGCAGCGTCCGATAGTTGCTCCCAGTCGTGAATCGCCAGCGTGTCGCACATGCCGGCAGCGGTCAGATACTCCGGCAGCACGGCATCGCCGTGGGCTGCGTCATGGAATATGAAATCCCACGACTCAAGCCGCAGTTGGCAGTCCCGCAGGAACCTAGCGGCGTCTGCCTGCACCGGCTGGATGTTCTCCAGCCCGAGCAACTCCCAATACTCCAGCCGCTCCGCATCGCTGACTGTGTCGCAGAGATCGACGCTCACGACGGCTGACTCAGGAGCGGCGATCGCCAGGGCCGCCGTGCTGATGCCGGCGTGGCTGCCGAGCTCAAGAATCCGCCACTCCTGGCCGGCGACGATGTCGCACAGGTAGGCCACGTGCTCTCGCGCCGTGGTCATTTGATGCGAATCATCAACGCCGGCCAGGAATTGGCGGTACGTCATGTCACTCGTACCGGATGACCGCGAACCACTGCCGCCGCGTCGGCGAGTAGGCGACACCCTTCTCGACGATGCGATACCGCCCGTAGAAGCAGCAGTTCCGCAGCGCCGCCTCGGGCGTCGGCCCGGTGCCGATCCCTTCACGCCTCCCACCGTTGCGGCCGCAGTGCCGCAGCACGCCGGTGCGGGCCATCTCGTCGGCGTCCTGTTGCGCAGAAGTGATCGTCACGCGGCGAGCGTAGATGGTCGTGTCGGCGAGCGCCGCCGCGGACACGAGCGAGAGCACGAGAGCGAGGATCAAACGCATTGCACTTTCTCCTGAAGGAAGCCGCCCTTCCCTGGGCGACGTTCGCACTATCGCGACCCTGTCAAGAAATTCGAACCGTCGTGCGACCTTCGGTGCCGAATGTCTTTTCGATAATCACCTTCCCGACCTGGGTGTCATCCACCCACGCAACGCCGTTCAGCGCGTCCTCGATTCCCTTGAGGACGTTCGAGCAGTCAGGCCGCGGGAGCTTTGGGGCGTCGGCTCGCAGACCGGCTTTGCGGTAGTGCGACTTCGGGCGAGCGAACACGAGATCGACGATCAGCGTGATTGGCGCGGCGTCGGTTGGCTCCGCTCCAGCAGCCCGGGCGGCGGCTGCAACCGCCTCCCGGTACGCATGGATCGGGTGATCGCCCGGCGTGTACGCCCGGCCGAAGCCGCCGCGCGTGGAGATCCTCGCGCGGGGCTGCGGAACCGGATCGCCTGAAACCTCGAAGCAGATTGATTTCACGCCGGCAGTGTGCCGTCCGCGTCAAGCACTCGGGTCCAGCGGCATGATCACGCTGCGGTACTCGTCATCCTCGCCGTAGGTCAGCACCACGGCATCGCCAGGGCCGGCGGTCGAGAGCCGCACGTTTGGCTCGCCGTCAAGAGACGAGAGAGCCCTGCACACATCCGCCACGAACCGCGGGTCGAGTTTCACCTTGCCAGGCGTGCCGGCCGTCACGATGTCGCACTCGACCTTGCTCTCGCCACTCTCCGAACTCTGCCCGTGGAGTGTGACGCCCGTGCCCGTGAACGTGTAATCCACGCCCTTCGACTGCTCGGTGGTCACGACCGCCGCCGCGCGAGTCGCAGACAGAAGGGCACCGATCTCGACCACGTGCTCGGTTGCATCGCGGTCGGGGAACACGTCACGCCACTTCGGGAAGCGGCCCTCGATGAGCCGTGCCGTCACCGTCTGCCCGTCGAAGGTGGCGACGATCTCGCTCTTCGACGCTTCAAGTTGGACGGCGGTGCCGTCGCCCTTGTGCTTGAACGCCATCGTCGCCATCTGCTGAATCGCATGCTCTGGCACGAGAACCTCGACCGGGTCGAGAGCCTGGTCGAACTCGACGAGCGCGACCGACAGCCGCCGGCCGTCGCTCGCACACAGCGTGCATTCGCCGTCCTGAACCTCGATCTGCACCGCCCCGAGCGCGAACCGACTCGATTCGTTGTCACAGGCGTAGGAGACGCTGCGAACAGCCCGGGCGAACTGATCGCATGGGATGCGAGGCAGTGCCGTGAGCTTGCCCGTCTCCCACGTGGGGAACTCCGCGGCATCCTCCACCGGCAGCCGCCACTCGCCGCGGCCCACTTTGACGATGCACGCCGCACCGTCACGGGTGAGCGTCACCTCGTCGCCGGTTGCCGTCTCGAGGATCGACTTCAGCCGCGCGTGCGGCAGGAGCAGCGGGTCATCGTGCCAATCGAGATGGCAGTCGATTCGCAGTTCGAGATCAGTCGCCGTGATGAGGCCGTCGTGCAGAAGGACGTTCTGCAGGATCGCCTTCGGGCCGCGCGTGCCCACCGCCGCCGCCACGTCTTTCAACGCCGCCAGTAATTGCCCACGGTCGATCGTAGTTCCCGCGGCTTTGCGCCGCCTTGTCGCTGTAGTCATGAGATTCCTTTCTCTTCGTGAGTGAAACACCTACCGCCACTCCAAGGACGAAAACAATCGCCTGGAGAATGCTGCCGAACATCACGCACACGATCTGCTCGATGGTCATCTTGTGCCCTCCAGCCAATCCGCCATCTGCACAAGCCACTTGCCGAACGCCCGCACCTCGACGGCATCGACATCGCTCCCGTACCACGCCGTCATGGGAATCGTGAGCGTGCGGAACGGGCCGAGCTTGGCGTCGAAGTCGGGCCGCTGCGGGTCTTCGTTGTTCAACTCGGCGAGCGCGGCATCCGGCCCGACCATCACGTCGCCTTCGCAGAGATCGAACTCCCAGGCGACGGTCGAACCGATCGACTCCTTCGGCACCTCGTCATCCGCCTCGCTCGTCTCGACTTGGTGGGCGAGCGCGACGCAACGCCGCATCACCGCCCGGATCGTCTCCGCGGCGAGCTCGAGCACCTTGCGGGTGTCCTCGTTCGCAGACTGTCGCCAAGCCTCCTGAGCACAGAGATCGGCGACGATCGACGGGGCAGGGAGTTCGCGGGGTTCAGCCATCGGTGGTGCCCTCCAAGAGTTCGACGCCGGCAGGCGTCGGGCGGATCGTGCGGGCTTCACCCGGCTGCCACGTCACGAGGTCGCGGCGGCGAAGGGCTTTCAGGTGCATCACCGCCGCGTTCGGCGAAGCGAAGTCGAACGCCTTGCAGATCTGGCGAACCGTCACGGCGTAGCCGCTGTCGGAATAGAACTTGGCGATGAACGCGAGCACTTCGCGCTGGCGGGGGGTGATCGTCGGCTGTTCAACCTGGGGGCTCGTCATGGGATTCCTTTCCGAACGGCTCTTCAGCCGTTGTGGTCTTAGTCTCTTCGTCAACCGGCGATCCGTCGCCTGTCTTCGTGTTCAGCATCCGATGGGGACGGAGACGCCGGGCCGGTCCAACACCGGCCCCGGCGGTCTCCGCACTGATACTCTCACTGGTACTTACTGAAGTACCACTGAGAGAGACTGAATAGTGAGCACCGCCTGTGCTCGCGCTGAGCACACTATGTGCTCGCGCTGAGCACGCTACGTGCTCACTCTGAGCACAATGCGTGCTCGGACTGAGCACGCTACGTGCTCGCGCCTGAGCACACTGTGTGCTCGGGGTGAGCACGCTACGTGCTCGCAACGGGACGATGTATTTCGTCCTCGACCGACCGTTTCCGGGCTCCAGAACCTCCAAAACGCCAGCCTGGATAAGTTGGGAAACCCCACGGCGTACAGTAGTGAACTGGGTCTGCATGGCTTCGGCGGCCCGGCGGAGCGAGAACCGAACCTCACACGTAGACCAATCGGCCCGCTCAAACACGTAGAGGGCCACCAGGCGGCCTTCGCTCCCAAGCGAGGCCAGGGAGCCGTCGGCGAGAAACTCCCGCCAGCGGCTTCGTAATGCGGCCTTATGGTGTGGCTTCTTCTTCGCCATCAGTTCACCGACCAGTTCACGTTGTTGAACTCTGGGAACTCTGGAATGGCGGTCGCGTCCTCAAACTCTTGGTACTTCCCGAAGAACCAGAGATCGACATCCGCCATCTGCCCTTGGCGGATCTTCTTCGCCTTGAGCTGCACCTTGATCTCGCCGTCGCCGCCAACCTCGCCGACCCGGTAGGCGAACAGCAGATTGTCAACGTCGAAATCAATCTGATTCGAGCCCTTCCCGATGTTTCCGATCTCGGTGTTCTCGTCGCATCCCTTGGCAACATTCGTGACGAGCAGCGTGGCGATATTACGGGTTGTCGTGATCTCGCGAAGTTTCAGCAGGCAATCGTTGATCTCGCCCGTCTTGTCTTGAAAGTGGCGAGTCGCGCGAACTAACTGAAGGTAATCCACGATCAGAAGCGTCGGGCTGTCTTTGATCACTGACCGCTCGATCTTGTCGATCACGAGCGGAGTCTCCACGAGCTTCAGCCGCGACCCGACGGTGCTTGATAGTTTCAAAGCAACTTCGCGCGACGGCGGTCGCTTGTGAATCACGTCTTGAAGCGTGAGCCCATGTTCGCGCCCACCGAAGTTGCAGATCGCGCGAGCCGCAAGTGCCGCGCGTGTCATCTCGCCAAGGCACCAGATCGCGACTGTCTCTTGATTGTTCTCTAGGCATTGAATCGCAAGTTGCAAGGCAAGCGCCGACTTTCCGACGCCTGGTGCTGCAGCGAGCGCCGTCATCTGCCCAAGCGGAAGACCGCCGTCGAAGAGCTTGTCGAGAGCAGGGATGCCGGTGGCGATCGCCGGCGTCTCTTCCTGTTTGATCCACGCGTCGATCGCATCCACCAGCGTCGGCGTCGGGGTCTCGTCGATAGCATCCGCAACCGGCACCGCCTCTTCGGCCTTGCCGAGCACCGGCAGCCGGGCACGCTTCCAGGCGTTCGCGATCTGTCGCGGGCAGTCTTCAAGGTCATCCGACCGCAGCCCGACGCGGCGCATCCGCTCCATGATGAGAGAAGTCGCCTCGGCCACACCCCACCCACGGGCAGCGAAGTCGCAGGCCACAGTGAACATTGTCTGCCGCCGGCCGGCCGGGAGCGTGAATCCTTCCTCGAGGAATCGCCTTGTGAGGTCGCTCATGCTCTTCGGTGTCACGACAACCGACTGCGCCGCCTGGCCGGCGAACCGCGTGAGCGGGTACACCCGTGTCGGGTCGCAGTCCTTCAGCACTGAATACGGTCGCTGCTCGTGCTTCCAGTTGATGAACCCGGGCAGCCTCATGATTCTCGGCCAATCGCAGATCGAGAGATCCGATCCAAGTGCCGCCGCGATCGCCTTCATCCGCACGTGCCACGCGTCGGCGTCGGCCATGGGCTGATCGAGCCTCCACCAGGCGTGGATGCCGCCGCCGCTTTCCAGAGTCGCCGTAGGCCACGGCAGCCCGGCCGCCTTGATGCGGCTCATCGCCTCTTCAAAGTCGGTGCCGCCGTCGAAGTCGGCGAACAAGCATCTCGCGAGCTTCACGCCTTCGGCTTGCGACGCCCCCTTCGCCGTCCTCGGGTTGCCGCCGAAGTACGCGTGAACACGCTGTGTCTCGTCAGCGTTGAGTTTCTGCAGCCATTGAACGATGTCGGGAATCTCTGTGAGCGGCGACCACCTTCGCCCGGCGGCCGGAGGCAGCGGCCGGAACTCGATAATGTCCTCGGGCTCGAAGATCGCGCCGAGAAAGTCAATGCACTGGGAGAGCGTATCCATCTAATTCCCTTCCTCTGAGATCCTTGTACGGGTGGCACTTGTTGTGGCAGTCGCGGCAGAGCGAGACGAGATCGCAGAGGAGCTCGTCGAACAGGCGTTCGTATGTCGCGTGGTGCACGTCAGTCGCAACGGCCTCCATGCAGCCTTGGCACAGATGCCGATCTCGCTCTAGGGCTTTTGATCGCTTGGCATACCACTCGTAGGAATCGAGGTAGGCGAGATACTCGGCACGCCTAGACTCGGACAATTCTGTCCGACGCTCGTCTGCAAGAGCCCTAGCGTGCTCTTGAATGCGCCGCTGCAGTTCGTCATCCCAGAGCGGAAGCGTTTCGATGTCAACGTCCGCTGGCTTAGGAACCCACGGCCCTGCGCCGGTCTTCGCGTTGTCGATCGAGCCGCACCGCACGCACTGGTACGTGTAGTACGTTTTGCCTCCGGCCGCAGGCTTGCGCACTAGGCGGCTGTCGTGTGTCGTGCACTCCATTGCACCCTCTCTTTCCATTCCGCCCCGCCGCGTCGAAGCGGCCTCGTGCCTATCACGAGGGCGGCGTCGATCTACTTCACGGCAAAAACAGCAGCACCCGAGTCCTCGGAGACAAACTCGCAGTCGTATCCGTCGCCATACTTCAAGCCGAACTGCTTCATTTGCGACTCCTCAATCGCAAATCGCACGGTGCCAGATCCGCCAGATTTGCCTTGCCCACTGAGGCAGTTGCCGTGCCCTTCCGTTACTCGCCGTACAGTCCAAGTCATCGCTTCATCATCGAAGTCAGCGGTGACGCGATCTCCAATGATCCAGCGAAGCCGCTTCATGCACGACTCGCTGACGCGGATGCCGACGCTGTACCGGCAGGGAAGGCCAGCCTTGTTCCTTTCCGCCGTCGCATAAACACGAAGGTCTGATGCTTGGCCGCCGGTGCGGCCGTGCGATCTCCTCACCAAGCTGATCACTGCCATCTCTCGTCTCCTTTGCTTTTCGTGTCGCCCCACCGAACCCCGGCCGCACGTCAACGCGACGCCGCCGAAACTTGCCACTCCCGCTCCCGCCGCCCGCTCGCACTCTCGACGAGCCGGCCCGTCTCCTCGATCAGCCCGGCCTTCGCGAGCTCGTGCAGCCGCTTGCCGACTTGATGGGCGACCAGTCCGCAGCGTTCCGCGATCACCGACGCGCCGCCTGGTGCCGCGCGGAGCGCCTCAAGGATCGCCCGGTGGTGCTCGCCGGCGAACTCACGCACCCGGGCCGCAGCCGCGCGGCTCGTCACCGGGTTCGACTGCCGGAAGAGCGGGAGATCGGCGACGCGGGTGATGGTGTCTAGGTAGTAGTCGGACATTGAAAGCCTCCTTGCTTTCGTTGTTCACATGAGGGCAGGCGTCTTCGGGGTCTTCGTGCGCAGTTGCGACCAATCGCAATAGGCTTGCTCGAACAACGCCGGGCTCCGGTGCCCGAGATGCAGCCGCCCGGCTCCCGCCTTCTCCATCTCGACGTGCGTCGCCCCGCTGCGGCGGAGGAACTTCGACGTGCCGCCGATGCCGATCGAGTCGATCAGCACCCGCATCCACCGCATCGCCATCCTGCGACCGCACGCCCAGCCGAGAATCCGCCCGTCGGGCGACTTGGCGAGCATGGAGTCGATCGCCGTGAGGCACGCCGGCGTGAGCGGTCGCGTCAGCGGGTCGCCCGTCTTCGACTGCACCCACGCGAGGGCATCGTCGCGGAGGTTGTCCCGCGTGAATGCCATGCAATCGCCGAAGCGGCTGCCGGTTTCGTAGCAGATGAGAATCCAACAGCGTAGAAACAACCCGAGATCCGCACCGCTGCGGAGCCGCTTGCCGTCGTGTGCCTTAGTCGCCTCCAGCAACTTCCTCAGTTCGGGCACCGTCCATGCCTTCGTCGGGCGGCGGCGGATCTTGATCCGCAGGATGCCACGCGGGGCGTGATCGACCACGCCAGCGTCATACGCCCAACGCCAGAGCGAAAGGAGGATCGTCCGCTCGCTCCTGGCCGTCGTGCTCTCGACGATCTCCGCCCGGGCTCGGAGGTGCCGGTTCAGATCGTCGGCCGTGACGAGCCCAGCACGCGACGCCACCTTGGTGACGTTGCGTTCGTAGGTGACTGAGACGCGACGCTGGGCGAGGTAGAGCGGCGCGAGGGCGGCGAAGGTGGTGGGCTTTTTCTTCATCGCTACCACTCCCCACCAAAGCGCGTCCGCATCCGGTCGATGTACTCCTCTTCTCGCCCCACCTTGAACGCCGCACTGGCTGCCGCGCTCCCCGGCCGCAGGAAGTCGCCGCCCGCCGGCGGAGTCCCGTAGTGCTGCATCGAGGTCGTGATCCGCGTTCCGTTCGCGTAGACGCGAACCCGGTAGCGGAAGCCGTCGAGTTCCTTGATCTCGTCGCTCACGAGGTCGCTCGCCGGCTGGGCTGGCGTCTCGAGCACCTTGCCGATGTCTGGCTCAAACGTCGCCCGGTCGGCAGCCTCACGAGCCACTCGCTCGCGAAACTCGTCGATCGACTCGAAGTCGCGTCGGAATGTGTCCTTCATCGCTTCGCCTCCTTGACTACGTTGCAAACCGCCACCTTTGAGATGCCGAGCCGCCGGGCGATCTGCGTCTGCGTGCTGCCCTTGGCGAGCAGTTCGAGCACACGCTTTCGATCAACCCACTGTCGCGGCGGCATGATTCACGTCCTTGTATTGGCCCGCGTAACGTGCGGGCAGGCGACCAAGTCAATCAGCGGCTGGAGGCTTCGATTGCCGATCCTTGGCTGCGGTGGTTTGTTTCGCTACTCCCGCGGAGCGTCCGCTTCGCCGCGATGATCGGCGAGTCTGGCCCTGCGGCTGGGCCTTCTGTTTCAGTCCTTTCCATCCAACGTCGTGCCATGCCATCGGTGTCTCTCCTGTTGAATCAGAACGGAATGTCATCGTCGGGCACGCTCGCGATCACCGCCCGCCTGATCGCAGCCGTCGGGCTCGTGGCCCGTGCCTTCGGCGTGGCGACCGCCGGCACGTACTTCTTTACGACCGCACTCACCTTGCCGACCTTGCTGGTGTAGTGCGTGATCTCGACCGTCACCTTCTGCCCCACGAGCTCGTCGGGCACGAGGTCAAGAGCATCGCCAGCCGGCACGATCGCGAGGGCAGCGGCGAACTGCCGAGCCCGCCACGCGAGGTGCTGCGGGATATCGTCGAACACGAACTTGTGCCCGCCGTCGGTGCCCAGGCGGAGCTTCAAGCAAAGCCCCTCGGGGTTCTCGTCGCTCTGCTTGTACGCGTTCGGGCCTTCCTCGGCATGAACGATCGTGAGTACGTGCGTGCCGGGCGGCACGAGCGGACGGTCGGCCGTCTCGACCGGGGCGGGGGCGTTATCGTCTTGAGTCATATCGAATCTCATGGGTCTTTCTCCTGGGGTGTGGTGGGTCTACTTGTCGGACAGGGCCGGCTCGATCTCGTCGTGCCTCGCGTTGACTTCGTCAGTGAGAGTTGACCACTCGTTGCCGTCGATCTTTCCCTCACTGACAAGGGCATCGAGCCGATCGGTGATCGCACCTAACTTCTTGACGGTGGTCGCCGCCGCGATCGTGGATCGGATCGTTAGCACGAGATCCGACTCGGGCCGCGAGTTGGACTGTGGGAGTTCGTGCCCGCCGGCAAGCCACTCCGCGATACGCTTTCCGGTCTCGACCGTGATGGGCTTCGGATCACCAGCGAACAGCCCTGTACGATCCTTGCTCACCGTCGCGTAGTGCCCGTCGTGAATCAGATCGAGGACGCACGTGAACTCAAACTCCAGGCCGTCGCGCGCCTCGAGCTTCATCCCGAGCTTTGCGACCTTCTTCTTCCCGTGATCGTCCACCTGGGCCGTCTCGGTCTTAGATCGCCCGGTGCAGATCACGTGGGCCGGCGAGCGGAGGAGCTTGTCCACGAACGCCCGCCACCGCGGCGTGATCACGCTGAAGGCCGACCACGTGTTGCCGCGGAACTGGGCCTTGGCAACGTCCTCGAGGATCTCCAGGCAGCCACCGGCACCGCTCCAGCAGTGCGTCACGCTGTCAACGATGATGACTTCGTATCCGGCCTGCTCGGCCGCAGCGATCGCCTCGATGTACCGCTCCGGTGAGAACGGCGGGCGAAGGTCGATCACGTCGAAGTCGTGGAGCGTGTCGTAGAGGTCGCTGCTGCCTTCCTCGGTGTCGATCACCACGGTCTTGCCTCCAAGCCCCTTCGCGAGCAGCAAAGCCCCGTAGGTCTTGCCACCGCCGCTCGGGCTAGTGAGCAACAGCCGAAGTTTCGTGGCGCTGCGGCGGGCCTTTCTGATGGCGATCACTCCGACCGCCACTGCCTGCAGGCAAACCATCCAAAATATCGCGCTCATTGAATCCCTTTCGTTCTGTCGGTTCCGTTTCTGAAAAAGCCGCTTCGCCTTCCTGGCTCCGCGGCACGATGCGTCCTTGCGTTCGGCGGCTCCGCCGCCTCTCCTGTTGGCCTAGAAGGGGCGAAAAGCGTCGATGTGGGCGGCGATGACTGCCTGCCCGCCTCCGATGAGGTGGCATCGCACGAGGTAGAAGTCGCCGTCCTGGGCCTCGATCACGTAGCCGCGGCGTGGCTCGCCGAGCTCATCGACGAACTCCACGTAATCGCCGACCGCGTGCGTGTCGAGGAGCCGCCCGGCACGCATGGTGGTAGTGGGCGGCGTCAGTGGACGGCCGTAGAAGTCATTCATGGCAGCGGCGGCTGCGGCGTATTCGGCGGCGTGGGGATCGCAGATCATCGGTGGCGCTCCTTTCGAGGTGGTGGGGAACAAAGGTACAGGCGTTGAGGGGCGGTAATGTATCGGGAGTCCGGGGGGTGTCAAGCAGGCGAGCGAGAAAATCGCAGGGGCTTGGATTTGAGGTGTTTTCGTTCTCTGATTCGGTAGATCGTTGCATATGTATACGGCGGTCTGTGCATATCGTCAACCAAAAATCTGCCCGGCTAGGCGGATGCTCCAGTCGATGCCGGCCGCGATGCTTTGCGCGAGGTCGGAATCCGTCCCGAGCTCCTGGCCGACACGCACCCAGATCAGCGTCTCAAGAAGGCGGTTCCACGCGCGTTTCATCGCCCCTCCAGTTTGTGTTTGATCTGTGCGGCGATCTCGGCGGCAGTGCTCCATCCGCCTTCGTTCCACACGCATTCGTCGGTCGCGATCTTGAATAGGCGAACGTCGGGGAGGTAGCGGCCGTCCACTCGCGTGCCGAAGCAGTAGACATGGATGTCGCGCCGGCCGATCCAGCGGCATTCGCCGGGCGTCATTACAGTGAGTTGATCAAGCATCGGTATGTCTTTCTGGTTGCGTCAACCCGCCCGCCGGGGCCGCAGGCACCCCGGCAGACGAGCCGACAGGTGGTACTAGGTCGCTTCGGCCATGCGGGCGGCCTCGGA
>Ga0214917_10003957_pt1 | contig 16806 bp, 35 predicted proteins | sample LL_1208_BB_MetaG_FD_177983 | JGI IMG/M metagenome (GOLD analysis project Ga0214917, IMG submission 177983) | Freshwater microbial communities from Lake Lanier, Atlanta, Georgia, United States - LL_1208_BB | ecosystem: Environmental > Aquatic > Freshwater > Lake | place: USA: Georgia | collected... | reverse complement strand
CCCCCGGCGGGCGCGGCCGGGATAGCATTTGATATCAAAAATATATAAACCCTATCGGCTTGACGGCGGGCGGGCGGGCGGTTCCCCCCGGGCGGTTCCCCCCGGGCGGGCGGTTCCCGGGCGGTTCCCGGGCGGGTTCCCCCCCGAAAAACAACGGAATAGCCTACTTGGCCGATCCGGGATTAGACAAGAAAAGCCCGTTTTTCCCGGGAAAAACAACGAAAAAAAAATTCTCTTGACTATTCCAACCGAATAGCCGATATTGAAAGTGTTGGCGGTGCGGCAAAACGCCAACGGCAACCGGCCGGTAACCGGTGGCCACCATAGCCGCTAGGGGTTCCCCCATGCAAGAGTTCAATTCTTTCAGTGACTTGGCCAAGTTTTTCGCCACCACGGGCGGGGAGTCTACCCCGGCCCCAGAGTCTACCCCGGCCCCCGTGTTTGTCCCGGCTGAGGATTGCCCGGCATTGTCGGCCTACCGGGCGGCGTGGGCGGCCGCACAAGCCGGGGATACCCCGGCCCTGCATGCAGCATGGGCCAAGTTCGACGCCATTGCCCGTCCCAGAATGCAACGGCAAGCCGTGGGCATGGGGCTTGTTTTGCGGATGCTAGGGGCGAACAATGGCCCCCGGCGGAATACGGGCGGGGACGGTCCCGGGGCGGATTTTATGGTTAATATCCGGGCGTATGTTAACGCCCACAATATGACCGGGCGGGATCAAGACGCCTATGATGCGGCCGACGCCGCCTTGTCCCGGGCATTTATCCAGTTGGTCGAATATGCGGCGGGCATCATGTCCGCCGTCGCCCGGCGTAACTATGTCCCGGGTATGCCCCCCTGCCGGGCGGCCATGGATGAATCGGCCCGGGATTATACGATCTTCGGCTACTTGGCCGGCATGGCGGCCCGGTTGTACCGTGAAGATCGGTACGGGCGCAACCGGTTCGCCCGCAAGTCGGGCCGTAAGGCGGTCCGGTTGGGCCAAGTCGACCCGGCCGATACGGCGGAACCCGCCCTTGATGCCTTCGCCAACGCCGAGTTGATCGGCCGGGTGGCGGACGCCGTGGAAAGGTTCGCCCGTGGTTCGGCGTGGGGCCGGGACGGCGTGCGGGTGTGGGCCGTCCGGGTGACGGGCGGGGATACCAAGCCCGTGGTGGCGGCGGCCACCGTGTCCCGGTCGGCCGTCTACCGGGATCACCAAGCGTACCTTGCCGGCTTGGGCCGGTTCCTTGCGGAACGGTTCGAGCTGGAAGATACGGCCATCGTGGGGGCCGGGTTGACTTGGGCAGCGGCCCGGCTGGCCCGGTAAGGGCGGGGCGGGGCGGGGGGCCGGGCGGCCCCCCGATCCTTTCAACGGGCGGGGCGGGGCGGGGCGGTTGCCCCGCCCTTTTTCGTTTCCCGGGGGCGGCCCTTGTACCGGCCCCTTGAACCCGGTTTGCTATGCCGTGATAGCAAGATAATTTTTTGGGATTGTCGGGGCCTGGCCTGCACTTAGGGAAGGGGTCCGCGGGTCCGCGGGCCACGGCGGGCGGGGGCGGGGGCGCGCCGGCCCGGGGCCGGCCCTTGTCCCGGTCCTATGGGACCGGTTGGCTATATAGTGATAGCAAGCAAAAATCTGGGATTGGCGGGGGACCAACTGCACTTAGGGGGGTGGCGGCGACACGAAAACGCCCCTAGAATTTTTTGGGATTGGCGGGGGCGCAACTGCACAAGAGGTGCGGGGGCGATTGAGACTCCCGGCCACCCATGCGGAACCCTTCCCATGCGCTTTCCTTCCATCACTGCCGTCCGTATTGCCTTGGCCGATGTTCGGGACGATGTCCGGGGGCCAAACTGGCCCAAGGTTGACGGGGACGATTGGACGGAGGTCCGCCTCCAAGTCTACCCGGATGGGGCGTGGGCCATTCGGGTGGGGCTGTCCGACTATGACCTCGACCATAGGGGGTACTGGGGGGCGGGGACGGTGTCGGCCACCGACAAACTGGCCGATCTTGACGATCTGGCCAGGTCGATGCTAGATGAGGCCAAAGAAGCCCACGCGATGGCGGGCTGAATCAGGGCGGGGGGCCGAAAGGCCTCCCGCTTTTTTTGGGATTTTTTCCCGCCCAACTGCACTTTGTACCGGGCCTTTTGGCCCGGTCGCCTTTGTGGAATAGCAAGCATTTTTTGGGATTGGCACGCCCCCAACTGCACTTAGGGAAACGCCCCGCCTCGCGCGCCCCCTTCGCATTTTTTGGGATTCAACGGCGCGATCCTGCACTATGGGATAACGGGCGCGCCCCTGACAATCGGCCGTAAATTTTTTGGGATTGGCGGGCGGCCAACTGCACAATAGGTGCAAGGGGGGCGGGGCGCCCCCCGGCGACAACAGAGGAAACGGCCATGTTCTTTACAACCGTGCGTGATGAGATCCGGGTTCCCGAGTACCCGAACATGTTCTTCACCGCCACCTGGGAAGGGACCTACAGTCTCGACCACGATGGGGAAGTCGAGTTCTATATCGACAAGGGCGGGGTCGAAATGTTTGATGAGGACGGTCAACCCTGGTTCATCGAACCAGAGAAGGCAGAAAAGAGCGGGGCCAACCTGCCGTTCGGGGTGGAGAACATCAAGATCGACTGGGACGGCCTGGACCACGAACACAAATACGGGGACTGACGGGCGGGGGCGGGGGGCCGAAAGGCCTCCCGCTTTTTTTGGGATTTTTCGGGGGCCAACTGCACTTTGTACCGGGCCTTCTGGCCCGGTCGCCGATGTGGAACAGCAAGCCATTTTGTGGGATTGGCGCGCGCCCAACTGCACTTAGGAAAGGGCGCCGCGGCAGGCGCGAAAATTTTTTGGGATTGGCCGGGCGCCAACTGCACAACAGACGGCAGGGGGAAACAACAAACAACCTGCCGGAAAGATTTTGGGATTGGGGGGACCGATCCTGCACAAGTAAAGGGGGGCGCAAGGGGCGCCAACCAAGGGAAGGGAAAGCCATGAGTATCATTTGGACCCGCAAGGCGAACGGCAAGCAAACTTATCACAAAAACCTGGGGCCGATCCGTCGCATGGCGACGGGGTCAAAGATCAAGTTTATTTGTATCCTCTCGACACAAAACGGCGGGGGGTTCTTGTTTGTTGACTATGAAGACGGCGGGGCCGCCATGGCGGGGTTCGAGGACCGCAAGGTCCTGGGTCAGTGGGTCGCCCGCTGGCGAAACGCCCACGGGGTCGAATTTACGATCGACCACCGCCAAACGGGAAGGGTGTCGCCGACGCACGGGTTGCTAACCAGATAGGAGTAAGACGATGAACCGTCACAACAAGATCGGGCCGGGGGGCCTCAAGTGCCCCTGCTGCAACCCTTACGGGGGCCTGAACAAGGCGAAACGCCGCCTCAACCGCGGCGCCCGCCGCAAGATCCGCCAGGAATTGGCGGGCCGCTAACTTTCAGGCGGGGGCCGCAAGGCTCCCGCCTTTTTTTGGGATTTTTCCTCGGCCAACTGCACTTTGTACCGGCCGCTCGAGGCCGGTTCGTTAATGGAGTAGCAAGCGATTTTGTGGGATTGCCGCGGCCGATCCTGCACTTAGGGGTTCTCTCACCCTTCGCGTTGCCGCCATAGAATTTTTTGGGATTCTCCCGGCCGCAACTGCACAAGAGGTGCGGAGGGCAAGGGGCCACCCGCCGATAACCGGGAGAGAAACATGTTCACCGCCGACGAAGTTCGCAACGCCCCCACGAAGGCCGCCCGCACGGAGATGATCCGGGACAACATCACGGCGGGGCCGTGGATCTGGGTGGCCCGCGCCCTGGTGGTCCTGCACGACCGCCAGACGAACGACGAACGGGAGGCGCAGACGACCTCCCACTCCAATGGGGTGGGGTTCAACGGCACCGACGCCAACATCCTCAGCAGTTTCGCGGAGCAGGTCCGGGCCTGGGAGGCGACCCCGCCTCAGGAACGGCGGTACGCGATGCCCCTCAGCCCCCGGCAAATGGAGCTGGCCCGCAAGAAGGTAGCCAAGTACGCCCGCCAGCTCGCGGACGAAGTGGAAAAGCGACTGGGGGTGGGCGCGTGAGGGACCGGGGCGGGGGGCCGCGAGGCCTCCCGCTTTTTTTTTGGGATTTTCGGGGGGCCAACTGCACATAGTAATTGTGCGGCGACACACAGAGGCCACCCCGCCATTTTTTGGGATTCTCTCCCGCCCAACTGCACTTCGTACCGGGCCTTCTGGCCCGGTCGAGTTTGTGAGTAGCAAGCGAATTTGGGATTGGCGCGCGCCCAACTGCACTTGGGGGATGCGCCCCGATTCTGCGCGCCTGAAATTTTTTGGGATTGCCGGGGCCGCAACTGCACAACATGCGGCGGGGGTTGCGATGAAACAAACGCAACCGGAAAGATTTTGGGATTGGTTGCCCGCCAACTGCACAAGAGGTGTGAGGCAAGGGGCCTCACGCAAGGGAGAGAGAACCATGCTCGAGACACGCCAGTACGCCCGGGGGACTTCGGTGACGGTGACGACGCCCTGGGGGTTGTTCGTCAAGGGTAAGGCGGTGTGCCCGGACGGCAAGGTCCGGACGGTCCGCCTGGCGCAGACGGCGGACACCTTCTTCAGCATTCCGGCGTCGGTCAAGTACCGGGGCAAGACGGTGGCGGGTTACGCCACCTTCAACGAGGACGGCGACGGTCGGTGGATGGAGTTCAGGGTGGTCAACAACCGGAAGAACTCCGGCGCATTCCAGGAGGTGAAGTAATGACGCACACGATTAGGCGGGAATATCCCGAGGTGTCGATCGGGACGATCGACGGCTATGGGCGCAACCTGGGGCCGCGATCCCGGGGGACGGTGGTGGAGCTGTTCTTCCGGGACGGGGTCCCCTGGATGGCTGAGGTCTCTGACGCCAAGACGGGCGGGGATGACCACTACGCCCATGTCGGTTTGTCCGTCGAGAACGGAAGCCTCGTCGGCTACGACGGGGTGTTCGACATCCCGGAACAAATCCTCGAGATGCTCGAGGAAGTGGGAATCCGGAACGGGTTGTATGACTGACCCGGGGGCGGGGGACCGAAAGGCCTCCCGCCTTTTTTTTGGGATTTTTGGGAGACCAACTGCACTTTGTTGGCGGCGACGCACACAGGCCGCCCCGCCATTTTCTGGGATTCTCGGCCGGCCAACTGCACTTTGTACCGGCCCTGCGCGGCCGGTCGACCATGTGGAACAGCAAGCGATTTTGTGGGACTGCGCGCGGCCCAACTGCACTTCGTACTACCGGCCCGCGGCCGCGTGAAAAATTTTTTGGGATTACAACCCGGCCAACTGCACAAGTAGTGCCGGGGGCAACAACGCAACCGGCAAGAAAGAAAGTGGGATTCGCAACCGGCCAACTGCACAACAATCGGGCGGGGAAGTGAATAACGACCGGCCTGAAAATTGTGGGATTCGCAAGGGGCGAACTGCACAAGTGGCGGGGGGAATGGCCTCCCAACCAACGGAGTGACTGCGATGCCTGATCTTGAAACCTATGCCGATGAAATGGCCAACAATCACCGGGAGTTCCCGGACTTCGGGTGGTTCGACCGGCCGGTGGGGGACTGGTGTCTGTACTACACCCAGAACCGTGACTCGGACCGGTTGGCCAGGGTCAACCACGAAGTGTTCGCCCGCGAGCTGGGGGCGGAGGCGTTCGCGGACGATGTGAGGTCGGAACGCCACTCCCACTGGGCGGTGGGGTGGGTGGACGGCTTCGCCGTCCGGGTCCGGGACGGCGCCGGGAACATCACCCCGGCCTTCGCCAAACTGCACGAACTGGTGTCGCAGCTCGAGGACTACCCGATCCTTGACGAGGACCGGTACTCGGAGGTCGAGAACGACGAACTGGCGGAGGACCTCCGCGACTGCATCGAAACGGTCATGCGGGGTCACTTCGTCGAGGAGTTCTCGGACGAGGTCTTCACGAAGGTCGACCGGTGGATCCAGAAGAACGACGCGAATGTCTACTACGAGGAGTCGTGGTCTCACAAGGAACCCGCGGTCATGCGGGCGCTGACGGAACTGGGGTACACCCGGGACGAGTGACGGTCGGGGGCGGGGCCGGGGCGGGGGTCGCTCCGGCCTTGCGGTTTCTGGGACTGAGAACGGAGCAACTGCACAAGTGTCGGGAGGCATGGGGCCTCCCGCAAGGGGGTGGGTGATGAAGACTTACAACGGCTGGTCGAACTACGAAACCTGGTGCGTCAACCTCTGGTTGGACAACGACCAAGGCACGCAAGAGATGTGGGCGGAGTCGACCGCCCGCATCTGGGAGGAGTCGGAACCGTCCCGCAACTGGACCCGCAAGGAGGAGGCGGTGTCGGCACTGGCCGAAATGCTCAAGGAGGAGCTGGCGGTGGTGCCCGACGAAGTGACGGGGATGATGGCGGACCTGCTGGGGGCGGCCCTCGGCGAGGTCGACTGGCACGAGATTGCCGAACACATGGTCGAAAACCACATTCAGGAGGAGGGGGTGAGCGATGAGTAAGGGCAGCAAGTTCTTCAAGGTGTCGGTGGAGCAGTGGAAGGTGGAGCGGGGACCGCTCCCCGCCCAGTCGGGGGCGGGTGCCCACAAGGACCGTCGGGAACGCCGCAAGCGGACCCGTCGCGCCCGGCTGACCTCGACACTCAAGGAATGGGGGGAATGACCATGTACGACCTGAACCTGGCCTGGACGCTGTTGCGTCAACAAAAAGAGTGGCTTCTCCGGCAGGAGGGGCCGGAGGCCGAGGGACTCGTGAACCTTCTGGACAGTCTGCAAGACCAGGGCGCCGAGCAGTTCGGGGAGCTGCTGGTGTTCGGCGAAGAAAAGGAGGCCGCGGAATGATCGTGATGCTGGCGGTGGGGGCCGGAATGGCCCTCGTCTTGTGGGGAGTCTGGGAGATGCAAACCTGAGCAAACCCGGGCGGGGGGCCGAAAGGCCTCCCGCCTTTTTTTGGGATTTTTCGGGAGCCAACTGCACTTTGTGATGGCGCCGACGAGAAGAGGCCGCCCGCCATTTTCTGGGATTCTCAACCGGCCAACTGCACTTTGTACCGCCCCTGCGGGGCCGGTCGCCATACTGGAGTAGCAAGCACTTTTCTGGGATTGCGCGCCGGCCAACTGCACTTTGTGATGCCTTCGCGTCGCCGCCCCTAAATTTTTTGGGACTGCCCGCCCGCCAACTGCACAAGTGGTGCAAGGGGGAATGACTCGCCTGAAAGATCCCGGAAAAGATTCTGGGACTGGTGAGCGCCCAACTGCACAAGTGGCGGGAGGGGGAAACGATGAGTGAAGCAAACCGATATCTCACAATTGATCTCAAGAAAGTGGCCGAGGGAGCGTTCACCCCGGAGGAGTTGGCCGCTCTGGCGGTCAATGACAGCGTGATGGACGCCGTCGATGAGTGGACCGGTCCGCTCATGGACTCGCTGGAAGAGGCGCACGGGTTCGAGCATCGGATTCTTGGCTTCATCAAGGAAAACTATGGCCGCAAGGCCTAAGGGGGGAAATCATGGTTTACAAACTGGGTTCTGTTCCGATGTGTCACACGCCCGGCATCGTGGCTTGGGCAATCTCCGGGTACAAGACGGAGAAAAAGGCTGTCAAGAGAGTGTCGTGGGTGAAGATGCTCACTGAAGGATACGGGCTGCCGGACACGGTGGCCACGGGGATTCTGGCGGGCGAGATCCCCTACCGGGTGGAGGGGGACACGGTGGTCGTCGAGGTGGAGGACGAACAATGAGATGGGATATACCGGCCAAGGGCAAGGACACCACCCACATCCGGGTGGCGGTGGTCTACCGCAAGGGCGGGGACCGTTGGCCTCGTGGCTACTACGCCAGCGTCAACCCAATCAGGTTGGATGGGGAATTCGTTATCTGTCCTCTGGGCAGGGGTCAGTGTGCCACCTTGGCCGTCGTCGCGCGAGCCTCGAAGAAGGTGGAGGCCGCGGCCGTTGTCCAGATCGAAAGGGAACTGGAAGCCCGGGTGGGGCGGATCTGGGAGATGGTCAAGGATGTGGTTGGGCGGAACAACCTTGAGCTGGGGGAAGAAGCTAACTAGGCCGAGGCCGGGGCGGGGGGCGAAAGCCCCCCGCTTTTTTTGGGATTTTTCGGGAGCTAACTGCACTTTGTCTCGGCCCTCCAAGGCCGGTTTGCATGGCGGAACAGCAAGCCATTTTCTGGGATTCTTCCCGCCTTAACTGCACTTTGTAATCACACTTTTTGCGTCCACCCCCACTCACATTTTCTGGGACTGCGGCGCCGCCAACTGCACTTTGTACCGGCCATGCTGGCCCGGTCGCCTTGTGAGATAGCAAGCAAAATTTGGGACTGCCACGCGGCCAACTGCACTTTGTGATACGCCCGCGGAAGCCTCTCAAAATTTTTTTGGGACTGGCAAGGCTCCAACTGCACAAGAGGTGCAAGGGGGCGACGCGCGCGAGACCAGAAAAAATCTGGGACTGGCGAGCGGCCAACTGCACAAGTGATGCGAGGGGGCTGGTAACCCCCTGCGTGTTGCCAAGGGAGTCCATAGCATGGCACAGCTCACGGTTCGCAAGAAGAAGGAAGATCTGGTCGTGTTCGGGCGGGGTGCCGCCCTGAGACTCGCCCGGATCGCGTCCAAGGGGACGATGTCTGAGATCTTGGTCGCCCTGCGGGAGGCCCTCGACGGTCTGCCCGTCAGCGGCCCCGGGTTTACCTGGAGGCGGGAGGGGGAGAAGCTCTACGCCTTCCTGACCGGCGAGCGGTCGACGCCACCCTACCAGCTCTTCATGGCCAAGGGCAACTCGAAACTGCCCTTCTACACCTGGTCCACCCTGCCGGTCTTCACCTGCCCCGGAGTCGGGGCCTGCGGGAGCTGGTGCTACTCGCTCACGGGCTGGCGGAACGCCGCCCCCTACTGGCGGCAGGTCCAGAACACGGTCCTCCTCCGGTTCATGCCGGAGGTGGTCGCCGACACCTTCCTCGATCTGAAGGACGGCATCACATTGCGGTTGTATGTCGACGGGGATTTCGCCGACGAGGCGACGGTCAGGTTCTGGTTCAAGCTGCTCCGTCTGCGCCCTGACATTCGGGCTTACGGCTACAGCAAGAGCTGGGACGAGCTGGCCGCGGCCCAGGATGCCGCCCCGGCCAATTACATCCTGAATGTGTCGAGCGGCGGGCGGGAGCGGTCGGTCTCCCGCGCGGCCGCCCTCAGTCTGCCCATGGCCCGGGGTCTGTTCGTCGCCGTCCAGGTGCCGGCCCGGTTCATGGCCATGAAGGCCGCCCGGTACAAGGACCCCGAGTACCACGAGGCGGTGCGGCAAGCGGCCCGGGCGCTGGGCCACCAGAAGGTCTTCTCCTGCACGGGCCTGTGCGGGACCTGCGTCAAGGGCAGGGACGGCCAGTGGACCCACGCCTGTGGGGACATGCGGTTCAAGGATGTTGTGATTGCCAACGGCATCCACTGATCAACCCCCCGGGGGCCGGGCAAGGTGCCCGGTCCCCCACCCCTACACTCATCACGAAAGGACGGTACACTATGACGAATCAGAATCATCTTGGCCGGTTTAATGAAGCGTTGCTGGAGCTGGTCGGCGGAATGGCCGAGGATGCGGTTCATGTCAAGGCTTCGGAGGCGATCAAGGACGAGATCAAGAAAGTGAGGTTGGAGAGCATGGCCGAAGCCGCCATCGAGAGGGCGGGGGAGGGGTTCGACTACGAAACGTACTTCCGTGAGTCGGTCGACCTCGACGACCTGGTCGAGAGCGCGGTCGAGTCGGCGCTCGAACAGGCCATCGAGGACCTGGACCTCGAGAAGAAGGCCGCCGAGGAAGTCGACTTCACCAAGCTGGTGGTGGAGAAGTGCGACTTCAGCGAGGTGGCCGACCGGCTGCTGGACGAGGACGCCTTCGCCGCGATGATCCGCCGCGAGATCCGCGAGAGCGGGGAGCGGGCCGAGGCGGGGTTCCTGACCCTCAAGAGCGAGGTGGACCGCGACCGCGAGCAGACCTCGGCCGAGGTGGCCTACCTGCGGCAGGAGATCAACAGCCTGCGCGACCAGCTCGCCGCGGCCTGTGTCGACATCGAGGCTCTGCTGTCCCGGACACGCCGTCGGGGCATCTTGGCTTGGTTAGGGCTGGCTTGACTGACCGGCCAGTCCGGCGGATAATGTGAGCAACCAAGCGGCTCCCGCGCTATGGAGGGGGCCGCGAGGGCGGGCCTTACCAACCCGCAGACCGGGGCCAGGGGGAAACCTCTGGTCCCGGTTTTTTTTGTTGCCTGGCGGACGCCGGGCGTCCTGGCCCTGTAGACCCGGTCGGCTGCATGGCGCAGCAAGCATATTTTCTGGGATTATGCTCGTCGATCCTGCACTTCGTATTACGCCCCCCCGCGCGCCCCCTTCCGATTTTTTGGGACTGAGACCTCTTATCCTGCACCTGGGGGATGAGACCGCGGAACCACCTACAGATTTTCTGGGACTGCCGCGCGCCCAACTGCACAAGAGGGGGAGGGGGAACGAACGCAACGCCCGCCAGAAACATTGTGGGACTGGTGAGGCGCCAACTGCACAAGTGACGGGGGAACGAAACGCCAACACGAGGAGGAAACCATGAGCGAGTGCGAAGGGGCCGTGATAGTGGAAAGCCGCATCAAGCGGGCGGGCAAGCGGACGCTGTGGATAACCACGGAGGTTCACTTCAAGACGGCATCGGGCGGGGTTTTCCTCGACAAGCCGAGCGTCCTGTCGTTGCCGCCCTGTCACGACCGGGACCGGCTGGAATCGGTGATGTGGGCCATGCTCGACGCGAAAGGGGCTTACTTTAAGCAGATCCTTGCGGCGGTCAACGAGGAAAAGAAGGCCGCAAAGTAAAAGATTCTGGGACTGACAGGGGAGCAACTGCACAAGAGGTGGAAAGGGAGGTGTGACATGAAGTTCAGGTGCGAGATCGACATGGACAACGCCGCGTTCGAGGACGACGGTGAACTGGTCCGGCTGTTGACCAAGGTGGCCAAGCAGGCCGCAGAGGGACAGACCGGCATGCGGATCGTGGATGCCAACGGCAACCGCGTTGGACAGTGGGTCATTGAGGGGGACGACGATGAGTGACACCACGAAGGTCCTGAAAGACTTCGCCGACGCGGTCGAGGCCTACCTCGTTCACGGGGAGGTTGACTTGAGGCGGTGGGTCACCGGGGCGCGCCTTCAGGCGGCCATCGCCGAGGGCGACAACGAAGAAGTAGACTTTCAGCGCGGCGTCATTGCCCGCGCCGGGAGCAATGTCCGATAATCATGCTTATGTTGTACTAAGCTGCTGCTTGGTTTAGGTGGTAACTAACCCCACCCCTGCCCTTTTATCGGAAGCAGGGATTCATGCGTTTTTTTACTAAGGAGGTGTGAGATGGCGAAGAAAGTTGCTGGCAAAGACGCTTACGAAGTTGAAGTGGTTTTCAAGATTCGTAAGACATGGACTGTGGTTGCTGAGTCCGAAGAGGAGGCCGTTGAAAAACTCCAAGAGAGTGGCATAATTAACTCGAATTGTGAGTCTGGTGATGAATATTACAACGAGGATTACGAAGTCTTAAGGATAGTACAGGTTGAGGAACCTGATGTGGATTGAGGAAATATTTGGTGTTTTGGAAAATCATAGAGTTTGTAATTTTTCATTTGGCGTTTATGTACATGTGGGCGGTCGAAGTGTGGACGGGCAGCAGATGGCTGACGCTAGGGATGTATCTCAGCGAGCGATCCGCCCTACGGCGGATGGATCAATCAGTTGCCTACAAGGGTGAACATCAGGATGAGCAAGAACGCCGTGTGCGGATGGTCGGTGAGAACGAGGCATTACGGCATAAGGCACTATCTTGCGTGGAGCGGCGCAAGAGAAAAAGGATGTGGGGCTGATCAGGGAAAGGTTGGATGCTTTTAGACACCTGGCCTGCCACTTGACGGCGGAAGGTTCGACGCGAGGGGGATTCGATGGTCTTTAACCAAGGAGGTGTGAGATGAGTATGCTTAAAAATGATGTAATGACAGAAATTCATAAGCGCAAGAATGTTGAGGTATGTGAAAGAGACGGTCCAGATTGTACTGGGTGGTTTTTGTCTTGCTGTAGTGGTTGTTCTTCCATGAATAAGTACCAGATTGAACGATGTGATTCGTGTCATGTATTTAAGGATGATTTTGAAGCCGAAATTTTCGTGATTAATGAAATAGTGGAAATGTCTAAAAAATTGTTAGAATTGGAAGAATCTGGTAAAGCAAAATATCGTGATGCTGGAGTATTGATATGTGCATTTCATAAAAAATTAAAACAGACTTTAGAAGGAAAACCAATCAATTATCGCAAGTTATATGAAGATTATTATAAGGAGGTGTGAGATGAAAGCGACAGAAACTCAATATGAGCAAGCATACAAAATATATGAAAAACACGGTCAGTACGCCGTGTACAAGTTTGCTCAGGACAACAAGATTGACGAATGGAGTCGGTGCGCGGCGTGCGAGGACGACACGCCCGACTGTGACGACAATTCGTGTCTGGTCTGCGGATCAGAAAAGAAGGAGGTGGGGGGATGAACGCCAAAGTGAAGCGCGCCCTCGAGGCGGCGCTGGAAAGCCTCAACGCGGTCGGCGTCCCGCAGGAATGGGACTGCCGGCAGGCGATCCGCGAGGCCCTCGAGCAGGCCGAACAGGCCAGCCCCGAGCTGGTCCGGGAGGCCCGCGAGACCTACGGGTCGGACGACATCCAGATCGACGACGACGCGGCGGTCGCCGCCGGCGACGAAGGGGTGTGGGTACAAGCATGGGTGTGGGTTAAATCTGAATGAATCGGGCGCAAGCCCTTGCGAATAGGAGGTGGAGGGATGGTTGAGTTATTCGTTCTCTGGGGCGAGCGCCCCGAGAGCGTCACGCGGTACGAGTTCGCCACGGAAGGCGAGATGGGGGCTTTCATGCTCGGTGTCGAGCAGGCCCAGGGATGGGAGGACTGGACGGCCACCAGGATACGGGAAGAGGCCGAGCAGATCCTCAAGGACGCGCAGGAGTACCAAGGGTGAGCGACGACGACGAAAGCAGGTTCTTCAGGGTTAAGGGGCAGCTGCCCAACTGGATTCACCTCGGTGCCCCCACGGGGGAAAACATCGAGATCGCCGTGCAGAAGAACGGCTTCCTCAAGGTGTTCGTCTACACCAATGTGCCGGACGAGCCGATCGTCCAGCTGGAGGAGGGGCAGAACAACAGCGCCCTCCCCGAGGGCAAGAAGAACTTCTACAAGCGGATCCTGATCCGCTCGAGGCAAGGGGGTGCCGCGTGAGCGTCACCCAGGCGGACTTCCCCAACCTGGCCACCATCCTGCCGTTGGCGGGCCGGGTGTGGGAAGTGGAATTGAGCGGCGAATTTGAATACGAGGAGCTGACGGTTCAAGTCAGTCTCTCCTCGGGGACGCAGAAGGCCGGCCCCTTCCAGTTCGGGGGGGAGGAGTTCCTGGACCGCGAGGAACTGCCCTTCACCGCGGAGCAGACCCAGGCCCTGGAGGATGTGGTCTACGACCTCATGGCGAACCACTGGCCGATCGACTTCTGACAACTCAGGCCCGGGGGCGCAAGCCCCCGGGCCATTTTTTGGGATTTTTCGGCCGCGGCCTGCACTTCGGGGTACGCCCGCGGCGTCCGCCGCGAGGCGCACCGCGGCGACAGAAAGTGGGACTGCGAGCCGCCCAACTGCACTTTGTATCACCCTTGCAGGGCCGGTCGACCTTACTGGAATAGCAAGCGAATCTGGGACTGAGCCGCGGTATCCTGCACTTAGTGCCTGGCCCCTGTTCTTGTCGTCGCCCCCACGATTTTGGGATTGCGCGCGCCCCAACTGCACCTAGTGATCCCCGCGGCCGGCCGCGGCACACCCCGATATTTTCTGGGACTGGCCAGCCCCCAACTGCACAAGAGGTAGCGAGGGGCGAACGAATACCCCCGCCAAAAGATTTTGGGACTGGCGGCCTGCCAACTGCACGAGTGGTGCAGGGGGCAGTGAGCCGCCTCCTCAAAATTGTGGGACTAGCGAAGGCTCAACTGCACAGTAGAAGGGAGGGACGCAAATGTACAAGCATGAGCTGGAGCAGAAGTGCCCGTATTGTGACCGGGAGGTGGACGGGAAGGGCATCCCGTGGGGCGAGAACCTCTGGCATCCCGAGTGCTACGAGGCCTACGGGAGAGACTGGGACGACTGGGACCGCCACCGGCTCGGCCTGCAAGATTCTGGGACTGACGAAGGACAAACTGCACAACAGGCGGGGGCAAGATTGTCCCCCGCCCCAACGCTACAATAAGGAGGTTACGATGACACTGCAAGAAAGACTCGACGACGAAATCGCGAACTCAAAGCTGACTTTCTCGTGCCTGAGAGGTATCGTAGAATCAGCCGCCAGCATGGTCGAATCCGGGTACTTCTCGGACGCCTACAAAATCCACGAGTTCGCGGTCTATCTGCTCAACCAGCAGAACCGCATCTGCGGCCTGCGCGATGCCATCGGTATCGTGCGGGAACAGGAGGCGGAGACCGCGGATTCCGCGCCTGAAGTTGTCTGCAACTGACCGCGGTTTGTTGACGTAAACCCTTGTGGTGTCGCAACTTACGGCAAGTCAAGCCGTGTTGCGCGGGGCGCTGGTGTGCCATTTTGAGCCGTCTAGAGCGGCTAAAACTCTCATCAACTAAGTGATGATTCCACTCTCTCCTCTCTCCCCCTCTCTCTCCTCTATAGAGAGAAGTACCTATATGGGAGATGGGAGGGAGGTGTCCACTAATGATACTCCGAGCATAGGGGGTGGGGAAATGCAAGTCCTTAGGAATGGAGCAGTTAGGGTCGATGAGCGCCGGACGATCCGGGGCGAGATTCTGGTGCTTGCCTACTGGGAGGGACGCGACCTTCCGTGGGTGACCTGGCGCATGGATGGGGAGGGTCATTGCTACTGGGGTCATTACTTCAAGACCCTTGCGGAAGCTGCCCAAAACCTCGAGGTGAGGGTGGGGGGCAATCTCGTATAAGGGTGGTTTAATCCGGGGGGCGCGGGGCCTTCCGGGTTTTAATCTGGGGCCGAAAACTGATTTTAAGCGGTTCAAAATCCGCCCCTTAAAATCTGGGACTGGAGCAAGCTGAACCGCACAACAAGTGACAAGGGAACCAACCAAGGAGGACTGACATGAGCATGACCGTAACGATCGGGTTGTGGGTGGAGAAGGAGGCCCGGACCATTGGCCGGTGCCCGTCCTATTACGCGGCGGACTGGGAGCGACTCGAGACGGAGGCGGGGGAGTACCCGATCCAGCTCGTCTTCGAGAACGGATACACGGCGCCGATGCCCTACTGGACGCTGGTCGGCATCCCGGCCCGGCGCTTGGCGGGGGCCACCTACAACGGGTTCGGCGGGGTGAACTTCTCCTCCCGCGACCTGCCGCAGGAACCGGTCAAATACGTCGCCCAGATGTACGCCTACCACCTGCCGGAGCAGGTGCGGCAGGGGCTGGTCAAGCTGCTCCCTGAGTTTGCTTATTTGGGCGATTCGGATGCGTCGTGGAAACATCCTGACGCGCCCAGGACATGGGAGCAGGTGGCGGAACTGAAGGCGACAACAGAAAGGAGCGCGGCATGAAGAAGTTGTACAGGGTGATGGTCAGGACAACGGGGTCTCTTCAGCCGGGATCAGGGGGGACGACATGGCAGAGCAACGTCCTCTACTGCGGCTATGATCGCGATGAGGCAGTCAGGGTCTATCACGAATCCAAGCCGGGGGACTACTGGTACGGTTACGGCAACCGTGCTCGGCGGACCCTCGGTCAAAGCAAGGGGGTGTGAAATGGATATTGGTGCGCTGATTGGTGAGGTCCGCAAGTGTCTGCCCGAGGGGTGGACAGCCAATGAGTCGTGCGGTTTCAGCCTAATAACCCTGAAGGCGACGACGCCACCCAGGGTGCAGGTCATGACGACCCGCCACTCTCTGGGGACGGGGCGCAACAAGGATCAGGAACAGGCGATGATCCGAGACGACTTGCGGGGGCGGGGGTTCCGCATCCTAATTGAAGGATGCCGCCTGTATGTCGAGGGGATTGAGGCGTGAAGCCAAAAGAATTTTTAAGGCGGGCGATGAATTGGGAATGAGATTGTACGAACTGAACAGAGAGGGGGCGACGCGGTGTTGCCCCACAACCAGAGGAGGGGGGTGGGTGATGGGAGAGATTGACGCGCAGATTCGGGAGACATTGGCTTCGGCCCAGTCCACGATTCGCGTCATCGAGATGATCCTTGACGAGATGAGGCGCAACAGCCAGGGGTCTCGGCCGACATTCTGGGGGGCGAAGGCACTGGTCAAGTTTGCGGCCATCCTGGTCGAAGAGAATGCCGTCCTGGCCACGCTGCGAGCGTGCCGTTGCGATACGGGGGAGGGCGGGAAATGAGCGTGTACTATGTCGCTCTGGCGGAGGCCGAGTGCCTGGGAGGAGGGTGGTGCATCGTCGAGGAGTTCGAGGCGTCCGACAACCGGTCAGCCAACCGATATGCCGAGGAATATCACTCCGATCTGGAGTGGTATGTGCTGGATGAGAACAAGTGCAACATCAATTCATAAGGGAGGTGCGTTATGAGCAGTCTGTTTGAGTTGTCGAGCAATGTGGCGGCCTTGGAGGCAGCCTTGGAGAACGAGACCGACCCAGCGGCCTTGCAGGCGCTGGTGGACGAACTGGTCGCCAACAGGGAGGGGCTGAACCAGAAGGTGGAGAACTACGCTGGGTTCATCGGTGAACTTCAGGCGGTGGCGGACGCCCGGGCC
>Ga0214917_10003956_pt1 | contig 16806 bp, 18 predicted proteins | sample LL_1208_BB_MetaG_FD_177983 | JGI IMG/M metagenome (GOLD analysis project Ga0214917, IMG submission 177983) | Freshwater microbial communities from Lake Lanier, Atlanta, Georgia, United States - LL_1208_BB | ecosystem: Environmental > Aquatic > Freshwater > Lake | place: USA: Georgia | collected... | reverse complement strand
GGTACCTCTTGCTGATCTACGTGGTGCCCGTCACCACCTTCCGACAGCAGGCGGTGCCCGACCGCCTCCTTGGCCGAATCATGTCAATCAATCGCACCCTGACCTGGGGCTTCGGTGCCACGTTTGGCTATGTGGTGGGCGGCCTGCTCGGCAACGCCTTTGGCCGACCTACTGCGCTGATTGTTGGCGCGGTGCTGCAGACGATCATTCCGCTCATCATCTTTGGGTTCGCGCGCATCTGGCGCTACCCTACGATTGAATCGGCGGCAAGTTTTGACAATCGCGCCGCCGCATCAGTAGAGAGGTAACCACCATGTGTCATCAGATCACCTGCGCCACCTGCAACAAGCCAACCTGGGAAGGCTGCGGCGAGCACATTGAGTACGCCCTCAAAGGCGTGCCGCTCAACGAGCGCTGCACCTGCCCACGCGACCAAGTGAAGGCCGCCCCGAACACCAAGAGCCCCCTCGAGCGAATCCTCGGCCGCTAGGCCGAGCAGCTAGGCGCGCGCTGGCCCCTCGCCGTACTTGTTGGCTCCTGCGTCGGATTCCTTGATCAACCAGTAGAAGAAGACTGGGATGCCGATGATGGTGAACACGATCAGGAACCACCAGCCACTCCGACCCACGTCATGCAGTCGGCGCACCATGAGCGCCAACCCTGGCAGGAAGAAGAAGAGCGTTGCGAGATTCCCAACCGTGCTGCCAACCATGTCCGCTGCCAACCCGGCGAGCACCGTGAAGAGGTAGAACCACCAGTACTCCGACCGGCTGGCCCGCCCCGTGAACTGGGCATATGCCGCCGTGGTGCAGTTGCGCTTGATTGAGTTAACGAAATCCATTGGGCCCCCTGAGCTAACTAACTAGCATGCACAATTAACGAATGCTTTACGGAGTCAAGTCTACTCCCTGTTTTGTAAGGAATGCTTGAATGTCTGCGAGGGTTGCTGAAGCGTTGAGGAATCCGCCAACTGGCACGCAGGTATCCTTCTCATCCACCTCGCCATCGTCATTCGTATCAGCAAGGATGCTGCAATCGACAGTGTCGTCAAAATTGTTGACCCCGAGAAGTGATGAAACACCAATGATTTCACCATCCGCATTTAAGACACTACTTCCAGAAGAACCGTGCGCAATTGTTGCGTCGAGCTTCATGTATTCCCGATAGCCGTCAGCACCGGCGTTGTAGCCCGCGAGCCACTCCTCAGTGCTGTAGTCCTTTGCATCCTCTCTGCTCCAGAAGTCCACACTCCAACCGGCAACATGCCCAGCCGTGAATGTCATGGAGTATCCGCCAATCCCAGGGTACGAATAGATGGAAATAGGATCGCCCAGTAGCGGAACATCTGTGGCGAGCTTGTACACCGGCCAGTCATGCTGCAATACGATTGAAGCTGGATATTTATTGTCATCAATCACAGCAGCAGTATTCAACTCAACATCAAGCAACGCTAAGTCTAAAAACTCGTTTGAACCACGCACCGTAGCCGGCCACCACACAAAGTAGATACCCGTCGGCTCCACTGGGTAACCTACGTAAAGCGTTGCGTCAGCGCAGTCTCCCTCGTTGTCCGAATCGTTAATGACATGCTCGTTGGTGAGAACTTGATCGATCTCACCCACAAGGCCACCTGAGCCACCACCGCAATCTGAAAGTTCGCCATCAGTGCCCTTGATTACCCACTTGACCTGCACAGCTGATTGCCACAGTCCACCATTCTCTAAGAGCGGTTTCGCACTTGGGCTTGGGGTAACGCCACCCGAATTGCCGTTCGAGAACAGCGCAAGGGCCAATAGAACACCTACCCCGGCTAGGAGCATTGCAGGCAAACGGGTACTCGACTTCGCAGAATTCTTGCGCCGAGGAGTCCGGCGACCCGCCTGCGCTTTTGGCGCCGCGGCCGTCTTGGGCGTTTTGGCAACCGCACGGCGAACAGCGGGCTTCTCGGCGGGCATGGAATCCTCCTTGCTGCTGTGCAGGAATTGACCCGCAACAATCGCGAATATAAGTCATAAAATAGTGCTATGGTGCCGCACGAAGCGCCCCAAACGGCCGCTCAATCCAGGAGGAAACTTGCCCGCCAGCAGCCCAAAATTATTCTCAGCGCTTCTGCTTGCAGCTGCGGTGTTCTCTGCCTGCGGCGGAGCGGTCGCCACCACGACTCTCAGCCCATCGCCTTCACCCTCCCAAAGTGAACCTGCGGCTACGGCATCCGCCAGTACGGCGGCAAGCCCCACTGCTACGACAAGCCCGGTAGCGTCGCCGCTCCCGGACGCGAGCGAAGGCTCGATCATTGGCGCGATCGGCACCATTTTTATGGTGGTCTTAGGCGCTCTAGCAATCTTCTTGGTCGCCGCGCTCGTATTCCTAGGAATCAAGAACTACACAAACTTTCGAACTACGATCGATAAGAAAGAGTGGATTCTGGCCCCGGCAGCACACATTGATGAGGTAACGCAGGTAGCGGGCATGCTCCACGACCGCGTAGCAAAGCTAGCAGAAGAGATTACCGAGCTCACCAGCGCCCTCGCGGAGCGCAGAGAGCACATTCAAATCCTAGATAACTCAATTACGGAACGAGATGAGCTACTCAAAAAAGCAAATCTAGGCGTTGAGCATCATGCCCGCCAGCAAGCACTTCGACACCTTGCATTGATCGCAGAGATCCTTGAAGTTGACTCCCGATCAGGGATTGATCCAAAGGCCACGGTCGGAGGCATTAGAGCTGAGCTTGAACAGCTACTCGAAGAGAGTGGCGTCATTACATATGAGCCGAAGCCCGGCGAGAAGCTACCGCAACGCGGAGTCTCTCTCAAGAGGGTTAAGACTGTTCCAGCTGAAAAGCCAGCGCAAGCTGGAACTGTGAAGTCGGTTGAGTCTCCCGCCTACATCTACGCAGGCCCAAATGAGCAGGAGGTTGTGTTGCAGCCGATGTCGATCACTGTTTATGCCGCACCGGCAGTAGCTGAAAGGGAGTAAACGAAATGGGGATCATTGTCGGAATTGACCTAGGAACCACCAATTCAAACATCGCTCGCCTTGATGACACGGGCCGGCCACTGATGATCGAAAACCCCAATTCCAGCGAGAGTCCGAACATCACGCCCTCGGTTGTCGTTTTTGATGGCGAGAACATTCTCGTAGGAGATTCTGCAAAAGAGTACTTGCATATTGACAAGCACGGACCTGGGTTTGAGAAGTGGAAACTAGAAATGCAACATCCTCTACCAATTACCGCCGGAGGAGTCTCTAAGACTCCTATAGAGCTGTCTTCTTTGGTATTGAAGGAATTGATTTCTGCAGCAGAAAAAAAAACAGGTCAGCAGGTGGAATCGGCCGTCATCACTATTCCGGCAAAGTTTGAAGAAGAAGCGCGACGCAACACCATTGCCGCAGGCGAAGCTATTGGCCTGAAGATCAAAGACATCATCAACGAGCCCACAGCAGCGCTGCTGTACTACTCGTTGTCACACAAGATTTTGGGAAAAGTGATTGTCTTTGACTTTGGTGGAGGCACGCTAGACATCACTGCTGCTGAGGTTAACGGCCAAGACATCAGGGTCATCTGCAGTAATGGCGACAACGTCGGCGGCCAGGACTTTGATGACATCGTGGAATCGCTGATTGTCACCGCGTTCGAGACTGAGTCAAAAGAAAAATTTGATGAAGACGTCCACACGCTTGGTGCATCGCCAGAGATGTATAAGAAGCGTCTCTCCACGAAGTCGGAGGTTCAAGCTCAAGTAACCGGAGGTAAAGCGGGACGCACCGTGGTAACCATCACCCGAGAGAGCTTCGAAAAGGCCACAGCAATGTTGATGGCGAAGGCGGCCATGATGATTGAGAACACAATGACGGAAGCGAACCTATCGATCAAAGATGTCTCAGACGTCTACCTTGTTGGCGGGTCCACTCGGATGCCGATGGTTGTGGCACTCCTCACTGAATACTTCAAGAAGGCGCCTGTAGCCCTTGTGAATCCAGATGAAGCCGTGGCACTTGGAGCTGCTCTATATGCAGGGCTAAAGGCAGCGCCCGCGCTGCTGAACCCAGCCCAACGCGCGGCTGTACAGCAGGTCCAGCTACAGGAAGTGGCAAACCACTACTACGGGACACTCAGCGTTTCTCAGCTAAGCGGCGGGCAGCAAGCCCTTCGAGTCTCGAATGTCATCGCCAAAAACACGCCGATTCCGCACACGGCGGAAGAGACCTATTACACGATGAGTGAAGGGCAAACGGCGGTATTGGCCCGGGTGACTCAGTCGGCAACCGACGAGGACGATCCTGACTTCGTTCGGATCATCTGGGAGGGGGAACTGGGCCCATTCCCTGCAGGGCGGCCTGCAGGCCAGCCGATCCTAGTCCGCTACAGCTACGACGCAAATCAAGTGATGCACTGCACATTCACGGATGTTGGGACAGGCATCTCCAAAGAGGTCAACTTGTCATTTGCCGACTCAAAAGCCGCTAAAGGTGGGATTTCCGTCGAGTAGCTGCTGAAAGGGGATCACCGTGGAGTTGGTCGCACTGATCATCATTGGATTCGTAATCTATCTGGCGCTTCAACCAAATGACAGTAGTTCGGGCGCAATCCCGAGCGTGCGCGAGAGACCCGAATCAGCTTTACGAACCGATGGAGAGGAATCCTTCTTTGCCAGGCTTGAACCGGCCATCGGCGATGATGGCAAGCCCATCCCGGGCCTACTACTCGTGTCCGTTCGTGGCAGTATTCAGGCGCCAGACCCAACCCCTGCATTTCTACGCGTCATGATCTTTGACGCGGAAATTGGGCGGGAAGCACTTGTCTTCACACAAAATGCTGACCAGCAGGCAAATGATGCCCCCGCATTCCTGTGCACCCGGCCTATCCCGTATCTAGTAGGCAACCGAATCATTATCGGCAGCTGGGCTCGCGTTGGAATTCCTGTGATTATCGACAGCCTGATGGGGCCGATTGGCGGTAAGCGAGAGCTCCGACTAGATGTTCAACTCATACAAGCTGATGGCCACATCTTTTGGCGCACTGAGGTTCCGTTCACTGCTGAGCTGGACTTTGGCTATCGCGATGTGGACGATCGTCGAACTGCAAATCAAGCACTGAGCATCCAACTAGCCGTTGCGGTCGCGTCAGCATCAGATGGCATTCAAGATGCCGAGATCGACGCAATCACCACCTGGATCAAGAAAAATGTGGAAGGGCTAGAAGGTGAGGAGCGCACAAAGCGAAAGAAGGCGCTGATCGCTTCACTGCGCTCAGCACAGCAGCGATCGGAAGCGGGAACACTTCAGATCAGCAAATTGATTACCAAGCTCAAAAACGAGGGCACCAGATCAGGTCGCATGATGGCAGTTGAGCTCTGTTTTACCGTCATGGCGGCAGACGGAATCGCTTCCGCCGATGAGCTGGAAACCGTCAACAAGATTGCGAAAAGACTTGAAGTTGATCCGCAGCTGCTTTCCGCGGCTCGTGACAAATCACTGTCAGGCCTGAGTGGTGGCGCAGTTAACGCCCGAGATCGCTATGCAATTCTCGGGATTGACGCTAGCGCAGATCCTGCAACCATCCGGACACAACTCTCAGCACTCTACAAAAAGTGGAGTTCAAGAGCGACAACACTTACCGATCCCGCAAAGCGCAAAGAGGCCGAAGATATGCTTCGACTCATTGCTGAAGTCCGCGCGGAGCATTGAGCAAGCCAGATGCCGAATGCATTGAAGATCAAGAATCTGCGGTTCTCATTTGATGAATCAGATCGTCGGGAATCGCTAGAGAGCTCTGACGATTACAGCTCAAGGATGAGTTTTTCGTTGGCAAATGCCCTGCGCATTAACGAAAACATGGTGCCCAAGATTCATCAGCTGATCATGAAAGCGCGCGAAAACGCCAAGATCTCACAAGATATTCATGGGTTTGTCTACCCGTCTCACGAGGTGCAGGCGAGCGTTTCAGGGGAGCCAAACGGATCTGTCTTGCTGGCGATTAGCTCCTCAGCAGTACGAATGCTCAGCCACGAAGAGCTGGGGTTTGTCATTGGACATGAGATGGGCCATGTTGCCTATGGTCACATCGGCATGCCGGTCCACCTGGTGCCTGAAGCGCCAAGTGAAGAATTCCTTGAGCTTCAGCGAGCTGCTGAAATCTCGGCTGATCGGGTGGGGTACCTCCAAGTTAAGTCGCTAGATACCGCCGTTACGGCCATGGCCAAGATGGCGTCGGGTCTAGATTCACAGCACCTCGATTTCCACCCAGCGTCGTTCATACAGCAGGTCCGAGACCTGAAGATGCATCCCGCAATCGGGGTCGCTTACTCAACCCATCCACCCCTCCCGATTAGGGCGAGAGCCTTGATTGGGCTTGAAGCAACTGGTGCCGTGGAGAAGCAAGGCGCCGAAGAGTTGAAGAAGCTCAAGAAACTCGACGAGCAGATTGAGCGGGACCTGTTCCTCGCAAGTTACGGCCTTGGCGGCCCGTCTACGGCCCGCGATCTTGCCTTCTGGAAAGCGGTGAAGGTGTTCCTGAGAGACGGCACTTTTTCGAAGCGGGAGCAAGGGTGGGTAGCCGACAACTTTGGGGCGGCCAAGCTGCAGAGCCTGATCCACGTCCTCGGTGCGCAAAACTCAAAAGAGTTCATGAACGGCATTGACGAAAAAATTGATACGCACCAAGAAGCGCTGAACCAGGCTTCACCAGCAACTCGCCGTGAATACGATCGAATCATCGGCCGACTCAAGGAGTTCGGGAGCGACGCATAACCCCCTAGCCAACTCGGTGAGCAAACTGCTACCAGCGATGGTGGAACCTAGGAGAGAGGAGAGGAGTAGATCATGGATATCAACGGACTTGAAGGAAGATCGATTGATCAACTGGAAGCGGAGCTCAAGCGCGGCGGAAAGTTTGTTGTGTACCTATGGGTCGTCTCAATTCTAATCTACACATGGAAGCGGCCTTCAGCGATCTACTACATTCCGCCAGGAGGCGATCGAATCACCCCAGGCTTGCTGTTTAGCGCAGTTAGCTTCTTCTTGGGGTGGTGGGGCATTCCTTGGGGCATCTTCTATACGGCAGAGTCGCTATATGAAAACTTTACTGGCGGGAAAGATGTGACGTCTGAAGTGCGGGCCGCACTCATGTTGTTCTAATTGTTGTTGTGTTTACAAAATGACTACGAAACAGGTCCGAACCCTTCTCGCTATGTCCGCAGCAGGCCTGATTGCGTTCGGCATGGTGTCGCAGCTGAATTGGAGTGAGTGGCAGCCCATCGTATGGGCAGTAATCATGATTGGTGGTTACCTAGCAGTTACGCACCCTGGTGGGCTTGAGAAGTCCCGAGCATGGCTCGTGGGCGGGCCAGCTGCAGGATTCCTAATCGGAGTCACGGTCTTGCGACTGACGAAACCGTATTGGGTGGCGATTGACGTAGCGTCTATCGCCGCCCTGTTGAGCTACGCGGCACTTGAGTGGCGCTCTGAGTCCCAATGAAAAAGACCCTCTACATCGACATGGACAACGTTCTCGTGGACTTCCCCTCGGGGATGGCCGCCTGTGACCCGGCCCTTCTCGAGCAGTTCAAAGAGTGCCATGACGAGATTCCTGGAATCTTCGCGCTGATGCAGCCGAAGCCAGGTGCGATTGAGGCCTATCACGAGCTGAGCGAGCTCTTTGACACGTACATCCTCTCGACGGCCCCATGGGAGAACCCGACCGCCTGGTCAGACAAGCTGGAGTGGGTGAAGCGGCACCTTGGCGCCCCGGCCCACAAGCGGCTGATCCTCTCGCACAACAAGCACCTCAACCGCGGGCACTACCTAGTAGATGACCGGCCGAACAACGGGGCAGAAGAGTTTGGGAAGGTGCCAGGCCAGGAGTGGATTCGGTTCGGCCCCGACGACCACAAGGGCTGGCCCGAGGTTGTGGCGTACCTTAAAGAGCACGCAGCACAATCCAGCCAGGAAGGGTGAGGTAGGAGAACAGTGAAGAAAGCGGTACTCATAACTCTCGCCGGGCTCCTGCTTTCGTTCAGCTACGTTGCTGCCTCAGCATCTGCTGGCACACCCGACTATCTAAAGGTGAACTATCCAGCCATCGCTTCATTCGAGCCGTTCACCGAACCGCCGAGCCCAACGCCAGAACCAGTGACTGGCATCGAAGGCTGCTGGGATTGTGAAGGAAGCACGATGACTGAAGCAGAGAAGCTCGCCGCAGCCTGCGCCCCGGCGGTGGTGGCAGCAAACCCGCAGCACCTGCCTCTCTGCTTCCCCAAGAAGTGGGCGTGGGTCTGCTTCACAGCAGACCCAGCTCGGAACATCACAGAGCACTGCGAGATGTACCGACGAGACCTCGATCCGTATGGGATCTTTGCAACGCCACCACCGATGCCCACGCCAGAACCGACACCTACGCCGACACCTGTGCCAACTGCGACACCTGACCCAACACCAGTACCAGATCCGGAGAGTCCTGCGACGTCGACGCCGTAGCACTAGCTTGGCGATGTGCAAATGAGCCATACTCACAAAGAACCTGAAGAAGAAGAGGAGAAGACCCGATGAAGATCAGGACAACACCTATGCGGTTCGCAATCACAATTCTGCTGACGCTAGGGCTTTGGGCTTCCAGCAGCCCGCAACCAGCGCTTGGTGCGGTGGACAACTCGTACACCATCACGTGCAACAGCTTCTCCCGGAAGTGCACTGCATCAGGCTTGCCATCGTGGATGAAGAACTTCACCCTCAGATGGTGGCAATCAGTCAAAGGCGGATCAACCACTTCGTGGGGATCAAGCGTGGGCTCAAATCTGACGGCTTCCATGACCGGTACCAGCGCTAAGTCAAGCCAGTGTGCAATCTGGTGGGTAGTTGATAGCCGAGGCGGTAAGTCAAAAGACTTCGCCGTCAAGAATTGGGCCGTTATCGGGAACAGGTGTCCTTAATCGCGTCGCGCCGCCTCTGCTGGATAGCGACATATTCGCGTGATTGACCCCAGTTCTCTCCTCGCCAGCCCGCCCGTCCCCCTCGCCCTCGCCACGCAACTAGCCGCCACCTACGCCCACCGTTACAACAACCGCCGCGGCGCCATGGTGGTCGACGTGGTGGCGAGTGCAGCGCGCAACTACGATCGCGTCGAGCAAACGATCGTGCCGGGATTCGAGCGCCTCGCGCACAACAAGCCAACTCTCGAAGCACTTGCGAAAGCCGACCCTGCGCGGCTCAAAGCACTGGGTCTAAGAGCAAACGAGCCAAACACCATGATTGAAGTTGCCAAGGGCCTCATTCAATTCGGCAGTGAGCGAATCATCACGGGCGACGATGCGATCTGCCGCGCCTGGGGGGAGTACGCCGAGGAGTGGCGGCGCACGCCGAAGCTTGATCCGTATGTGGGGGTGAAGGGGATCGGCATCGCCCTGTACGCCTATCTGCGCATGCGCTCGGGGGCTGACGCCATTAAGCCCGATGTATGGATTGCGCGCCTGCTGCAGCAGTACGGCGCAACGATTCGCAATCCCAAGGATGCCTTTGAGGTGATGCAGTGCGCCGAGCAGGTGGCGCTCGCCGCAAAGATCAGCCGCCTGACGCTCGACCAGATGCTCTGGCGCGGCGAGTGGAAGATCACCCCAGCAGCCCTGAAGCAGCTCGGCACCACCGAAGCGTGGCGCACACACGCCCCGGCCGACACCACCCCCGAGGAGATCTACGGCAAGAACGGCTCCATGAGCCACCTCTTCAACGAGCCCTTCGCCACCCGTGCAGACCTGCAGGATGCCCTGGGCCAGAACCATGGCGGGGGCGTGCAGATGGAGGTGATCGAGGCGCTTGCTGCGCTCTGCGGCCCGAGGGTGGAGGGGGCTGGCTCCCCCTAGGCGTGCCAGGCTCTTGGCACGCTTCTGAAGGAGCCTCAGCGCGTACCATTACGGAGATACGGCGCACGTACCGCTAAAGGCGGCGCCAGCTAGGGAGGGCAAGGATGTCGACGCAGAAATACTCGGTCACGCCTCACCCTGTTGAAACGATCCTGACATGGGTCAAATCTGGCGAGATCGCTATCCCGGAAATTCAGCGGCCCTTCGTGTGGGAAGCCACAAAAGTCCGCAACTTGCTTGACTCGCTCTACCACGGGTTCCCAGTCGGGTATCTGATCACTTGGCGGAACCCAAACGTGAAGCTGAAGGACGGCACAACCTCAAGCGGCAAAAGGATTCTGATTGACGGCCAACAGCGGGTAACTGCCCTAATGGCTGCACTCCTGGGACGCGACGTACTCACTGAAGATTATGAGACCACGCGGATAACGATTGCGTTTAATCCGATGGAAGAGAAGTTTGAAGTGGCCAACCCAGCCATAAAACGCGACTCAGCCTGGATTCATGATGTTGCTAGCGTTTTCGCGCCAGACGCAAGCCTTACCGCACTCACAGATCAGTACACCAAATCAAACCCAGATTGTGATCGCAACGCGACCTCACTGGTACTTGAACGGCTGCGGAAGATTGTCTACAACCACGTAGGCATCATTGATCTTTCTGACGATCTTGATATTGAAACCGTCACTGAAATCTTTATCAGGGTGAACTCTGCTGGAACAGCGCTTTCTCAAGCCGACTTCGCTATGTCAAAGATTGCTGTCAACGAGACACACAATGGCAATACGCTGCGAAAAGCTATTGAATACTTCTGCCACGTTTCAGTCGCTCCAGAGTTTCTCGACAAGATTGAAAAAACTGATACTGAGTTCGCAAAATCAGAATTCTTGCGCCAGATGAAGTGGCTACGTGGCACCAAAGACGACATCTACGATCCGAAATACACAGACATGCTCAGAGTTGCATTCACCTCCGAATTTAGGCGAGGAAAACTCCAAGATCTCGTTGCACTCTTGTCTGGCCGAAACTTTGAAACACGCCAATATCAAGAAGAGATCGTAGAAGATTCGTTTAAGAAGCTCAGCAGGGGCATATCCGCATTCATTTCGCAAACACACTTTGAGCGATTCACAATGATCTTGCGTTCAGCTGGGTTTATCACGAGCGACCTTATCGGCGGTATGAACAACGTTAACTTTGCGTACATCGTCTACCTAAGCGGGCGAGCTCAGAATCTACCGGCCGCAGACTTAGAGCAACTTGTGCGGCGTTGGTACGCAATGTCGGTTCTTACGAGCAGATACGGCGGGAGTATCGAAACGGCCTTTGATCAAGATATTCGCCAGATTGATTCACAAGGCCTAGTTGCATACAGTGAAGCCGTTCTTGAAAACGAGTTGGCGGATAGCTTCTGGACCGGAATGCTGCCGCAGCTTATGGACACTCCAGCGGTTAACAGCCCTTACTTCCTCGCGTGGCAAGCGGCGCAGGTAAAGGCGGGAGACAAGGGCTTTCTCTCTAGTGATATCACTACCACGGACCTCCTACTCAATCGTAGTGATGTGCACCACCTCTACCCAAGAAACTTTCTCAAGAAGGGCGGACTCACGCGTGGGCAATACAACCAGATCGCGAATCTGGTGCGTGCGCAGAGCGAGATCAACATCGCAATTGGTGATAAATCGCCAGAAGTTTACTTCGCTGATCTGAGAAGCCAAACAGAGCGCGGTACCAAGAAGTACGGTGGAATTACTGATCGTGAAGCGCTGTTGGAGAATCTCCGCGAGAACTGTGTACCCGTAGGGGTTGTCGATGGCACAGTTCCTGCATACGAAGACTTCTTGGCTGAACGCCGCATGCTTATGGCACTCAAGATCAAGGGGTGGTACAAGGCATTATGAGAATTAGCCATGCGTAGCGCCGAACGAGCGCAGTCCCTCGGCGAGGTTTTTACCCAGCCGCGTGATGTAAACGCGATCCTCGATCTAATTGCGGACCAAAATTACGCCAGCCGCTATTTGGAGCCTGGTTGCGGAAGTGGAAACTTCCTTGTTGAAATCCTCAGCAGGAAGCTAGAACTAGTAGACAAGGTTGCCAAGCCGAGCCATCAGGCTGGTTCTGAAAGCGTTGCCGAGTGGGAGTTTCTTGCGCTTTCGGCGCTGGCATCAATTTACGGTATTGATATTGAAGAGATCAACGTGAGTGAGGCGCGCGAGCGTCTGTCATCGATCTTCTTTGAGTCCCGCCAACGTTGGGACAAGATCCAACCAGCAAGCGAAGAGTTCAAGACTAGTGCGGCATGGGTTCTGAACCACAACATTGTGCTCGGCGACATGCTAGAAGGACTTTCAAAGATCAAGCTGGTTGAGTACGCCGAGCTATCCCCGAGGCGGTTTAAGCGACGGGTATTCCGGTATGACGACCTTCTTTATCCAGAAGAAGAGGTGTTTGACAACGCCAACGTGATGTTCCCGCACATTCCACAGGCCATTCAAGAGCTTCCAATTGCTGAGTACACCGCGCTTGGAGCTGCCCATGTTGATTAATGCCAGCCGCAGCCGCGACATCCTGGAGTGCATTGAGTCTCAGTAGCGATGAGGTGGCAACCCCACCCGCCGTGGCCAATCAGGTGCTCGACCTACTACCTGTTGAGGTGTGGTCCGACAAAGACCTCAAATGGCTAGACCCAGCCTGCAAGACGGGCGTGTTCCTTCGTGAGGCCGCTCGACGGCTTATGGAGGGCCTCAAGGATTCGATTCCGGATGAGACGGAGCGCCGAATGCATATTTTCACCAAAATGCTGCACGGCTACGCCCTAACCGAGCTCACAGCCCAGATGAGCCGAAGGTCTCTCTATTACAACAAAGACGCCTCAAACAAGAAGCTTTCAGTAGTACCGTTCAAACGTGAAGAGGGGAACATTCAGTTCAGCGGCCAGGACCACCCATACAACACGTACGGCAAATGCAGCATTTGCGGCGCAGGAAGAGAAGTATTCGGTGTTCCTGGGAATCGAGAGCGACACGCGTATGATTTTATTCATAGTGAGGAGGGGGACATGAAATTTGACGTAGTAGTTGGAAACCCGCCATATCAACTTGAATCTGGTGGATTTGCGGCACAAGCCACTCCGATCTACAACAAATTTGTAGAACAGGCTTTTAAACTTCAACCGCGTTATATCGCAATGATTATCCCGTCAAGATGGTTTACGGGCGGACTAGGTTTAGATTCATTCAGGGCAAGAATGCTAGCTTCGGAGCAATTCAGGGAGTTGGTTGATTACACGGATCCTGGAGAGTTGTTTCCGGGGGTAGAAATCAAGGGTGGTGTTTGTTACTTCCTATGGGACAGGGATTATGTGGGGCCAGCTACGGTAACTACGATCCAAGAAGGTCGGCGATCACCAAGTTCCGAACGTTATCTTGGGCAATTTGGCGACGTTTTTGTTAGGTTCAATGAAGCATTGCCCGTCCTAGAGAAGTTAAGAAAAGCAAATACAAGTGCGATGGATTCTATGGTCTCCGCAACGAACCCATTTGGAATCGCTACAAATTTTAAGAATTATGTTGAAGACCCTAAGGATGGGTATATCAGACTCGCAACCGGAGATGGGATTAAATGGGTTAGCCCTCGAGAGATTAAATCCAACAACCAACTTGTACCACTCCACAAGGTTTTGATAAGTAAGGCATATGGTGCGGGTGACGGATACCCCCATCAGATCATTGGTAGACCTGTATACCTTCCGCCAAATAGTGCAAGTACGATGACCTACTTAGTTGCTGGCATTTTCAATACAAGAGCGGAGGCAGATAGTTTTATTTCTTACCTCAACACAAGGCTGGTTCGATTCTTGGTTGCTTTGAGAAAACCAACTCAACACGTTATTGGTAAATCATTCAGCTTTGTACCGGTACAAAGCTGGGATCGCGCTTGGGATGACGAAACCCTCTATAAAAAATACAACATCAGCGAAGCAGAAATATCATTTATAGAGAGCATAGTGAGGCCAATGCCCCATGGTGTTGATGAATAATGGCCACTAACCCGTTGATTGCGCCGAGATCAAAACCGACCATCTACGCGTATTTTGATAACCATGAGGCACAAGTGCCCTGGAAGGGTAAGCGCGCAAATGGGGTCGGCAGGCTGAAAGTTGGCTACACGCAGAAGACCGCTGAGGAGCGGGTGGCAGAGATTCACGGTGTAAAAGGACCTGAAGGTATTAGCTGGACAATTGTTGTCGATGAGTTAGCACAACGCGACGATGGCCACTACTTCAATGACCACGCAGTTCACGATTATCTCGAGAAAAAGATGGGCGTCCAACATCTTGACGGCGAATGGTTTGAGTGCACCAAAGAAGAGGTCCTTGCCGCGATTCGAGCTGTGCGTAGGGACCCGACACAGCCGCCACCACCGCCGAACAACTACAAGATGCGACCGGAGCAGGAAGATGCCGTGCGCGTCACATCAGAGTACTTCGCAAAAGTTGCTCGCGAGCAGAAGGGCGCCGCCTCCAAACGAGCCCCGCACTTCCTGTGGAACGCAAAGATGAGGTTTGGCAAGACCTTCACGACGTACCAGCTCGCCAAGGAACAGAAGTGGAAGCGCATCCTTGTGCTGACCTTTAAGCCGGCGGTAGAGGGGGAGTGGAGGAACCAGCTTGAACAGCATGTTGACTTCAAGGGCTGGCAGTTCCGCGGGGGCGGGGAGGAACTAGGTAAGTACAGAGAAAAGGACCCTTTGGTTTGGTTTGTTTCATTCCAAGACATTGGTGGAAAGAACAAGGCCGGCTTGACCAAGGAACGCCTTAAATCGTTGTACGGAATTGAATGGGATTGCGTAGTCCTAGATGAATACCACTTTGGGGCATGGAACGATCGCGCAAAGGAACTGTACGAGGACCCTCTTGAAGAGGATGAATCCGCCGACACCGAAGAGATCGAAGATCGATTGGCCTTGTCGACGCGCCACTACCTCTACCTCACAGGCACGCCATTCCGAGCACTCATGAACGGCGAATTCCTAGAGGACCAAATCTACTCGTGGTCATACTCCGACGAACAAAAGGCAAAGCGAGAGTGGGATCCAGAGGTCGTCCCGAACCCGTATGAAGATTTACCAAACATGGTCATGTTTGTGTACGACATGCCTGAAGCAGCTCGCCAGATCGCCATTAAAGGTGAAATGAATGAATTTGACTTGAACGAGTTCTTCCGTGCTGAGCGCGATAAGGACAACAAGAACAGGGTTAAATTTGCTCATCCGAATGAAGTACAGATGTGGCTTGATAGCGTCATTGGCCAATACAGAAAGAATGAATACGAGCCAAGTGAGGGCGTCACGGTCCCGGTAGGGCCATTTGAGGACGCGGATCTGCTGTCCAACCTCACGCACACCCTTTGGTTCTTGCCCAGTGTTGAAGCGTGCGACGCGATGGCAGACCTCCTGAAGAAGCCCAACAACACGTTCTTCAAAGATTACGAAGTGATCGTGGCGGCAGGCACGAAGGCTGGAATCGGCCTCGCTGCTGTGAAAAAGGTGCAGAAAGAAATTGGCAACGGGCTTCGAAACAAGTCAATCACTTTAACCTTCGCAAAGCTCACTACAGGTGTGACCATTCCTCAGTGGTCTGGCGTCTTCATGCTACGGAATACGTCTAACCCAGAGACCTATTTCCAGACGGCCTTCCGTGTGCAGAATCCCTGGGTCCTACGCGAATACGACCCCACTGACCCTAATGCCAAATTCATCCGAAAGCGCACCGGATATATCTTTGACTACGCCCCAACACGTGCTCTGCAATTTGTAAGCCAATATGCTGAGCGGCTGAATATCAACGGGAGCCCTCGACCAGAGGAACGCGTACAAGAATTCTTGAACTTCCTCCCAGTGCTGTCCTACCAAGGCGGGGAACTGCGAGAGATCAACGCCGGCGAAGTACTTGACATTGCCTCCTCAGGGTTTGGCATGGCGATGCTCACAAAGAAGTGGCGCGATCCGCGCATGGTGACGGTGAACATAACGACTCTCACGAGCCTCCAGAGCCACCCGGAGCTCATCGCTGCACTGAGAAGGATCGAGCAGTTCCGTCGAATTCCTACCCTTGAATACGAGCGCGGAATTTCGCAGTCCATCAATACCACGGAGGTGCTCAAGAAGGCGAGGCGCGAAGGGAAGGAGCCTTCCAAGAAGGCCACTGAAGAAGAGAAAGAGAATCGTGGGTTCCGCAAAGAAGTAAAAGAGCGACTCATGTGGCTAATTGCGCGAATTCCAGTGTTCATGTACCTCACGGAAAACCGTGAGGAATCACTTAAGGATGTCATCATGCAACTTGAAACGGAGCTATTCACTCGCGTCACAGGCATCAGCCTTGAGGAGTTCAAGCGGTTCTGCGATATCGGTGTATTCAACGCCCGCACCATGAACGATGGTGTTTGGCAGTTCCGCCTCGCCGAAGAGGGAAGCTTGCATTACGCAGGTGGCCGAGAGTACGACCTGAAGATCGGCGGCTGGGATACGACTGTATCGCGCGACGAGGCGATTGAGATTGTCGGAAAACTCGACGAACAGCTTGGTGTCTCGAAGCCTCGAAGACAGAAGTCCTAAGTAGAGGTCAGCGACCGAGTCCCGATTCAGGGCCAACAGCCCGCTATCCTCCCCCCATGTGCGGCCGCATTGTTCAGGCAACCTCGCCAGAAGAGATCGCCCGGGAGTTCGGGGCGAATCTCAGCGTGGGGGTGCGTGAGAGCCTGAGCACCCCTGCGATTGGCGATACGTCGCTGGTACGTGCGGGGTGGTATCCGCGCTGGAACATGGCCCCCTCGAGCCGAGTCCTTATGGTCGCGCCGGCTTCTGGGGCCGCGGGGGAGTCGCGGGTGGTGGAGTACGGGCGCTGGGGTCTGGTGCCCACATGGCAGAAGGCACGTACCGGGCACGTATC